>Ga0065720_1018912_pt1 | contig 57315 bp, 64 predicted proteins | sample Thericmetagenome_FD_59107 | JGI IMG/M metagenome (GOLD analysis project Ga0065720, IMG submission 59107) | Thermophilic microbial communities from the Joint Bioenergy Institute, California, USA of rice/straw/compost enrichment - eDNA_2 v2... | ecosystem: Engineered > Solid waste > Grass >... | reverse complement strand
TCTCTCTTCATCTAGGAAACCTTTTTCAAAGATATCTTTCAAATTAGATTTAAAATTGTGATTCTAACTTGAGCTTAAACTGATTTACTTAAGGAAACATTTCAATTTGACTAAGACAATTCTAGCTTAATTAAAAGCTGACAAGATAAAATATCCTTTGACAACTAAGACATATATACAACGATCAAAAATCAAATTCTTTTATTTTTCATAATCTACAATGTTGATTGTTTTATCTCTGCTTGATTTTGATCCTACTCCGAAACTTTGCATTGATTTGTTGAGTAGGTTTTGTAGTTCTTCAATCTCTCTTTCTCTGTGCTTGGTCACTTTGAGATTTTCTTTTTGTTGAGTCTCAATTGTCTTATCCTTTTGCAAGAGCAATCCCCTATATCTTTCTAATTCATTTCTTAAGTCATCTTTTATTTTTCCCAAATCTTCAATCTTCTTATTCTTTTCGGTAATTTCTCTTTGCATTTCTCTGATTTCTCTCTTTAATCTTTCAATCTCTTGATTTGATTGGGTTCTGTAAGACATATACTTGTCACTATCACTTTTCATCATTTCTTTGAAGGTTTCAATCTTTTCTTCGAATGCTAAGAATGTTTTTTGATTTTCTTCTCTAAGCTTAGCATAAGTCTCCCTCAAACTCTCAAGCTCGTTTCTGAGATTTGTAATTTCCCTCTTCTTTGTCCTTAATTCATTGTCAACAACATTCAATTCCTTCTCATAATCCAAGAGCTTTCCTTCATACATGTTCTTGAGTTGATTCAAATCAGTTAAATAGACATTTTGCAACTTAGAGATCTCCTCTTCGAACTTTCTCAATCTGACAATATTGGACTCCTTCAATTGTTCAATGACCTGGAATAAACTCTTGAGATTTTTTTCATGTTGTTCTTCAATTTGAAGGATACTATCTGACATGACAGATTGTGATTCCTCTTTAATTCTCTTTAGTTCCTTCTGGACATAATTTTGAAGTCTTTCAAACTCTTCAACTTTTTCTTGATTAACTTGTCTTAGATTGGCATTCTCATTCTCAAGTTTCTCTAATCTTATTCTATTAGTTAAGTTGGCCTGGTTGGCTTCATCTAGTTGGGCAGTCCTAGTATCAAGTTCCTCTCTGAGGTGATTTATTTCTCTTTGGAGGTTTTCATTTTCCTCAATATGTTCCTTGACAACTCTTTCATGAGCAGCTTGCTCCTTCATTTTCTCTTCAAGTCTTGCTACTTCAAGCTCTTTCAATTTAATTTGTAAATCTTCATGAATCTTTTCTAAGGCTTGCTCTTTTTCTTCAAGAGCCCTTGTTTCTTGGGCTTGCATCTTTTCTCTAAAATGTCTGACTAGCTCAGTTACAATTCCTTGAATTGATTTTCTATTCATCTCAATTTCTAGAGCGTGAGCATTGCTGATTGAAGTAATATCGCTTCTGAGATTGCTCAATTTCAAGCTAAGGAACTTCCTCACTTTAGCTAAGCCTTCTTGAGTTTTAACTTGATTTCTTTCAATTTTCTTTTGAAGATCCCTGTTAACATTTTCCTTATGGGCAAGATCAGACTCCAAATTTAAGCATTTGGCTTGAAGTTCATTGATGAAGTTTTCAAGTCTTGTAGTAGCATTCCTTAGCTCAACAATCTTCTTATCCTTTTCACTCATTTCATTGCTCAGATGACGAGCTCTAGCTTCTGCTTGAGTCAATTTTGTTTGAAGCTTGTTTCTTTCATTAATTTCGTTTTCCAATTTTTCGTTTTCTTCTCTTCTTGCAGCGGCCACAGCATCAATAATCTTCTGTGATTCTTGACTGAGTTCCTCATTGAGCTCTTTGATTCTTCTGTTATAATCATTTCTCTCTTTATCAAATGATTGAACGGTGTATTTGAAATGCTCATTTTCATTGCTTAAATTTCTTATTTGGTGCAACAAATCATCAATTTTTTCTTCATGAGCGGACTTGAGTTCATTCAAATTATTGATTTCATTCTTAAGACTTGCGATATATGAAGACTGATCTTCTGTTTTCTTAATAAGCTCATCAATTTTCCTCTTGACTTCCTGGGAATCGTTTTCATACTTCTTAGCCTTTCTGATCTCTTCCTCATACATAGAGCGCAACTTTGCCAAATTTTGATTGGCCTCATCCAGTCTGTTTAGTAAATCCTACACTCTAAGTTTCTCTAATTTAAATCTACCTTTCGGCTTCTATCAGCATCTTCTACTTCAATTAATAGTCGTTGAGCCTTCTCCTTGTCGCTAGTTGCAATCTCCATCAATTTCTGCATTTCAACTCTTGCCTTCAACAAATCTTGTTCAAGAATTTGTTTTTGAGCTAATTGATAAAAAAAAATGTTAGTTTGCTTTACCTTTCAAAGTATTTATAATGGCTTCATATTCTAACTTATTCTTCTCTGTAATATCTTTTAATTTCTGACTATAGTCTTTTTCATATCTATCTTCTAGATCTTTCATTTCTTGGGCATGTCTAGTCTTCAGATCAAGAATTTCAGTAGTTAGTATATTTTCATGTTTAGTTTTAAGGATGTAATCCTTTTCGATCTGAGCTATTCTGCTTTCCAGTTGTGCTTTGATTTCCATATCGATGGTCTTGGTTTTACTGATTTGTGAATTAGCCTCATTTTGAATTTCTGTGAGCCTCTTATCTAGCAATGATTGGTATTCTGCTTGTAATTGATTGATTTGCATTTGATGTTTAGCTTTTAGCTCTGCCTATAATTTTATTTTGGAGAAAAACAGAAAATACAATATTTCTTTGAGCATTCAAGTCAATTTCTTGGCACTTCTTCTCCCATTCAGTTTTAATAACTTTCATATCATTGTGTAGTTGTGAGACAATTTTTTCATGGTTAGCTTTGTTCTCATCAAGCTGATATTTCATATTGGTCAAGTCATTTGAAAGACTGTCATTTAATTCTTGCAAATCAGTGATTTGTTTCTTCAGGTCATCCATCTTTTCCTTATACTTTTTTTTGACTTCCTCGATCATTTCATTTGATGCCTTTTGCTCAGTTTCAACAATCTAGAAATTATGCTGGTTCTTGTTATCATGTACCTTTTTGACTTGAGCCGAAATGTAATCAGTTTTATTGACTAACTCAAGCTTTTCTTTTTGAGCTTGCTGTAATTCTGCTGAAGTAACTCTATACTCTTCTTCAGTTTTTCTGAGAGCTTCGCGAGTGCTATTCAATTCCAACTCCAATTGGGTAGTAGCTTCTTGTAACAAGTTATATCTCTTTTGTAAAGTTTCATGTTCACCAGCAACAGTAGTGAAATTGTGCTCCAACTGGGCATATTCTCTTCTGAAGATTTCTATATCTTTCTGCATTTCAGCTATGAATTGATCTTTTCGTTTTGAGTTTTGCTCCTCAATATTTAACTTTTCAGAAAGTTCTTCAATCACAAGCTTGAGTCTAGAAATTTCATTTTGGAAGGATTGGGCGTTTTGATAAATTTGAGTATCTTTTTCATTCATTAGTTCTTCATGTTGTTTAGCTAATTGTGCAAGCTTTCCAGCTAAGTTATCATACTCTTGCTTATATTGATTTTTAGTCTTGACTTCATTTTCCAGGATTGCCTCAAATTCACTAATGGTTTTTTGAAATTTGATAACTTCCTCCTGATATACTTGAGAAATTCTGTTCCTATCTTCATCAGCTCTCTTTATTTCGGTCTTGAGATATGAATTGATTTGATTCAACTTCTCAATTTGGGTCTCTTTTTCATGTAAGAGTGAATCTTCGACTATCTCTTGGATTCTTTGTCTTCTAAATTCGTCCGAAACTTTGCTATTTTGCATTGTCTTGATAACTTCATCAGTTTCAATCAATTGATATGTCTCTCTGATAGTGGCTTCAAGAGATTGAATTCTATGCAATTAGTCTTTTCAATTCAAAAATTTAACCTTGCTTCATAATTCTTTTTCAAGTTTTGGATCAATTCGTTCGAGAAATCATAGTCTTTGGTTGGAGATCGTTCAGTTCGAAAAGTGAGAGCTTCAGTTGCCCTCTGATTTAGCTTAGAAGCTGAGGATTTTACCCACTCCATTTTAAAATTAACGTCTCAATTGAATTTTTATTTCAAATGAAATACAAAATTGATGACTAATTTACAGAGAAGCGCCCGAGAATATCCAAAACGACTCACTCTAGTATCAAATTTATTTTTTATTGACTATACACTGATGAAATGAATGAAACCATCTGACATATTGCAGTTCCCACTATCATTTAAACAACCATATAACTAAATTATTACTGCAATGACGGGGTCTGTAAGAGCTTTTTCTGTTAACTGTGTTCTTATATCTACTGTCTTTATTGGTTGCTCCTCAGTGATAATTTCGTTCGATTCCTTCTTTTCTTCAACTTCAATAACAGGATTCTCTTGAATAATTGTGTCTGTTCCACTGGAATTTTGATATTGACTAAGTTTTTACATTTTATATATGAAACTTACCCAAATGACTTGATCAGGTCATTGAAACTAGTCATAACCATGCTATCTTTTAATTTTTTCTCAGTTTGCATATTCAAGATTTATTTATAAATAAAATCCAAGGATCTAGACCCATATCATAGTAAATGAATTTCTTGAGAAGACAAAATTCAGTAAGAAAGTTATCTTCCAGCCATACTCTTTCATAGAAATAAGACATATTTTTAAACATGTTATTAACAGGAATAAAGATCGATCAATTTCCGATTCTAACATCTAAGTCTTATTAGAAAACACAGAGATTTCTATCCATTTTATTCCTATATAGCACTATCACAAAATATTCAATACTAAATCTGAAGTGTCTAACTAATTTTAGGCTTCAATGGTTGCTTCCTTTTGTTCCTCAATATGTTTCAAGTTGGGTCTTTGGTATTTTTCATGGCAGATGTGAGCAAGATAGGCACCACATAAGGGAGCAAAAATATACAACCAAAGTAATCCCAAATTAACACCTCCCATGACAATAGTTCTTCCAATCAACAACCCAGTACCAATTGAAGGGTTGACGACACCTCCAGTGAAAGGTCCAATAGCAACTGATCCAATGAAGATAACACCTGCAACAGCAAGACCAGCTTCAGCAGCGTTAGTTTTGCTTTCTCCAATATTACCTACAGTGAAGCACAATATGGCAGTGAATATTAATTCAAGAAGGAAAGCCATTCCAAATGTAATGTCTGGTGCATAGTTAAGATCGATAACATTTCCTCCCATAACGTAAGAAACAATTGTAGCAGCAATAGCCCCCAAGCATTGATAAAGAGCATAGTAAACATATTTTTCTTTCTGAACAGATGGATCTCTGCTTGAGTCTCCTAGATAGCAGAAGAATGTTACAGCTGGATTTAAATGGGCACCAGAAACTGGAGCAGCGATAAATACCATTGTGAAGAAGACTATTCCAATACCAAAGTTACTATAGACTTTTGGAGCAGCATTCTGGATGGTGAGTACCAAGAAGAACACACCAAGAAATTCCATGAAGTATTGGTGAACAGGATTAACGTTCTTTCCCATTTCTTACTCAGATTCCTTCAATTTCAAGATAATTTAGTACTGAACAATTTATTCCAGCTTTAAAAGAGTTAGAGTATTGACACTATGCTCGCTGAAAATCAATTTCGCTCATGATTTCCGAAGAATGATCACTATTTTTCTCTCTTTAAGACAATGTGCAAATTTTAAGTTGAACACGTAGGTAGGACATTACTGACTTCAGAGTTCCTGAAATGGTTCTTTGGTTTCAAAACATTAAATTAATCTCAAAGTCTTGGTCGGACAGTTAAACCGACCAGAATATATAATATCTAGCTAACTTATATACTTTGAACAAACATCACGATTTACGATTAGGGCAATCAACTTTATTGTTAGGATAGAAGGGCTTACAGTATAGAGATTTTGGTAAAAGGGGTTGATAGTAAGCGATAGGCTGTCTGATCACAACAGACGTTTTTATACCTTGAAGAGATTTAATCTAGCTTGTTTCAAATAAGAAATATTTTACAAAACTATATCAATTTGAATAACAAAAAACATGGCTATAAAAGCACTTCATTACGACGTTCAGGACATTGGAAAGCATGTCAAGAAGTAAGAAAAGTGATTATGAGTTATAATCACTCCAATAGATCCAAGAGACGCTTTCTTTGGAGATTCAGTATTGATGGAAAGGAGCATTCAGTTGAATTAATCGTTTCTTACCTCTCTGGCAAGAAGAAAGTCACCCACAATGGTTCTGTCCTTTATGAGGGCCAAAAGTATAATTCAGTGCACTCAAATTTAAAATTGTAGAGTGATGAGTACTTCTTTCCAGTTTCCATTTTCAATTTCATCCAACATGTGTAACATTGTTCAACATGGAGAGCAATTTGAATTGAGAATAAATAACCAAGTGTTTGCTCACCTGTACGATCAAGGTATGATTTTTAGGCATAGATTTTGATTTAACAGAAAAAATGAAAAGAGAATTCCAATATGAGGATGGATCCAATCAAGAAAGTTCAGGTTATGGTGGCTATGGTAGCTATGGAGGAAAATCCAGCTACGAAGGCTATGGAAGTGAAAGTTATAGTGGCTATAAGAAGGACGATTATAGTTCTTATGGTAAATCTTCATACGGAAGCTATGGAGGATACGGTGGCCAGAGCTCAAATGATTATTATAAAAAAGAGAGTTCAGGAACATCCAGAAATAGAGGTTGGGAAGATGTTAAAAAGGCTCAAAGAGAGTAGATTGTAGTTTCTTAGTGATTGATTTAAAAAGAGTCAGAAAAGAGTTCAGCCATGCAGGAAGCACTAGTCATAAAAATGATGATAATGATGCTGGATTAGGATTTGATCATGGATTTGACAAATTCGACTATACTTCTTCCAAGTATTTTTTGTTAAAAATTTTTTAACCCATCAAGGACTTCTGGAAGTAATGCCGGATATAAGAATGACCCATTTAAAGATCCTGTAAAATGTGATTTCTTTTTTCTAATAATTTAGTTTGGTGACTCAAAGAACACTTACTCAACTGACAAACAATCAAGCAAGTTTGATAGCTTTGCAGGCTTTGGTCAAGAAAAACCTAAGAGTAATACCAATGCTTTTGATAGTTTTGCTGCTCCACAAAAAAGTGGTTCAAACGATTTTGGTTTCAGTGATTTTGGCAAATTTGGAGATAGCAAGCCCACTCAGAGTGGAAACGATTTTGGCAGTTTTGGAGGTTTTGATGACTTCAAGAAACCTTCTAACTCAGGAAATGTTGACTTTGGATTTGGAGAGCCCCAGAAGCCTGCTACTAAAACAACTGGTGGAGGTAATTTCTCTTTCAAACTGTTCTTAGTTAATTAGATCTCTTGGGCCTTGATTTTAGTTCTCCTACTCAACAAAACACTAACACCAATCAAAATAATGCAGGAACCTTCTTTGGAAACACTTCCAATCAAGGTGGATTTGGCGATTTTGGAAGTCAACAAACCACTACTACCTCAAAACCAACTGGAAAAGATCTATTAGGATTAGACTTCACTTCAACTCCTACAAACCTCGGCGGAAATAATAATCCTAGCTTCTCCACTCAACAAACAACTAATACCAACACTCTTAATGATGATTTGCTTGGAGGTGGCCCAACCACAACTAATACCACTACTCAGCAAACCAAACCCAAGGTAAGTTAAAATTAAAGTTAGCTTAGATTTTTTAGAGCAGTCTTTGGGATAGTGAACTTGTCAATTTGAATCCTAATGAAATCAATCAACCCAGCCAAAATACAAATCAATTTGGTGGAAATTCTCAATTTTCCACTAACTTAAATTACGGTGGAGGTTTCGGAACACCCAGTAATGCTGGATACGGCATGGGAGGAGGAAATATGGGCATGAGCATGAACATGAATACTGGATTTGGAGGTGGTAATATGAATATGGGAATGGGTATGAATACAGGATTTGGCAACCCAGGCTTTAATAACCAAGGATTTGGAATGGGTAATCAAGGAATGGTTAATCAAGGCTTCGATACTAATATTGGAGGTTTCGGTGGCAACACCGGTGGATTGGGAGGTATTTCTGGCTTTGGTGGTAACCCTGGTGGATTCGGAGGCATGGGTGGAGGAAACCCTGGTTTCCAACAACAAGGATCTATGACTAGTCAAGGAAATACTATGTCAACACCATTTGATTTTTAAGCTAAGGATGATGAAGAAAATAGACCATTTGGATTATTTTACACATGTTAATGATAAATGATCTTTTTATCTTTGTTGAGGCTTTGTATGTTTCATGAATAAGCTAAAAAATCTTCTTTCAAAAGAAAATTAAATTTATTTGAGGCCAAGCACATTCATTAAGGAACGAAGTAGAAAATGTACCTTAGAAAATGGACTAGAATGAGATGGTCTGACAGATTGAGCAGACTCTATGAACTTGGAATCAAAACTAATTCTGAAGAGTACCCTGTGGTGAATTATACCTATTTCATTATTTATCTTTTCAGATTCAACGATTCTCTCCCAGTGTACATATTTCAGGTGCCATTCCCAAGAAGCATGCTACTCATAATGAAGACAGAGAACTGATAAATACTCTCTTGGAAAGATATCCAGATCTTAAGTATGCTAACACTTCTTATGGTCGTAGTCAAACGGACTCCACTGAAGGAAACTATATCCTGGATTTCATCAAATACCAAAAATCATTGCTAAGGAAAGGATACACTAAGGAAAAATCCTTTGAGATAGTATAGAAATTAGTTTTAGTTCTTATAACTAGACTGAAAAAAAATTCCATGATAAGTTTTCCAAGAAGATGGAAGAGGCTGTCATTGCCCACAATCTTGCTTATGATAACAATGCTAGATCCATGTTAAGCATTGCTGAACAAATCTCTGTAGCTCTATAAATATATTATTTGATTATCTTAGGAAGCTGAAGCCAGATTTAAAGTTGCAAGAGTTACTAGAGATCTCTTTTTGTACACTGAGGCTAAGAAGAAGTTCGAGGTTTTTATTTTACTGACTAACAATATATTTATTAGAAAACTCTAAAAGACCTTGAAAAGGAGTCTTCAGAGAAAAATGAAGAAGCTGAAGAGGAAGAAGGCGAAGAAATTACTGAAGATCCTTCTGCTCAGCAAGACCCTATTCTCAATTTTGAAAAAAGATATACTCGCGTTCTATATAAAATTGTTCCTAAAAAGGGAAGTACAATTGAAGATCCCAAGACTGCAGGAGAAAGAAAACAAGTCATAAATGAATTTATCAAGAATACTCGAAACATGTTCAACTTATATTATGAGAGAGCTTCTGCCCTTGATCGTCTTTCTGGTCTTACTGATAACGAAATTATGAATGTTGTTGCACCCACTCCTTCACAACTCAAGAGACAGACTAAGGATCTTTTGAAAAAGCTCATAAAATATAATATCAAGCTTGATTCTAATGGAGAAGTTGATTATTCAGGCTGCCCTTACCCACATGTTGTGAAAAAGTTGAAGGAAAACCCTATGGTTAAAATTGCACTTCTTCAGAATGATCTCGAGTATGAATTACCTCATAGAGAAGTTCAAATGGACTTGGCAAAGAGAATCAAGCAAGATTATGAAGAATATCAAAGAGAAGCTGAAAGGTTGAGAAAATCTTCTGAAAAGACTGAAGAAACAGACACAGCTATAAATGCTGATGATTCCCCATTCCACAAACAATACAATATTAGCTACCCTAAAGCTGAAGTTTACAAGCCAAAGGAAGAAAAGACTGGAATTCCCAGACAGGATCTTGGTGATATGGATCTTTTGTCTCCTGAAGCCACTTACAGAGTCTTTGAAAGCTATGAAGAGAGAATAGCCAGATTAGAAAAGAAGTGGCTCCAAAGCAGATTGGCTGCTATTGAATCCGGCCCAGAAAAACCTACTAGCCAAGAACAGATGGCCTTAATTAACCAAGCAGTCGAAAAATTGAGAAGAGTTAAGTTCTTGGTTGATCAAAAGAACCTTGAAAATGCCAAGGACCTTATCTTTGAAGAGCACAAGGTATTCACTAAGGAAGAGATGCTCGTTGATAATGAAGTTCAGGCTGAAAAACTTATTCATTACTTGAAATATCCTGAAGAAAAGAGAAGATTGACTGCTAGAGATGAATTGGATGATGACAAGATGCTTAGAATGATTGCCAGAAAAGAAATCATAGAAGACACTGTCAAACCATTTGAAGACTATTACAATCATAGACTTGAGGAATCTGATACTAAAGAGTATAGAGATATAAGAATGAAGCAAAGAAAGCTAGAAGCTGAGAAGAAGAAGGCTGCTCAAGCAAGAGAAGCCAAGGAGGCACAAGACGAAGAACAAGACAGACAAATCAGCCAAGAAGAAAAGGAAGAAACCAAAGACTCAAAATCTGAAAAGAAGAAATTAGTTGAATATATAAAGCAAAGCGCTGATAAAGGAGCCAAAAAAGCTGCTAAAAAGAAGTAATTATGCATAGATTAATGTCAATATCTGTATTTCCATAGCCTATTGGAATATCTAGAACCATCATCAAATCATAATTAGAGTCTAATTTAGTTTAATTTGTGTATAGTTGGCTTATAATACAATAGTGGCCTTTCTTCGTTATTCGAAGATTGAAAAAAAGAATAACCTCCTAAGAGAGCATTCAAATTAATGACCTCAGAAACCGTCCAATCAGTATTCAATCATAACATTACTTCATTTTCAGATTGCTAGTCTTTGGAAGAAAAATAAGAAAAGAATCTTCGATTTTCTATGATTAAACTTATCTCGATTCTTTTTCTGACTTGTGGAAATAAAGAACATGAACCTGTCCTTACGACTCGTAATTTCACTAAAGCGTTAAATGCAGAATTGCAAGATCTTGAGCCAGCTATAATTTATCGATTTAGATCACTATCGCCTACTTCTTTGTGATTCTATGATATCTAGGGACTCATAGCCCACTGTGTTCAAACACTCGATCAGAGCGTGATTAATGGTTTAAGTGTAGTGAAAATTAAGACCAAATTAAATTGCTTTATGTGTGTTTCACTACTACATTAGATTCTTAATTGCAAATAAAACTTACTCCTAAAATAACTCACCAGACATGTACACAAAGAAGCTTCAAGGTAATCTATAAGCTTTTCCAGTGCAAGATATCTAGATTTGTTAAATCCGAAGCTGTCTAACAAAGATTCTAATAGACAGCCATTCTCAAATAAAAATTCACAGAATAACATTCAAAATTCGAACACAAAACTTAAAAGCCCTCTTAGTAAACAAAAATCATGAATTCTTAATTCATAGTTGATCCACAAACAGTCTCCCCAAATTCATCAGGAAAAAATATATTTTATCACCCATTTCAAAAGAATCAAGATGACATTTGCCCATCTCCAGCAATCTCTAAACAATTAATTGAAAGTTTGTCTCAATATAGTAACTCGAAAAATGCTATGCAAGAAACAGCCTCAGGTACCGCTAAACCAGAAAATAACATGAATACCAATAATGAATTCTCAAACTCAATAAGTTCTCTGATTCAACTATTATCTTCTCAAGGAATTGACCAAACAATCAATCTCCAAGAGATATTGCAACACTCAATATCTTCATTGCCATCATTTTCATTATTACAAAGCCCTTTTATTACTAATCTGCCATCTCCATTTTTAGGAACACCGCATACTCAAACTTCTAACTTAAATTCTGATTTTAGTAATCTTCTAAGCTCAAGCATCTTGGGAAGCTCGATGGCAAGTCCTGCAGTTTTTAATGCACAGGTGATATCAGAATTACTTAGAAGAGGGAAATCCTTTTCGGCCAAATTTGATCCTCAAAATTCAGAATCTCTCGAAAAATTAATGAAAATAGAAGATGACTCTAATCTTCCTGTCAAAACCATTTCTCTTTCTAGTGGCCTTACAATGAATGCCTTAAATAGAAATCAAGGGGCCAACATCTCCACTACAAGCGAAAAAAGTTTGAAGATAAATAATGTACTTAGCAAAGTTGACAAACAAAAGAAAGGTCTAGATGATATTGTTGAGGAAGAATCAAATAAAAATAAGTCTGACATACTTGTTGAAGAGTCTAAATTACTTGATGATAGTTTATTCAAAAATTTCCACCTATACGGTATGATTCAGCCGGCCAGCTTACTAATTAATGCTCCTTCCAATACACTAAACCAGCAAATGAATAGTATGTCTTTGACAGCTAATTTATTATCTAGTAAGATAAATAGGTTTGTATTTAATATTAGGCAATATTATTCCTACAGATTTGTCTCAGTTGCTAACCAAAAACCAAGAGTCTACATATAACAAGTCAGATAATTGGTTAGATATGAGCATAAACGAGAGTATAATTTCAAGTCGTGGAATTCCAGGAAGCTATACAAGAGAAGAGAGAATGAATAAAATTCTAAAATACAAAAATAAGATTCGAAAATGGAGAAGCAATCATCCTTTAGCCAGAAATTTTAAAGGTCGAAGCGCTGTTGCAGGGAAAAAACCTAGAGTGAAAGGAAAGTTCGTCACTCTTGAGGAATATCAAAAGTACCTCGCTTTGAGAAATGGAGAAAAATCACATTCTCCAGTCTCAATTCAAACAGCAAGCCAAGTCCACAGCCAAAATGGCGAAGATTGTGGACTAAAAGAAGAAAACAGATAGATTTATTTCTCTGGCTTAATTTACTACGATTTCAATTCATTCTCATGGAGAGTTTTGGATTTAGGATTATACGTAGTACCTTGGTTGATTTGATGTTGTATTTATTTCACAGTTTTGTTCCTTAATATCAAACACCATTTTTTTATTTCGCATAGATTCATATTTGAGCCTTAATATAACAATTTTATTGCTAATTAGAACCATTAATTCAGATTATTGTAGATATACTAGAAAGATTCTGATAAACCTGGAAGGAGATGCCCTTTATCTTCAAAGTGAAATGAAAGAAAAAGGATTACTTGGAATCTTTCCGCAGATCTGAGGCCTTCTTTAGGGAAAGGATCTTGACCCTCAATGGGTTAAACACAGTTTCTCTATCAGGAATTTCGGTTGGAACTGTTAGTATTCTTTCAGAATAAAGCCTTTGCCTTTGTCTCACAATGCCCAAGTCGGGAAGCTCTATGCGTAAGTTTTCGTCAGAACTAGCCTCTTAACTTGGTTGTCGTGGAGGTCGGATCTCGAGTTCTTTCTCTAAGTTGTGCAAGGTTCTTAAGTGTGACATTTAAATAAAGTTTATTTCGTTTTTTGGGATTTAAATGTTGAAGAGCTTATAATTATGTAATATTGGAGATAAACTATCTCTAATTTCACAAATGTCTTCTTCTTATTCTGAATTCCCTATGTTGATTTATTTATTACCTTTGCTCCTCTTCACTACTCTTACTTCTCACCAATAAGAGTAAACCTGTTGCGTTAGATTGGCCATTAGGCGGAATCTGCCAGGAGCATATCTTGATTTATTGAAGTTATAATGTGTGAGAACATAGCTATTATCCTTCAGGTGGAACTCCATAAAACCTTGGTTACCGATCTTGAACTGGAAAGTCTCTAGTGATTTGGAGGAATTTTCCAGGGCATCTCTGATCTTGCTAGTATCTTCTTCCTTGAATCTCAAACCTGCTTCGAACTCTATCCACATCCATTTGACTCCTTCAACTTTCTCGATGAAGTACTTGACCAAGGTTAAAAGATCTTGATACGCGAATCCTTGAGCATCCACAAAATTAAGGATCAAGGTCTTTACCTTAGCATTTGTAGCTATCGATTCCATTACCGCTGAAAGAAGCTTGAAATCATTTTTCAACTGAAATAGACTTATCTTCTCTAGATTCTCACAGGATTTCAGGAGAGGTCCAAATCCCTGTAATTCTGTCATGTCGCCTGCAAATTCAATAACTTTTAGATTCTTGAAATATGTCTTATTCTCAGTAAAATCCTCAAGAGAAATCTCCATATCTATAGCCAAACGTTCCAAAGTCTTTAGACAAGACTCGAGTTTATTAACTAGACTACTCAGTTTAACAGGTCTCTCCAGGTAATTTCGCGCTATTCCTATCTTCAATGCCTTAAGTTGAGGAATTTGGTTGACTATTGCAAACACGGAGCCTTCATATGAAGTCATCCACTTTGCTGCGCTGAAGCAAATAGTGAGGGTCTCTAGTTTAGTTAGGGCAGATGTGTTAAAGATCTTTCCGATCTCTTCTGTACTGATTATGCTATATCTTCTGAGAGATCTGGTACATGCTTTTTCCTCGTTTTGGTTTTCTAGAGCTGACATCGATTTTTTCATGTCTTCATTAAAGTGAATAATATGATCCAAAATGATTGACATCTCAAGGTGGATCAAGCTCTCTGGTAAGTAGTACGTAGAAAGCGAAAGTTCAGTGAAACTTCTGAACCACCAGTAGACACGTAAACGGTCAATGTCTCTGTATTCTAACTCTAATGCGTTAATTTCCTCAGATCCTCTTTGAAAGAAACCTTGTAGGTTGGCCTTTGATTGCCCGTGTTTTTTGAAAAAAAGGGTATGGAGAGCTGTTCAGCATACAAATTAAGCCTCTTGGCATAGATTCCTGATCCAGAGATGATTGTACTGGTTGGGGATTCGAAAGAGTTCCACTAGTTCACCCTCAAGTTAATGTGTGTGGGTATGTCCTGAAGAGTTGGCTGGAGAATGCTGTAGAATTTCATCAACAGGGGGTCTTTTTCTTCAAAATTGATCCCAAATATCCTAAGCTTTTTCATTTTTGGCAAGTGGGCCTGCAACCGCTTCCAATTGCTTGTCAAAAATGACTGGAGCCTTGCTTGGAGGACCTCATCCTCCGATTCTGTCTGTTCAGCTCTTTCCTCCTTTGACCACAAAGTAGTAACTAGATGCCTCGTGTTGAATTTTTGAATTATATTACACCAGCTTTTTCTGTCATATACATTCAGAAATTCTTTATCAAGGTTCAAGAAGTGTTTTCCAAAGGAGTCAAATTCAATTTGATATACCTCTCCACAACCAAGGTCACTTTCAAAACTCTTGAGATGTCTTCTTTGCGTCGTCAGAGATTGCATAGATGTGCCTTCAGGATAGACTCCCCACTTGATAATCCATGTGCCGCACCCTCAATGTGATATAATATCTTGATTCTTTTTAGTAATCTTGCAAATAAGTGTCTGTTGTCAGCACGAGTTTTGGAAATGTATTTGTAACATTTAAGTCGTAAACCACGAAGATAAGTGAGTGGGGTCTTGAGAACCTTCCTGGTGTCAATGAGACTTTTTATCTGCATAATAGATTGCTTAATTAAGTTTGAAAATGTTTTATTAAAATAAGCCAATTGATAAATAAGCGCTACCTACTAACTATATAACGGCTAGAGAAAATGCATCCATTGAAATTTGCTCTTGGAAACTCCATAATTTAGTTTAGAAGCTCATATGTTAGGAAGAGAGTTAACTATGTACCCATACTACGACGCTAATGTTTCTCCTTTAGGAATCTTCAAATAGCGCAAGCTTAGGAAGATAGGAAAATCTAGAATGTTCTCATTTTCATGTTGGAGTCTTGGAGAGAAGCTGGAACCATGTATACTCTGCATGACTTGAATGTATAATGTAACAAACATTGCACTATAGATGATAACTCGAAATTACTGCCAATTTTGAAATTGTTACATAGAACAACAGGAACTTGAAGGCTAAGGGAATGGTCAGGAGTAGCGCGACCTCTTCAGGGAAGAGAGTGTCTCTTAAATTGTCTTTTGTGGGCTTGACATTCATACAATGTCATCTGCCTCGCCTTGGTGTGGGCATGTTACTAGCGAAGCCAACAAATCCTAATACATGAGCCATGTCTATGTTAAAGAAGACCAAGAGGATGGTTCTTATCAATGTAAGGATTGCCCAACGACAATATCAGTTAAATACAAAACAAAGATGAAGCCGATTGCAGAAATATCTAAGGAAAGTGAGCTCCTTAAGTAAGCTTTGTTGTTAATTTTACATTAGATCTCTTGATATTCTATCGATGAAACAAAGGCAAATTATATAAACATAAAGCCTCAAAAATGGAGAGAGAATAGAAAAACACTAACTTAGATTAAATCATTTTTTGATTAGAGCACGAACATTCTCCAAGAAGCGTGTTGAAAAATATAATTGATCCTCAAAGATTTCTGCAAATCTTCGGGTATCTAGGATTCCTAGTCTGAGTCTTCTGATTATTTCATCTGTCAGTTTCTTTTGTTCACTAAAGATTAAATAGAATCAAGGGAATCTTACGTTTCTTCCTTTTTTGTTCCAGGAGTTTTCTTAGCTGAACCTTTTGAGAGTGCTTTATCATCGATAAAAGTGACCTTTTTCCCTGCTGAGGCTGCTCTCTTTCGTGAAGCTGACTGAGATTTTCTTTTGGTAGCAGATGTTACGCGTGGTCTAGAATTTAGAGGGGCTTGAGATCCCTTCCTTGACAACTGATAGTCGTCATTATACAACATAGGCTTTGGCTTTGCTAAAATCTGTTGGGATTTAGTTGAACTTGGTGCATGGAGCTTATAATCATCATCTGCGTTATCGGAGAAAAATGGTTTATATCTGTCATCATGTGTTTTTGAATACAGACCAAGCTTATCTGAATTATTCTCAAACGCCTTAATGCTAGGAACAGTCAATCTAGATTTTCCAGGTAACGATGTATCATTCACTGAGAAACTATTTATATTTTTCAGTTGTCTTGCCTTTTCTTCTTGCTTTCTAAGATATTGCTCGAGTTTGTCTGAATAACTTTCATTAGTCAGAAAAGCTGTCTCAGCACTTTTTTCAATGGCTGAATGGGGTGAAGTAAAATAGTTTTTAAGATTTTCCTTTTCTTCAATTTGTCTTGGCTTGTCAATTGATCTAAAATCGCCCCTGCTAAATTCATAAGAATATTTGTTTTCATGAAAGCTTCTTCCTTGTTCTTCAAATTTATTCTTTTTATCACTGCTGATAGGGTAGTGAGAAGTAGATTTGAATTTATTTGGAGAGAGTTCTCTGATTCCAGTGAACGTAGGCTCTTTTGGTGTTGCTTCAAATATAAATATCAATCAAATTACTCATACCATTAAATATAACTGTCTTAAGAAGCTGATTAGGATTTATTTCTTTTTCGGGAGACTTTTGATTCATCAAATAGTTTGTGAGAAATTCATTTCGTTGTAATTTTGTTTCGGAATTTTTTTGAGGAATATCCTTTAAAAGATTTGTTTCAGAGACATTTAAATTCAATGTTGGATCTTTGTAACTTAAATTTGTTTTCTGCTTCGATTCAAGTTCTCTGACCTTTTCCTTAAATTCAAACACTAATCTTCTTTGTGACTCAGTGAGCAAGTCCATCCTAACTGTTTAAAATTTATTTCAATTCAAAATCAATCTGCTTAACAACTCTTATTTTGAAATATTCCATGAGAATACACTCTAGTTAGCTTAATATAGTGAATTCTGATTACTTCCTTATAATACCTGTCATCAAGCCAAGCCTATTCTAAAGTTAACTCTTATCTTTTAGAATGAAGAATATCTTAATGTATGAAGAAGCAGATTGAATTTTGCTTACTGAGGTGGCTGATACAGGATTGGTGCTTTTTTACTTCTTGGAGTATTTCCTCAGTCCTTTTTTTTGTGTGCCAAAACAGAATTAATTTTATTGAAATGACAACAGCTAAAGTTAGAGACAGCTACAAAGTCATTCATGTTTTTCGAAATCATTTATATGAATCTTCGCATCAGCCCAAGATTATTCATCGTTCAGAAGAGGCTATTATTGATACAGATTTAACTAAGACCAAAAAATTTTCTGTTACAGAATCAAGTCATTATACTAATTATTCACTTAAGAATCTCTATTCAAAGAATGAACATTACTTACTCGATGTTGAAGATCTAGACAGAGTATATCGCAAAATGAGAGACGAAATCAAAATTCCTAGGCCTAAAGTTTTAATTGATAGGGGAGTTAATTACTTTTCTGAATTCGAGAAAAGAATGAAAGAAGATCTCGACTTCAGAGAAAGAGTTCTCAAGGCTAATGAGAGGCATCTTTCTAGAAGAGCAAAAAGTGTTGCTGCTCGACCACATGATTCATATTTTAGGCATGGCACTATTCATGAGCTGCCTGAAGAAAGTTTAAGTAGTGAAAATGGGAGTCCAATAGGAAAATATAGTTATAAAGTCCAAAGGCTTCGGGGAAATAAAGTATCCTATGAAGTTGTAGCTTTTGCAAAGAAAAGTGCTGTAGCTCCTCATTCTGATGAAAAAAGGCCTGAGAGTGAGAAGGACAAGAGTTCAACTTCTCGCTCAGACAAGATTGAAATCATAAAGGATGAAAAAGCAAAGGAAGATCAACAGGAGTTTTATGAAATCTCTATACACAAATTCAATCCATTCAAGCGAAAAGGGTTTTATGTTCCTTTAAAGGATGAGGAAATTCATTTGGAAGAAAGAATGTTAAAGAGATGGAATCCTCCAAAATGGAAGCAATTCACGACTGCTGATGTTTGGAAAGCCACCAGTACTGCTTTCAAGACTTTTGATAAAATTATTGGCGAATCAGAAAAAAAACTTCTTCGCAATAGGGCGAATACGAGTTTAAATGATTACACTGACACAAGCATAATTGAAGATGCAAAAAATCTTTCTGCTATTGAAGACGTAAATGATATCTCGTTTAACAGAGAATTTGCTATTTCCTTAAAGACTTCTTCACCAGTCAAACCTAATGCCAAATTGTTAGGGCTACATGAAAAACTCGAAGAGAGAAGAAAACTATTTGGAAGGACTTTGACTCATGATTTTGATAAAAAGGATATTGTAACTACCATTCGAAATAAAATCACTGAATACAGCAAAAATGCAAAAAATCTGGCAAAAGATCACGCCAGGCAGGCTTCCAATAAGCAAGCCTTTTCACCCCCAAATAGATTACTTAAACATAGAGGAACAATTGTTCTCAAACCAAGTGATCTTGATAATAAAAGAAACTCTCTTTCTAGAGAAGCAACACATGATGAAAGCTCTCTCGCCCAGAGAAGGGCTTCTATTGTTAAATCATCTGCAAAAAGAGCCCAGGCCGACAAGGTCACACGACCTGATGCTACTCCTAGTGATGTGTTTTTAACTCAAATGAATTCGATCTCAGAGGTTAATGATGGTTTTACTTTAAATCTTCAAAGAGTAGACTCACATATTGCTCCTAGCACCCTCAAAGTTGAATTAGCTAAACAAAGCACATTTGCTGAAAGTGATAGCCAGATCCCGGGAAATGAGGATCAATTGTCAGGCATCAGTCAAGTAAATAAGGCCTATAATAAACTAAAATCTGGGAACAATGATGTTACTTCACGTCAAGATACAAGGTCACAAAGCTCCAAGCAAGTGGTCAAAGAGCTTCCACTCAGATTTCTGAAAACCTCCAAAGATTACAGAAAACAACGAGCAAGATCAGTTGATGTCCCTTGTGAGGAGCTTGAATATAGGCTTAATCAAACCTGCCAAGAATTTATGAAGATCAAAATTGAGGCTAATGAGAAATATAAAGCAGCTCTAGACTCACTCCAGAAAGATAGACCAATTACTAATATGATAAGATATCGAAAATATGATGCAAAAAAGATGTATCTAAATGATATAAATGATATCAGATCAATTGCAGAAAAGGAGAGGATGCGTAGATTTGAAATGAATGAGAGTCAGAGAATATTTTATTCAGAACTTCTTGATACAGTTGTGAAAATAGAATCTAACGAAAAAAGGCTTAAGGCTTGTAACTATCTTCTAAGTCTAATAAAGAATCTCCTCGAAAGGGGCGATATTCTCACAAGAGAAACGTTTTCGAAGATACTTGATAAAATTGATGATGAAGATTCAATTAACAAGGTCTTCTTAATTGTGGTTGATAAGATTATGAATCGTCTGAAATTCCCTATTGATATGATTAACAATAAAGTTCTGAGGGAAAAATTAGAACAGTTTAAAGTTGTACAACCTGATAATAAATCAAGATAGAGCGAGAGATAGAATTTCTGTACTCTAAAATGTTTATACTTCTATCGTATTCCTTTCTTGAATATGTTACTTTTATTGTCAAAATGGTTCACAGAGTTTCGAAAAGTATTTTTTATCAATAAGTGGTGATTTTTGAGAATAGTACCTTTGAACATATTTCAATTATACGTCCAATCATAAAATAAAAATTATTGCAATGAAGGCACTTTTTGTGAAAAATTTTTTACCTGAAGAAGGAGAAAAGAGGCTTCCTTTGTACAAATATTCTGGCTCTGATGCCTCTCTGATATATAAATATTTTCTCTCCCCTACAGCACAATTTGTTGTGGACAAATTAGTGCCATCATGGCTTGCGTAACTTCTTATGCTGCTTTCTTTAATATTTAGACCAAACACAGTAGCATAATTCAGATCTTTGAGCTCAATTATTCTAGATTACCTTCATGGGATTTATGTGCACATTAATTCCTCACATCTGTATATACATAAATAATCCCACTGAATTATCTGGCCCAGTGCCAAAATGGATGTGCTTAGCTTCTGCAATTGGACATCTTATCTATATGGTTCTAATTCGAAAAATTGGATAACCAAAATTTTAGATTCTGGATAATGCTGATGGAAAACAAGCTAGAAAGACTGGTACATCAAGTCCTTTGGGTCAATTGTTTGATCATAATTGTGATGCTAAAAATACATTCATCTCAGGACTTAGCTTGTTTGCTGTTGTTCAATTCGGAAATTCCATTTACAGTGTTGTCGGATATATAGTTGCCTTCTTTGCTTTCTTTATGGCAATTTGGGAGGAGTAAATCAATCTTGTAAAATTTAATATATCAAAAGATACTATGTTGGAACTCTAGCTTTACCCTGCTTTAATGGTCCCAACGAAGGATTGATGGGAGTAGTCTTTGTATTCCTCATCTCGGGAATTTTAGGTAAACAAATTTTTCATTTTTGTAATCACATCTCAGGCAACGAATTTTGGACTACTACTCAAATCGAAGGCTACTCTGCAAATCAGATCTTATTCATTGCATATGCTGCATTGGCAGTTCCTACTGTATTATCAAAGTAATATACCTCCAATAAAAATTATAAATGAAAGTATCATAGGGGTCTACAAAAAAGTTCCAGCAGGAAAGTTTTTGCCAGCTCTCTCAAGCATTACAGTTGCCCTTTATCTCGTTGCAACAATGCTTATAACTTATTATTTCTCAGTCACTAATGTTGTCGAAAGAACTTGTAGATATCTTGTTTATTTTGCTGGATTTTGTTTTGCAAAACTGGTGGTAGCTATTTACTCTTTTGAACTAAATAAAAAGGGAATTTTGCAGGCTTGCCATTGTGCTGATGTCCCCTTTGAGCAATATAGATTCTCTATCATCCTTCCAGCAACACTCTTAAATGCAAATACAATTGTTGGCTACATTACAAAGTATTGAAATTTAAATTAATTGACTTTTTAGGCAAGCTTTGGTTCCTGAAGATATAATGGTTTATTCAGTTACTGGATTTGCATTCATAGGTATATTCTTAATTACATGGTTTGAATGAAAAAGCTTACTTCCACTTCGTCTTCAATATTATTCATCAATATAAAAGAGCTTTGGGAATTCAAGTCTTCAGCATTGCACCTAAGGCATCGAAAACTAGTGAAATTTTGTTAAAGACCGAAGCATAATAAATTGGAGTATTCATTTTTGGAGTTTATTTGTATTATGAACCTAAGCATATTGAATATCGTATTATATAGAAATTTCAATAAATATGTATAAGAGAGTCCATTTTAAAGATTATTAATCATCATCGTCATCAAACAATTTAGATTTTGCCTTTCTAGTAATTGACGGCTTGGAAGTATCATTTGTATTCCTAGATATACTTGGCTTTCCACCAAAAAGTCCACCTCCTTGTTCCTCATCAGAGTCATCAAATAATTTCTTGAGCTTCTTGCTCTCACGCTGTTTCTCTTCCAAAGTTTTCTGTTCCTCTCTCAATGGTTTTAGGGAAGGTCTGTCTTCAGCATCATCATCATCAAAGAGACTCTTCTTTGTAATACTCTTTTTCTCGTGGCTATCCTCAAACAAATCTCTTTTCTTTGATTTAGCTGACTTTCTTTGGTTGTCTAGCTCTCTCAACCCAGACAAAAGATCAAGTGGGTTATCTCCTCCTGTTGGCTGAGTTGAAACCTTGACAGGAGCGGACTTTTCTGACTTTCTTGATTTATCTTGATCCATTTCTTTTAATCCTCTAAGTAGATTAAGTGGATTTTCTTGAGGATATGTTTCTTGGGTCTCATGGGCTACTACAGAAGTTATATCTCTTTGTGTTGACTCTCGTGAGATAGGATTATTGTCCTGATGACTGATACTTTCTCTAATTTGAGGTTGAGCATCTGTTGTAATATTTTCGATATTATCATTTATTATCTTGGCTGTAGTCATAGGGATCTCCTCAATACTTTTCTTGCTCTCTTCTTCTTGTTCTTTTTGAGGTTTTTCATTTTTAATTGAAGGTTTTGGTGTTGGTTTTGTGGTTTCTTCGTCGTCCTCATCATCTTCAAATAGCATGGTTTTTTTGCCTCTTCCCACAATAGATGGTTTTTGCATGGCAACTTCCAAACCTGTTTCAAGTGGCTGATCCTCCTTTTTCTCTGAATCCTCTTCACGGTTTTGGGTCTTAGCCTGACTTTGCCTCCAAGGAGTTAAACTCTCTCTATTGCTTGTGAAGAGTGTATCAGCTTTCAAATTGAGGTTCTTTTGAAGTTCCTATAACGTTATATTAGTTTTCATATGATGTACGGAAATTCTTGCTGAGACTTTTATATTTGAAGGACGATTGGATGTCTCCCCAGTATTATGGTTTTCTTCTTCCGGTTCCGTTTTTGTTATTGGCAGATCTTCTGATTTTGTTGTGGGGAGCTCTTCTGATTTGACTACTAGGAGATCTTCTGATTTCGTTACAGGGAGATTCTCTGATTTTGTTATTGGAAGATTTTCTTCTTTAACAGCTTCAATTTGAGTTTTTTCGTCAATTTTCTGAGGAGCTTGAATGGGCTTGGCTTTTGGCTTTGGCTCCTCTGGTTCTGAATCCTCATCCTCTTCACTGTCAGACTGCTTTCTTTTATTAAGTTTTGCTCTTGTTATCATTTGAGCAAAGCTATTTGGTTTGGCTATGACTGGTTGTGCAACTTTTTTTTGAACTAATTCCTTTTCAATTTCAGGCTTTTGTGGTTCTTCAACAGGCTGTTCAATTTTTGCAGGAACTTGCTCGTTCTTAAGTTCTTCTCTTTGATTAAGAGTCTGATTGACATTTTGATCAACTTTCGTAGGAGATGGCTTATTCTCAATGGTTTTAGATTCTTCAAAGAGATTTTTCTTTTGGAATGAAGCCCTTACTGGTTTATCCTCGTCGTCATCATCATCAAATAACGACTTCTTTGCAGGTTTAATCTTAGTGATTAACTGTTTTGTCTCAGTTTCAGAAGTTTTGGGCTTGACCAGAGACTGTTTTTCTTCATCATCATCATCGAATAACCCCTTAGTTGGTTTAATGACACTTGGCCTGTTGCTCGCCTGAGTCTTTGATGGTATCACAGTATCTTCATCATCATCAAAGAGAGTTCTTTTTGTTTGGAGTTTTGGTTTTTCTTCTTTCTTCGGTGATGTTCCCTCTTCATCATCATTGAACAATTTGGCGATTTTATTAGTGGAAGCTGGGGGCCTGATCTCTGACTCTTTCTTGTAGAGTTCACTGAGCTTCTTCTGCTTATTCAATCTTTCCTCTTCATCTTCTGAGTCTTCGAATAATTTATTTAATTTGTCCTTTTTGCTTTCTTTGGTAGCACTTTCTCCTGCTGTCTTTTTACTTATACTTTCGGAAGGTTCTAATAGAGAAGCATCATTAGCGAGGGTTATTAATGGATCATCCTTGCCTTCTTTCTTCTCCTTTGGTTGTTGAGAAGGACGACTGGGGAGGAAAGGATTTTGAAGTCCAAAAGGATCAAAAGGATTTGGATTGAATGGATTGAAAGGATTTGCTTGGATTGTTGGAGCTAACAGATTTTGGAATTTATCTTTCTAGGAAATTAGTTCTTCAATGCAATTTAGATATACGTTCTTATTATTTGACTTGAAAAGGTCTTTATTTCCTATTTCTTCATCCTCATCATCAAATAAATTTTCTAATTTCTTTGTTGTTGGTTGATACATGGGATTGGCCTTGATCTCGTTGACCTTTTGAGTTTGGATTGGAGTAAGACTTGGTGGGAGGATCTGTTGGGGCAAAGGACGGAGATCTGGATTAATATTTACTTGTGTCTGATTAGAACTGTTTGTTCTGTTCTCCGAATTGTTTGGAAGTGATGGTTTAGCTTGTTGGGTATCTAGAGGTTATTGAAATAGATGTATGATGTACTCAGATTTGGCAAGAGAAGATTTGGAGGTGGCTTGAGATTGCTTTCATTTACAAATACAGTATTATTTTTGAGTGCATTCTCAGCCTCTTTGGACAAATTCGGAGGGGGTAAGTTATTGTTATTTACAATGGGTTGTGTGTTGTTGTTAGATGGATTAGTCTGTTGAACAACTTGATTTGGTTCAGTAATAATATTGTTGCTGGCTTCAGTGGAGGGAAGAATATCATCCTTTTTGATTCCTTTGCCTCCCCTTAAGAAATCTATTACTTCTTCAGTCTTTTCGACAATTCCTAAAGGATATTTTGGGAATGACAAAAACTAACCCACAAACTCGTCTTCGTTGAAAGCTCTTGAACCTATAATAAAAGGTAGGCCTTCTGTTCCCCTAAAAATATTGGCTGCCGTCATTGTGTTTGAAGCAGTCTTAGATAGATCATCTTCCTCTGCAGCAATATTCAATGTTTGAATCGCATTTTTGACTGCTTGCTGATATCTTATTTTATTCTACTATTCACTCTTTTGAAGAGAATCGCTACCTCTCCTGGGTTTTCTTGTTTTACTTCAGGTTGCTTTTTGGGTGGAAGTGTTTTATCAACTGGAGCCATGCACTAAAATGTATTACAGTAATATATAATTTAGGGTACGCTCTCGATAAACTTCTTATTTGAAAGATTTGAAAGAGAATTAAAAGTGTCGTGAAGATATATTGACACTGAGTTAGTTTCATATTCGACTATTTCAGTATTTTTCTGAATTGTATCACATTGGCTTAGGATATTATTCAAAAAGGCATCGAGTTTGGACAGAAGCTTTTACAATTATCAATCAATAATTCCAAAGTTACTTTTTCATCACTCTCTAAATTCCAGTTATTAACTTCTCCCTTCAAAGATGCAAAGTCGGTCATCCTCAAATATATTTACTTTATCAAAAAAACTATATAGGAAATCAAATAAATTTTATTGAATCTTTTGCGATGGAGAGCGATCAGACAAACTATACCTACGACCTTGGAATTCTCACACTTTATGATTCTAATCCCATCAATTTCAACGTGAACCTTGCAGACCAAGATTCCAAGAAAAAGCTCGAAGAACACTCGTTTCAGAATATAAGAAGGCTTGTTCAATCATTATTCTCCTTGAAAAATAAAAAAGATGCCGAACTAGAACAAGTCCCAGATGAATACCAAGTTATTGATTTCAGCCAATCCCAGTTCGATGTCACATTACCTGAGGTTACTACTGCCTTTCCCAGACATAAGAAAATACCAGAAGCTAAGGCATTAACTAGATGGGAAAAATTCGCTAAAGAAAAAGGTATTAAGAAAAAGAAGAGAGGCAGATTAGTATGGGATGAAATTACCAAGAGCTGGGTACCAAGACATGGTAGAGGAAGCATCAAGAAAATCCAAGATTCAGTCGATGTCATTAGAGAAGTGAAACCAGGTCAGGACCCTACAGAAGACCCATTTGAAAAGAAGGCACTAGAGAAAAAACTTGAGAAAGAAAAGCAGAAATTCAGAGAATTAAGAAATAAAGCTGAAGCAAAAGGTATATCATATTGAACTCATTCTGATTCAAATAGGACTGAAGGTTCAAGATTTAAAAAAATCTGAATCCAGAGAAGATCGTCTCCAACAAAAGAAGAAGGAAAATAAAAAGAAGAAAAAAGAGAATTTGAAGGCCCTCAGAACAGGTAGGTATCTCTTATCTCTAAGTCAATTTCTAGCACAATTATCAACTGCATCTATGGGATTATTTGACAAGAAAGCCCATAAAGAAGAGCCAGAACTCAGAAAGAAGAGAAAGAACAGTGCTCCAGAATTTAAGAGCACCAACGAAGAAAGAAAAAGAGATTTGGGTAGATAACAATATTATTCCCTTAATTTTCTAGAAATCCTAGATATGATTGCAAGAACCGGAGGTTCAAAGAAAGTTGAAAAGTAGACCTAATAGTTTGTATTATCAGTGATTAGCTAAAGAAAAATTTATCTTGTATTTCTGTCTATTGATGATATGTATACAAAGCTTGTCATTCTAGATAATTACAACAATTGATCGTCTGCACTATCCAATTTGATGGATCTCTTTTGTCCTTCAGCCTTAAGTCCCTTTCCTGTATCTTCCTTTCTTCTCTTAACGGTATTCTTTATGATAGGTCTGCTTAATTCTTCTCTAGATAGTCTGACATGTTTTAGATAATTCAATTTGGATCTTAGATTTCCTGAACCTCTTGCAACCAATCTCAAGTTAGCCAAAAGAGGAGAGTATTGCTTGACATTCATGATAACTTCAACACCGCAGAATCTAAAGATGACATTAAATCCTCCATGGAGTGAATTTCTTTTGGTTCTGCCAATCAAAATACCGCTGAGAGTATTTCCTTTTCCTTCTGACAGAGAGTGAAGCATATGGAATTCTACAATATCACCACTTCTCATATCAGGAATCTTAAATGGTCTCAAGGCCTCAATCTTCTTCTTTTCTTCCATCTCTACTTCTTGAATGAGCTCCTTAAATTTATTTTTTGTTGGAGCAGCCATAACAGGTGGCCAAATGACATTAGGGTCATCCCATTGAGGTAATCTGGGCTTTCTTGTCTTATGATACTTTGTAGGAGGAGGAACATAGTAATCCACATAATTTGTTTTATCAAAAGGAGATCTCTTAGGAACATATCCATAAACGATCGAGTATTTGGATTGGTTGTAAAGGGACTGTATGGGTGATTTATTAGAAAGGATTGCCCTAGAGCATTTCACAAGATTGTTAGTGAAACTAAACATCTTTTAATAAAAATAATTCGAATATCTTTCAGGAGAACAAACAATAAATATTACATGCGAATTATAATGAAGAAGAATGAGGATAGTACATCAGGCCAACTTAGGAATCATATAAGGGGAGTTGTATAAATGAACTTTTGAGTAATTCGGTTGAGGAGTCTGATCTCTCTCCTTCTTTTCTACTATGGATTTCCTTTTTCTTTTTTGGAGAGGACTCATGAACAAAAGAGGATTCTAAAAAAAAAAATCACATCCTATACCAGCAATTTACCTGTAAATAAGGATTATAGTCAGGCAAGACTTTCCCAGTTGCAGGAAGCTTCGGTAAACAATTCTTGGATATTTTATTGGGAGAATCTCTGTAGTCAGAATCTCCAATTGCTTTATAGTTCTAAAGATTTAAGGAAAATATAGATTAATTACTTCGATATTAGAAGTTTTCAGGTTAGAATTGGTCTCATCTGTTACTCCCTTGTATTCTGGTTCCTCTTTATGTTTCTATTATTCAATTTATGGAATTATCTTCCTTACTATTGATCCCCTGCTAGACTCAAAATAACCTTTAGAGTAATATTTGATTTCATTACTATTCAATAATGGAGATTTTTTCCCTAAACGGGAATAATCTAGTAATTCATTAATTGTGTAGAAAATAATTACAATCAGAATTCCCATAACCTTCCTGATAGCCACGATTTTTGTAGGAATTAAAAGAAACAGTCTGCTTTGAATAAATAACTGCTTTCAGATATTTAGAATTATGTCCAGTTAGATAAGGACTTCCATGGAAGCTACTGTTGAGCCTTGTCGAAATATCTTTTTCGTCAAAAGTAGGGGATGTAGCATCGTGAACTTCATTTTTCACTTTTAAAACAACTTTCTTCTTATTTTTTCTTTTCTTCTCCATTCTTTCTGCTTTTCTCATCATTAAATATTCAATATTTCTCCTTCGCATTTCCATTTCTCTTAGTCTTGCTTCTTCTTGCTCCTTGTTTATTAGATTTTGCCCAAGAACTTTATACTTTTTGTCTTTGGATCATTTCTGCTTGCTGCTGCTTCATCTTTTCTCGTACACGATGCTCAAACTCCTGCAGCGCCTTTTTGGTCCTTTCTTCGTATAACTTTCTCCGTTGTTCTTCTTCTTTTTGGAACTCTGAAAGTAGCTATTTTTCAGAAATAATTTCAACAATTTCTACATTTTGCTTTTTATCTCTTTCAATTTTCTCTCTCAGCTCTTTCTTTTCTTTAAAATCTTGAACATATTCAGTGAGCTCGCCAATCAACCTCTCCATAGGGAGGAATTCTAATATAGTTCTTAAAAATTAATAAAATATCTCCAACTAAATACCTAGGCAAGCAAACAAGCTTTTCAACATCAACATCCATATCAGATGAAGCATTCAGTATCACCTTGTCAAGCAAGGGTAGATCACCCGATTGATAGAACTTGATCGAGGGATTTGATAACGATCTTGAATGCAAATTTCCTTTCTCTGGTGGAAGAGTTTCTTGATCATGAATATATTGATTTTTATAATTACTTGAGTTACTGGTTTCTCTGGCGCTAGTATTACCCATCTCTTGATTTTCAGAATTAGTATTCTGGAGAGCTTTCAATAAAGCTAATTGATCACTCCAATCTTTTATTTCGAGATTGCTTAATAATCCTTGTTTAGAGAGCTTTTTGAGCTCTTGATCCAGAGAATACACCGAGACAATCCATACAGCTAGGATTCCTCCTATTTTCTTTAATAAATGTTAAATAATAATACATACCTTGAGCCATAAAGAATCTTCTAATCTTATCTAATTCTCTGGTTTCACCAGGAATAAAGATCTTCCTATTGAATATTCCTCCTAGATTCTCCAAGCAGGCTAGAGCCAATACTCTCATTTCCTTATCATATTCTTCAAGTGTTTTTTCATCACATGTAGAAAGGATTATCTGGATAAGATCATGAATGAGCTTGTTGCAAATTAGTTTTTTTTTCAACATTGTATCCTTTGACAGAATTTTTATGGATTCGAGCTAATATTTAATTTTGTAGTTTCATAACTTACCACAGCCAACTTTATTTGCAATTTTACATCCGAGGATGTCAATAACTCAGAGAGTGTTATAATATTAACTGCATCAGCTAAAATAAAAGCGGCTCCTGTTCGAGCCACAAGAACCAGGGTCCTACAAGCCAATTTGATAGCCTTTTCACTCAATAGTTCCCAATTTTTAAGATAACTCAGAACACGTCCTAATTGGCCAATAACATAATTCGAATTTGAAATTGATTTGTTGTGGACCACCACATCATTCAAATGATTATAAAAGTTCTCAAGTAAATCATATTTTAATTTTTCCTCATCAACGGATTTGTTTTTTTTCTCTTCTGATTCTCTTTCTTGAGTCTTTGCTCTATCAATAACTTTGACTTCAGAAGGAGGTATGAATCTCTTCAATAATTCAGGTGGAGCAAATTCTGGAATAGGGTATATATTTTGATGAAATTCAGCTCGAGCACTAACCGGGGTATCATTAGGCTTAGCCAATCCATCTGAATAAATCAATTCAAATTGATTTTCAGATTCTAAAATCATTGACTTAATAAAGAATATCGTTTTTACTTTTTGATTCTCTTTGGGGAGGGATTACACTGTCAACAACAATCTCAAGCATATCATCAAGCATTTGAGGGACTAGTTTTGAGATGTACTCATTTGGAGTTCCAAGGTAAGGATTTGTATTTACTTCAATTAGCCAAGTCCTTAGATCCTCATCAATTAAAAAATCATAGCCAAAAAGCTCAAAGACGTGCTTCCTCTTTCCTGGATTTAATTGTTTCTTACAGCACTGGAATGTATCAATGATCAAATCTCGTATTCTGGGAAGTACATGTTTCTCTACGGTAATATCCTTATCTGGGAATATTTGCTTGAAATACTCATTTAAGCTCTCAAGAGGAAGAGTGTTTCCATCTTCATGCTTACTGTAATTTTCTCCGTGGATTTGCAGGCAGTGGTTTGTCAAATGAACATAATTATTTGAGTTTTTCAAGTCAAACTCATCAGATGATGTTCTAATATAACTCTTCTTGTATACATAAACTTCATATTTCCATGTAAATATGACCCAGACTCTTATATCGAACTTCCTTCCTTTATACAATAGTGGTCTTTCTATATATTTTTGAATAACCCATAGTGAATTTGGAGTTTTCTGACGAAGAAAGGATATAATATCCTTCAAGTTATTAAATAATTCTATGCCTCTCCCTAACAGATTATTTAGGCAATTCACTCTCTAACCTTGATTCAAGTTTGCAGGCTTGATTAGCCAAAAATTGCCTGTGCAGTGTTTTTGAGGAGTATTCTCTTTATTGAATTGATTATTACTCAGCTCCTTGAATCTGGTAGCAAACAAGGCAAACTCATAATCTTCAACTCCTGCTGTCACAACGAATGATGTTGGCAAAGTGTCGAATACGTTATAGTTACAAAATTCTAGTGTAATATTATTTTTGTTTAGATATATCTCACTTGCTTCTGTGTTGGTACTATAATATTTCCTTAGCGATCTTACTAGTCCAGTTTTAGTACAAATTCCTCTATTATTCTCAAAATGATTGAAAATCTAGAGTATAACAATTATCATTTTGTTGATCCTACTTGAATGAAGTTCTTTGGATGATATTTTGCTATCACATCAAGCTTAGAGTACCCCTAGTCTCATTCACAAAATATTCCAAATTTTTACTGTCACAGACAGGTTTATAGGCCTCCAAATAAAGTTGCAGTGATAAAATGGATTCCTATCTTCAGTATTCTTCAAATTGATAGACATAAAATATTTGTCTTACTTCTTGCCAATTTTTTCTCTTTTCTATTGCTTCTTTAACCAAATTTGAATAGTTTCCGGGTAATACTTGAAACTTGTACATGTTAGCAATAAATTTTTTATTTTATCAACTCCTACGTTAGTGTATTTCGAAAGTTTTCCTGATTTTATCTTGATCGAGACTTTCATATGTGGATCATCATCCACTTGAGCAGATTACTAAGTTCCAGAGTAGGTTCTAAAATTTCAGATAGATCATAGTGTGCCCTCATTCTGTTATCTAAAGACTTAATTCTGAGATGTAATTAATAAAAATCGGGGACCCATGACTCTTGTTGCTTGAAGTCCTACTCTTTGTGCTTAGATCAATTTGTTTATTCGAAAACTTGAGTCTCGTATAAGTGTTTTAAGTCTAATGAGTTTTTTGACTTTGCTAAAAACTAAATCCTTTTTTATATATATTTTATTGAAAAAGAAATTTTATTGACAGAATGACAAGCCCTGGAAAAGTGCGCCAAGTCAAAGTTGTTCTGCTTGGAGACTCAGGTACTTTATACCTTAGAGCTTTGGCAAGCGTTAGGTGTTGGAAAGAGCAGTATCATGTTGAGATTTGTTACAGGAAATTTTTCTGAACATAGCGAGCCGACTCTAGGTGGCGCTTTCATGGCAAAGTTGTTTAATCACGAAGGCACATCCATAAAATATCAGGTATTACAAAAAAATGGTTTAGTTATTATCAGATATGGGATACAGCTGGTCAAGAAAAATATCATTCACTTGCACCAATGTATTATAGAGGTACAATCATCATTTATACTTATTAATTATTAGATGCTCAAGTAGCTGTTCTAATCTATGATATCACTAAAAACGAGTCATTCATATCACTTAAAAAATGGGTTGAGGAATTAAAAGAAAATGGACCCAAAGATCTGAGTATATTAACTGAATAAAGTTTTAATGAATAGTGTTTTGTGTTGTAGGAAACAAAATTGATCTTGACAATGAAGAAGTGCCTTTTGATGAAGCCCAACAATTTGCTAAAGTAATTTTTCCTGTAAAATTTTCACCTGTAGGATCTTGGTGCTATAATGAGGCTTACTAGTGCTAAAGAAGATAGAGGAATTAATGTAAGATTCCTTCAGCATGTATAAATGTATAGGAATTGTTTGGGGAAATTAGTAAGGAAGTTATGAAAAAAGAACAGAAAGCCATTGAGCAACAAAATATACAAATTACTACACAGCAACCCAAAAAGAAGGAGAAATCATGCTGTTAGCTTGATTAGAGATGAATAAAGTTGGTAATATTACCATCAATCTTGAGTATAGATATAAGAGTATATTGTGTATTACTAACTTATATACTCTAATATCTTTAATTCTTGATCCAATTTCATTTAAATATCCAAGAACGGTCATCCCATATCATTACAATAAAAAGTAAAAATTTCTGTTCCAAATGGATTTATTTATTTCAGTTTTATTGAATTCAAAAAATTTTAAAATGTCAATATACCTTTGTCCTGTTCAAGATTGTGGTAGAAGATTCAAAGAAGAAGATAAGCTGCGAGAGCATATTCAGAGGAGACATGGCGATATCCAAAACTTGAAAGATATAAGCAATCTCCCTTTAGAATCAAATAAGAATCTGGAAGAGATTATTGAGAAAAAGAAAGAAGATATTTTACAACAAGAAAAACAACTCCAAGAAGAACTCGCCAGATTTGATGAGAAAGAAGAAGAAATGAGAATTTCTGCTACAGATATCTTAGAATCAAAGAAGAAACTTACAGAAAATTATATCTTAGAAAAATCCGGTGCTGATTCCCTCGAAGAAGTTACGCAAGTAATAGTATTCTTACAGGAATTTATCCAGCTTAGCTTATCTTAAGAGAGGAAGGATTATATATTTTTGAAAGCACTCCATCTTTCAATATTGATAAAATCGGTGGCATTGAGTACTTATCTCTATCACATAACCACATATTCCATCTAATGGGTGTCAGCAGACTTGTTAACTTGATCGAATTGAATATTAACTTCAACCTGGTGGAAGATCTTTCGTAAGAACTATTTCAAATATATTAAATCAAAGCCCACTGAGTGAATGCTTAAATTTGGAAAAGCTTTATGCCTCAAATAATAGAATCCAGAATATTCTTGGGATCAAAGAACTTACCAATCTTAAGTATTTTTGTTATAGAAAATCTGAGCATTTAGGGTGCTAGTTCTATTCAAAAATAAAATCAAGGATTTTGACGAGACTGTACAAGTTTTAGCAGGGTTGCCAAATTTAAAGGAACTAGACCTTGATCACAATCCCGTATATTTACTATTTTTTTTTTAATCGGTAGTGCACAAGGACATTTACATATAAATATGACCTGCTCTATCACATCAGAGTAGAAAAACTTGATGGAGAGAGAGTGCATGAGATTGATTATGAATTGGCAAAATCATTCAAGAAAGATCGAAATAAGAATTACCGGGAGCAACAAGAGCAAGGAAATACTCCCCTGCAAAGACCTTCAACTGCTCCAGGAAGAATGAAAAAAGGATACTTCGTTGATAAACTAAAGAATAGCATGAAAGTAACCAAATTCCCAGAGTTGACAGGAATTCCAGAAAACTTTAACTATGAGAGGTTAGAAGAGCTTGAGCAAGAAGTTGAAGTATATATCTCTAGATTTCTATCTAATGGTCTAGCTTTTAAAGAAGCAAAAAAGTGAGCTCGAAAAAGTACTTGATGAGATGAGACTCAATGAGAAATTACTCAAGCAAGAAAATGAAAAAATCAAGAATGAGAATGATATCCTAAAAGTTGAAGCTTCAAATGCATATATTTTATTGGATCAAAATCAGCAACTAAAAAAGGAATTAGAGTCATTAAGAACTATCTTAGGAAAGAATGACGACATCAAGTGAACTTATTCTTAAAGATAGAGATATATCTAGGCAGGAATATCAAAGAAGAAAATACCCTTCTTCATGAAAAGCTTGCAGAAGTACTTAGGGAGAATAGAGAATTGAAAGAACAGCTTGAGAAAAAGTCCAAAAGAGCACGAGGATCAAGCCGAGACTCAGATCGCAGTGCAGAAAGGTCTGATGTTAGTAATACTAGTTTTACTCTTGAATCGGGAAGAACTAACAAATTCAGAATAAAAACAGGAACACCCTCGGGTCCTTTAACGCCTAAGAGCAGAATGATTCAACTGCAGTAACTCTGGCATATTATCTCTAACTTTTTAAGTAATAGATCTAATTCCCAGCAAACTACTTCAAGAGGTGGCTCGGTTGAGAGACCAAAAGTGGATCTCGGCTCACGAAAAATTATTAGAGTTGTTAATCCTGTTAAAGAAAAGCATGAAGACCAATATGAAAAACAAGCACAACAAGATGATGATTTTAGTAAAGAAATTGAAGACCTGCTTATTCGAAATTCATTACAGCTTTCTCAGATAAGATCTGAATTGAGGTAATTATTTTGACTGCCTTCTTTGATTCAACAGAAATTTTGACTTTTTGGAATCTTTGGATAAGAGCAGAGCTCAATACGATAACAATGATGATGATGAAGAAGTCAAAGTTGACGATGAGGATGGAGAATTGGATGAATCTCAGGAATATTAATAATTAATTATTCAGATCATCAACTATCTATTTTCATAAGGAATGTATTTTATCTTTCTTCTTTGTCATTTTCAATTAATGTTGAGGATTATTGTCTCTTTAACAATCTTTGTAACTAGATCAAATAAGTTCTTATAAATCAAAAGTTACAGCCTTATATCTCAATAGCTCATATCAATTATTCCTACTCACTGAACTTAATTAAGACAAGGTCAGAAAAAGGTATTTTGTTAATAGAAAATTTGAATTTTTAATATTTCTTTAGCTTCATGCCCTGACTAATGGCCAATAAGTTGTAACAGCTTCTACTATTAGACAGGAATGGATGTCAGATTTATCATGCAGAAGTATTCTTCAAGAGTAAGATTTACGAAAGAAAGTCGAGACGATGTTTTATTTTTAGCAAGTATTAAAAGCCGATTTAGATACATAATTTAGATTAAATAAGACAAATCTGGATGTCTGATACAACTCAAAGTACAGAAACAGTCGAAAAGAAGGAGACAGTCTCTTCTGTTGGACTTCAAGATGAAGTAAAACAAAGAGTCCAACTTTTAAAACAAGAATTTCTTGAGACTCTCCAAAAAGCAAAACCTCAAGTATCAAAAACTACTCAAACTGCAGATGATGCTACTGATTATCTATATGACAAGCTTGGAGTCCTCGAGCAGCATTTGTTTAACAAAAGCAATCCTTTTGATGATTGGAGAGAGCATGAGCTCAAAAAATTAAATAAAGCTTTGACTGATGGAAGACAAGAATTAGTTCAAGCAATTGAAAGTGAGTTCAAGAGAAATCCTGAAAGTGTTCTTGCATTTGAACTTGATCAAGTAACTGATGAGTTGAATAATACCCTTGCTAATTACAAGTATTGGTTAAGAGAAAGAGTTGATGTACCTTTGACATATCAATCAGCCGACGCTCATCTCTATCATGAACCTCATGGTGTTGTTCTTATCATTGGAGACTGGCAAAATCCTTTGACTTCTGTTTTGAAGCCAGCTATTAGTGCTCTTGCTGCAGGAAACCATGTTATTCTCTATCCTGACCCACAAACTAAAAAGATTGGAGACGCCCTCAAGTCACTTCTCGGAAAATATTTGGATGAAAGAAGAGTCCAAGTCATAAACACTGAAACTAGTATTCAAAGCTTATTGGATTTGCCAATAAATTTTGTATATGCTTCTGGACAGGAAAGCAAATTAAACGAAATCTCGAGAATAGCAGCTGAGAAGAGAGTTCCAACCGCTCTCTCTAAGGATGGAATGAATGTAGCTATTGTCCAAGAATCTGCTGATTTGAATCATGCTTCCGAGAGAATTGTTATTGGCAGATTTACAAATGCAGGACAATCTAGCACTTCTCCTGATGTTGTTTATGTACACAACTCTGTCTTCACTGATTTCTTTGTCAAGTGCAAAATCCACATTTTCTGCTACTATAAAACTCCAGATAAGAACAGAGATTATTCTAGAATGCTCAATGTCGACTATACCAAGTATGTCCTTGACAGAATTAGCGAAAAGCATGAAGGAAAGCTTGAAACTAAAATTCATTTTGCTCTAGATGAGAAGTTAATTGAACCTATCATTATTACAGACCCCAAAGACAACTCTACAATCATCAAAGATCCTGTAAGAGGACCTGTTTTGATTATTAAGAGATATCAAGAATTTGATGAGCTCGTAAAGACATTGAACACTCAAAGCAATATCAACAATATTTACTTCTTCTCTAAGAGTATTCAGCATAAGAGCGAAATTGTTGCTAAGATTAGAAATGCTAACATTTATATTAATGAAGCTGCTTTCCAAGGTTTCAATTATCATCTTCCTACTGGATCTGTTGGTGGCATCTATAATGCTAAAATTGGCGGAGCATATGGATTAAAGACTTTCTCCTTATCCAGAGTTGTTATGGAGACCAAAGGAATCAGACAATTCAAAAGCCTGATCCCGCCATTCACTGCTGATAAGTACAAGAAACTTCATAGTCTCGATGCCCTTAAGAAGCTAACAGTAAGACAAGGAAGAATGCTCTCTGTTGGAGCAGGTCTCTTCTTAGGTTATCTCTTATTTGGAGGCAAGAAGAATTAATCGTAACTAAATATATTTATGCAAAAGAACCTAAATTAGCAATTGAACTGGGCCAAATTCTTAAAGAATAGGAATACTTCAAATAAATTTTACTCTTTCCTTGGATAGGATGGATATATTTATAAATATATCAACTTTCAACTTAGATTATCAAACAATTTCTTTGGTAGTATGGATATGTAGTGATTAGTAGTTTAGCTCTTGGATTTCTTTACAAGTAGTGTCCATTTGCTTTGATAAAGTTGCGAGCTGATCCAAATACTCCTTCTTATTATTCTGCAAAACCGCTCGACTTATTTGAGCTAGACATTGGATTTGAATAATAATCTTGTCTAATACTTCTCCTAGCTTCTTTTCTTGGTCTTGGTCATTTTGAATCATCTGACTTAATTGATTAGATAAACTGTCAATTTGATTCTTTTGCTTTACTAAGCCTTTTATAAACAGGCTTCTAATGAGCATTGCTATTTCCTTTTCTGATAATTCATCAAATTTTGTGATGTTGGATTGTAGCTCATCGTTATCAATTCTCTTGATTTCCGTCAACAATATCCTCTTGTAGAAATCGATAATTTTCTTTTGTTCATTGTCTCTTTTGTTGAGAGATTCAATTGTTTTTTTGTAAGAATCTACTCGCATCTCATACTCTCTTATTTGCTTATTTTGCTCTTGGATCAGAAATTGTTCAGCTCCTGCTTTTGTAGAGCAATCAAACATGGTTTTGTCTTGAATGGCAGAGCTCTCTCCCGCTTCAACAGAGTTTTCTACTTGGGTTGGTTGATCAATTTTCGTGTTTATTTGTTTGTCAAATTTCGGAAGACTCTCCTATTAAATTACTAAATAATATCCAACTGTTACATCGATTTTTAAAGCAGAAAGCATCAATGGTAATTTATCTTTTTCAATATCTAGTGAAATAACACAATTAGCTTTGTTTTTAGCAGAAGCCATAGTCTCATTTAAAGTAGAGACTCCTCCAAATGTTGATCTTGAACTTAAATTGTCCGGATTGAAGTTCCTAGGAGTTATGAAAAACGATGATAAATCAATCTTTTGGTTTTTCATCACAAAAGGTGCACCAAAGATGTCATTAGTATAATTTGATCTTGAACTAGCAGCTCCTTCATGGAGATTGTTTATTGAAGAGAGATTTAAATCGAAAGGTCGAATCTGAGGGCGATTGATTGGACTCATTGATCGTTTTTCTTTTGTCTGATAATAAGAAGATGATCTCTTCTGTTCACTTGATTTCTTTGGACGAACAATTCTTGGTAGGGAAGGCATTTTTGCTAAAGGAGTGGGAGTCTTTGCTCGAGTCTTGCTTAAGTCTGAAAATATAACAAGTTGATCAAAAGCATACCTATGTCATTCAAAATCTCTAACTGAGGGATATATTTTAGGATGTGTTGGGTGTATCTGTTTTGATGTTTTCTAGAGGATCAAATTAATTTATTTTATTGGCTTACGAGACAAGGGGATTATTCTTCAGGTTCAGGCATTTTAGACTTATGGTCTTTCCCAAAAAGATGTTAAAGTTTGAGAGATCCTCAATTAAATTAGAGCTCAGATCAAGTCTATAAAATTAGTCTTTTATGGAAATGTAACTCTCACTTTTCTAACTTGTGCAAGAAAATGAAGCATCTTAAATTATTTTTTATCTTATTCTGTGACAAGTTAACCACCTAACAATAAATTTGTTCATTTGTTTATACTCTTAAGTTTGGAGTCTTAATGAATAAGTTAGAGTCCAACTGCTTTATTTGATTACCAGACAAATCTAGCACTTCTAGGTTAGCAAGATCATCAAACTTGGATTTGGAGACCTGTTCTGGAATGTAAGTAATTTCATATAAGTGTGCAATAAGGTTATGTGAAAGATCAAGCTCAAGTAAAGTTGGGCAAAGTTGGGGAATATTTTCTATTGGGTAAGGGAATTCATCAAAAAGTACTAATCCTGTTTCTTGATAGCGTAAGTTTTTTAAGGTTTTGGAATGAACGTAGTATAGAAGGGTCTTCGATCTCATTGCCTGAGAGGTCAAGAAACTCGATTCTCATAAAGATCTCTTTTAAGCTGAGACCAAAAGAGGATGTGCCACTTGTAAGTAATTCCTTCAACTTTATACTCATGATTTATTAGAGTACTAGACTCTCTTCTGATAACACTTTTATTCCTTTGTTGACTAAGCTCAACTCCATTTACCAGTTTATTTTTTGATTATCATTTCAAACTTAAATTGCTATTTAAGCTGGCTACTTGATGAAAAAGTTTCAAATTCAGTAACTAAAATCAAAGTAGTGTCCACTGAGATTCCTGCTATTTTGCTTATTTTGAGACAAACACTCTCTCGATATCTGAATTCAACTCTTTAACACTCTAAAATATGCTAACTTTTGTTTTGGTTTAATTTACTGCACCCATATCTGATTTATTTCTCAAGCCAAGCTCTTCAAAGGTTACAAAATGTTATGAGTAGGGCATTGTTCGTTGAGCTTACGACAATAGTCCACCCATAATTTCAATAACAAGTTTGGGAAATTGTGCAACTCATAATCTAATAAATAATCACGATTTAACTTAGAAGAATGAGAGATTTTAGTGAAAGAGTAGGCTAGAAGGCCATAATAAAGAGTATGAATGTTAATGCAGTGAATTCTGTTATCATATCAATTCATTTACTTATGAGCTAATAAATTTAAAAAAGCGCGAAATTTTAATTTTTGCAGAATATCAAACATGCGAAGGAATATCTTTGCTCAGAATTATGATGAGACTATGTAAGAGTGATAATTTGGATTGTTATAAACAAAAGATATGGTATCGAAACACTGAAAGAAGGAACTACGATTGCATATCTTGCAAATTTAAAAACAACTGTGATTCAAGATGAAGATCTAATTGAAAGATCTGTGGTTTCCATGTACATGGTGGAACCCAATGGAAACTGGTTTCATGCATACTTGAAATACGAACCATATTTCTATTTGATCTGTAAGGAAGATCTTTTGAAGTAAATCATTCTTTTTGAATGATCTGATCTGTAGGGATATGATGGTTTACTTGGAAAGAAAATTTGAAAAGAGATTGGCATCTGTTGAATTAGTTGAAAAAGTGGATCTTGAAATGATCAACCATCTTTCAGGAAAACTCAATAAATACATTAAACTTAACTTTCGTACAACTGAGGTAATAAAATAATCACATGGCATTATTTTCTAGGACTTAGTTTGGGTTAGAAATGTTATTAAATCCAGAGTTGAGCGTAACAAGCATAAAAATGAAGAGTTCTCTTTGAATGTAATCTTGTTTAATGTCATACTAAATATTAGGATCTCATCTCAGGACCAACAAAAAAATATGGCGATCTTTTAGATTCTGTTAGTGATATTCGTGAATACGACATACCATATCATACTAGAGTTTGCATTGACAAAAACATTAGAATTGCTTTTTGGTATGAAGTCACTGTCAAAGATAATTTCATTGTTGACATTCGATGCCTCAAAGAAAAGACAACCAAACCAGATTTACACATTTTGGCTTTCGATATAGAAACTACAAAGTTGCCAATGAAATTTCCTGATAGCAAGATTGACCAGATTATGATGATTTCATATGTCATTGATGGAGATGCTTACTTGATCACCAACAGAGAAATTATCAGCCGAGACATTGAAAATTTCGAATATACTCCTAAACCAGAATATGAAGGAAAAATTGTTGTTATAAATGAGCCCAATGAAGCTGCTCTGCTAGATCGCTTCTTCACACATATCAGAGAAGTTAAGCCAATGGTTATTGTTACATATAACGGAGATTTCTTTGATTGGCCATTCGTCGAAGCTAGAGCTGCTGCTCACAATATTAATATGCATCAACAAATAGGAATTTCAAATCATGATGGTGAATATTATGGAAGATATATCACTCATATGGATTGCATGTATTGGGTTAATCGTGATGCTTATCTCCCTCAAGGTTCTAGAGGTTTGAAGTCCGTTTCAAAATACAAGCTTGGTTATGACCCCATTGAACTTGACCCAGAAATGATGACCCCTCTAGCTAAAGAAGATCCCCAAACTTTATCAGAGTATTCAGTTTCAGATGCTATTGCCACTTACTATCTCTATAAGAAGCATATCCACAGTTTTATCTATGCCCTCTGTACAATTATCCCAATGTTCCCTGATGAAGTTCTTAGATCCGGTTCAGGAACCCTTTGTGAGAACGTAAGAAATGAAATTATTCAATTAAGCATATAGTTGTTGATGGCTGAAGCCTATAACAGAAATATTATCTTTCCTAACAAGAAAAAAGAGAACTTTGAAAAATTCTATAATGGTCATCTATTGGATAGTGAAACTTATATTGGAGGAAGAGTTGAATGTATTAACTCTGGAGTCTATAGAGCTGATCTACCTACGAAATTTAGACTAGATCCTGAAGCTTATCAAGAACTTATTAATGGAATTGACAAAACTTTCGAATTTATAGCGGAAAAGGAAGCTGGAATAAGCCTTAGTGATGTTACCAATTATGACCAAGTCAAGGCTGCAATTGTCGAAAAGCTTCAGAAACTCAAGGAGGCTGCAGAAGGAGGCCCATATGAATCTAAGCCTTTGATTTACCATCTTGATGTGTCTGCTATGTATCCTAACATTATTTTAACAAATCGTCTCCAGCCCGTTGCAATAGTTGATGATAAAATGTAAGATTCAACATATATGATTAACCTTTAGATGTTCTGGATGTTTGTTTAACAGACCTGAAAATAATTGCAAGAGAAACTTGAATTGGGTTTGGAAAGGTGAGTATTTCCCTCTCAGTAGAAGAGAATATGAGCAAGTTAAGATCCAGATTGAATATGAATACCTAAAGAGCAGTAGCAACCTTGTCCTTTAATTCTTACATGGATAGATGAACAAGCACAAGAAAATGGCCAGAGTCTTTTCGATCTTAGTCAAGACAAACAACAAGCCTTAATCAAAAAAAGAGTCAAAGCTTTGAGTCAGAAAATTTATAAGCAAGTCCACATTTCAAAGACTGAAGTTAAAGAAAACACCGTCTGTATGAGAGAGAACTCTTTCTACGTTGATACCGTCAGAGCTTTCAGAGATAGAAGGTACTATTATATTTCACTTGCAATTTATCAATGTCTAGATATGAATTCAAAAATTTGGTGAAAGTTTGGAAGAATAAGATGGAAGATTATGAATCTCAAGGAAATTTGGCTCAAGCACAAGAAGCTCTTGATAATATGACACTCTATGAATCTCTTCAGGTTTTACAATGCGATATAATAATTTATGTAATAGTTGGCTCACAAGATTATCTTGAATTCTTTTTACGGTTACGTCATGAGAAAAGGTGCCAGATGGTACTCAATGGAAATGGCTGCAATGGTTACCCATATTGGTATCCTTTTGATTCACTAAAATATTTTTCAAAGGTTCTAATGTTATTACTGATGCCAAAGGTTTGGTTGATAGAATTGGAAAGCCTCTAGAGCTTGATACTGATGGTATCTGGGGCCTGCTACCAGCTGGTTTCCCTGAAAACTTTGTTTTCCAATTAAAAAATGGAAAGACTGTTAAGTTTTCCTATCCCTGCTCAATCCTCAACGTTCATGTTCATGAAAAATACTGCAATCCTCAATATCAAGTACTTTTCTTGTGCTCTTAATTAAAGTCTTAGAGATTGGTTGATGAGAAGACTTTAACTTATAAGACTAGCACTGAAATGTCTATCTTTTTCGAAGTTGATGGTCCATATAAGGCTATGGTTATCCCTGCAGCTAGAGAAGAGGGTAAAGTCTTGAAAAAGAGATATGCTGTCTACAACTTTAATGGAACAATTGCTGAAATCAAAGGTTTTGAATTGAAGAGAAGAGGAGAGCTCAAAATCATTAAGATCTTCCAGCAAGATGTAAATAAAGATAGTCCTAAAATAAACTTCATAGATTTTTAACCATTACCTAGATGGTAATACACTTGAAGAGTGTTACATGTCATGCGGTAAAGTCGCTGAAAGATGGCTAGATATCCTTTACAAGAGAGTAAAAATTTGAGATTATCTCTTATCAATTCTAGGGTGAAGGAGTTAGTGATGATGAACTTTTAGATTATATTGCAGAATCTAAAATGTTAAGCAAAACACTCGAGGAATATGATTCCCAGAAAGGTGTTGCTTTGACTGCCGCAAAGAGAATGGGAGAATTTTTGGGAAATGATCTTGTATCTGGCAAAGGTCTGAACTGTTACTTCATTATTGCCCAAAAGCCAATCGGTGCTCCAATTAATGAAAGAGCCATTCCGGTCTCTATTTTCAATGCTGATGAATCAATTAAAAGAAAATTCTTGAAGAAGTGGTTGAAAGAAAGTGACATTAAGGACACCGATATGAGATATATTATTGATTGGGATTATTATATTGAAAGATTAAGTAACACCATCCAAAAAATGTTGACCATTCCATCTGCTTTGCAAAAAATCAAAAATCCTACACCAAGAGTGGCTTATCCAGAATGGCTCAGTAAGCAAGTCAGAGATGCTGACAAATATGAACAAAAGAAAATGGGAGATTTCTTCAAGAAAGTAATCCCTGAGAAAGAACAAACTCAAATAATGGATATTGAGGATGTACTCCAAGATCCTAATCAACTCCATGAAGCTAGAGTTAAGACCAAATTGATGAACAAAAATATCAAAGCATATATCAGTGTCTCCAAAAACCCAACCCCTTCTGGTAAAGTCTCTAAAGACAAAGCAAGTGGATCTGTAAGCAGCTCTCAAAATCTTGATCAGAACATTCTTAACTCCAGTCAACTGTCAAAACTTTCCGAACTGTATCCTCAAGAAACTCATGACATGGAGAAAGATTTCGATGGATGGCTCAAATCTCAGAAGGCACTCTGGAGACACAAGAGAAAGAGAAAGTTTAATGATGATTATAGCCCTGTTGACCCATCAAATAAGATCACAGCAATGTTTAGATCTCTTGAAAGCCACGTTTTGACCTCAGTCTGGCACATTCTACAGATTCATGAAACCGATACTCCAGGAATCTACAAAATGTGGGTTTATCTTGAAAGTTCTCAACTAGTTTCATTCAAACTGAGAATGAAGAGAACATTCTACATTAACAGTTTGCATCAAGAAAATGTAGAAGATTTCAAGTTAGTCAAAAAGAAGCTTCCAAGGGATAAAAAATCTTACTATCTCTATGAAAGGACTATAGAAGAAGAGGAGTTTATTAACAAATTCCACAGCTTTGATCAATTCTTGACTAATCCAGATATCGAAGGTATATATGAAACTAAAGTCCCTCTTGACTTCAAATTTGTTTCTGAAGCTGGTTCTATAGTGAGATTATACAGAAATAAAGAAAAGCATTATTCGGGATACAGCAACTACTTATTTGATTTTGATGAACTAAGACCACTATACAACTATGAGAAGCCTTACCTAACCGATTTCAACCTTCCCTTTTTGGTATTATCTCAACTTAGTTTGAAGTAAGATATAAAACTCAAATTCTTAATTATAATAGGGGAAAGCACGTTTGGGCTCTATTCAATAGTCACTTAAGCGAATATCATATTTTCCTTATCGAGAAAAATCCTGTGCCCAATAATTACAAAAAAGTTGTCAAAGATATCTTAAAGAGCGGAGCTGAGGATACTCAAGATCTTGTTTTCAAAATCAATGTAACATCTTATGAAAAGAATGAGCAAGCAATTCAACATATTGAGCAAATACTCCAACAATTAAAAGATAGGTCAAGAGGAGTTTCATATATCGTTGTCACTCAAAGTCAATACAAGCTCCAAAGATTAATGCAACTCGGTATGTTTAGTTATTTAATTTCTAATGTGAAGGCCTCAAGTCTCTTGTTAATGATTATCCTGTTCTTCATCTCCCTGCTGTTGATAGCTCTGACCTTAAATTCTCATCCTTAGATTGGCAAGTAAAGGGTATCAGACATTTATGTCTCAAGTATTCTAATTTATTCAATTTTAACAATGAAGCTTCCTTGCTTTAAATGACAGTATTGATGAGCTAATCAATTTATCAAGATATTCACACATTCCACTTTGCAATTTGCAACATGATAAGCTTAACTATGTCACTGATGTTCTTTATGCAAGAATCCTCAAATCTGCAAATTGTATTTCCTGGTATTCATTAAGTGGGAATCCTGAAATTGGTGGTGGAAAAGGTAAAAAAAGCCTACAATATAATAAATCGTCTAGTTGATGATGCTCGTGAGCTTATTCCTACAGATTTCATTGCATCTGAGGTTGTAAATCCTGGTCTCTACACAGATTATTGCGCAGAAATTGATCTAGGATTGTTGGCTTTGAATACCATTTGCGCTAGTGATGAATTAAAAAATATAGATAAAGAAACTTCAAAGCTTGTAGATACTAAGTATAAATAATAGAAACAGAGATAATGTTTTAGAACTCTTGAAGAAAAAGGGCTTGATAATTTGGAAGAAAGCTCTCTATCCCGTACAGCTTTCAAATTTGTAAAAGTCATGGCCGATCATTGGTTCCTTGATGTTATCAATCATTCGAGCAGAATTGCTGATAAACTTCTTGAAAATCTTCACAGGTTTATTCTCTTTATAACTCTGTTGATAAAGTAGATGGATTTGTGATGAAGAATCCAGATTCTATGATACTATGCTTCACAAAATGCTCAATATCCTCATGAAAAAATTCTTCGGATTCTTATTGCAGAAACTGAAGTCTCTTGGTAATTCCTCCAAATTTTCTTCTAATAATTAGGTGCCAAAATTATTTATGCTAGCCTTTCAAAAATAATGATCAGTACTGGAAAATATGATTTCCAGGAAGCTGAAAATTATTCCACATTCATTTTAAAGACTGTGATTTCTTATCCATTGTTCTCATATCTGAATCTCAGTCCAAAGAAATATTGGAAAATATTGTTGTTCAAGGATCATTTCAACTATGGAGGAATAGCAGAAAATGAAGAGGTTTTGATGAATACAATTCAAATTTATATTGTAGGGTCGCATATCCTCTTTCTGGAATATTTCTGAATATCTACCTCCTAAATTAGAGGAGCACTTCCTGGTTATTATTGCCGATTATATCAGCAAAATTGACAAATGCATGACTAAAATAATTCAAGAGGATGGACTTGAAGCCGGCGCTAAAACTGATGAATTAAAGGAGAAGATTGCTAACTTTAGTAGGAAATATGTTTCCGAAATTTTATCATACAACTTCTTCAATGCTATACCAAGGTTGAATGAATTATTCAGAGAGCATCAATTAACTGCCATTGAAATGGAAAACAAAGCGCTTGAGCAGTCCAGAAGAAAAGAGCTTGAAGAAACTGAAGACTTAGTCTCTGAACCTAGTCAAGAGTATTCTTATGAAGAGGAAAATGAAAACAATATTCTTGCAGCCATCAGTGATTGGGATTTCCCTAAAATCATTGGAAGAATTCCTGAGTATGAAAACGGAGTTCTAGAATTGATTAAGGTACTGGAGTAATTTGTCAATTAATCTAGTAGTTTGTGTGCCATGTCTTGTCATTTGATCAGAATGTTCAAGATGAAGTCATAATCCTCAAGAGAAATTGTTTGAAATTGCTTTCGATTTGTAAAAAAACTAAAACCTATATATTCTAATCAAATAGCTGACTTCTCTGACATAGCTAAATATCAAGAACCTTGCAAGAAGATCATTCTAAATGACATTGTTTGTCACAATTGTTCTAATGTTATCGAAGTGGATCTTTTCAGGGATAAAATCTTCAGAGATAAGGATTACACTTGCCAAGTTTGTGGGGCCTCGTACGACCAGGTAGCACCTTTTATCTCTCTTTCTTACTTAAATAGAAAAGATTAGAAGCCAAAATCATAAAGCTAATAAAGCAGCTACTCATCTTTTATCAAATCCAAGATTTGTATTGCTTAAAATGTAAAATGGCAAAGTCAGAAGTTCTTGATAAAATTTGTAAATGTGCAGGTAAGCCTAAATCCAATACATTTAACAAATTAGGTAATTACACTATTAAAGAAGATACACCTGCCTTTGAATTCAAACGAGACCTAAAGCAAATGATCAAAAACTTTGAAGAACTTGCCTTACACTGTGACTTTGGATTCCTTCAGGTAATTATTTAATTACTGGTATCTAATCTTACTTAGGATATTTTACTTGAGTTCAAGTTGAATGTTGAACTTAAGATCTAAGTCTTGTAAATTGATTGCTAAAAATTTCCTATTATTCTGATATGCCAAACTATTTATTTATTGATAATTTAATTTGAGATCTTTTTCTTAAGACAAATCTATCAAAGATGTTTTTGAAAAGAGTCATAAATAAAAGGTTTTACTTCAATGCAAGAGCATTTTCAGAAAATAAGCAGCCATCCGGTCAAACCATTGAAATAAATAACCCTGATGATGCTCAACAAGGGAAAGGAACTCATAAACCTCAAGCTAATGAATCACTTAAAGCCATTAGCGAATACAAAGACGCCTTGAGCTATTTCCAGCAAGGAAAATATAGAATTTCAGATGAATTATTCAAAAGAGTCCTTGGTATTCTCGAACAGACTAATCAACAGAACACTGAAAACTATAATCATATCTTAAAGAAGTAATACCATCAATCATTTGTGTAGTAAGATTCCAGGCTTGTCTCAAATCAATTAATGCTAAGAAGATATGCTGATGCTGAAAAGTACTTAGAAAAAGCTATCGATGTTGTTCAGAGCTATACTACAAATGAGGCCATCATTTATCAAGAGTACAATAATCTATTCCTTCACAGAATCAGAACCAATTTGAATAAGGTACAAAAAGTCATATTTTATCTTTATTTTTAGGCCATTCTCATGGGAAAGGCATTGTTAAGTGAAAATGAAAGAAATTCTATTCCAATCCTTTATCAAAAGCAATTTATGTTCAATCTAGGAGTACTTAATGAGCATCGAAATGATAATTGTATAGACCGCTTATTTATTGAAAGGAAATTATGTTGATGCTAAGAACAGACTTCGTGAATGCCTGACAATGGATCCAAATAACCTTCTGAAGGGTAGATATTTACATATCTGAGATATAATATAAGAGGATATGCTTTGAATAACTTAGCCCTGGCATCATGGTGGCATAAATTCCCCAACTATAAAACTGACCCTGATGATGAAGAAGGAAGTCTCGAAAACTCCATTGACCCTACTGAGACAGAATACAGTCTTGCACAGATAGATAAGGATTTCACAAATGTTATACCTCTACTGAAGAATTCCATCTTTAATATTGAGAATGTGAATAGTATTACTGATGCAACAAAAAAATCTATGCTTCAAGAATTGCTTGATCAAGACACCTTAACACCCAAAGATTTAAAGAGATTTGTACTATTGGTATTGTTATTTGGCTCATATTCTAGGATCCCGATACTAATCTTTTAATAAATTCCAAAGAAGCTGGTGTACCCTTGATCAATATTGGAGAATTCTTATTCAACACACTTCCTGAAAAGAGAGGAGTATTAGAATCCGATATTAAAGAATTTATGTATTTAGGAAGCTTCCTTCTGGTTTAAATATGCACTAAAGTTCTTTGAGAGAAATGATCCTAGCAATCTTGATCGTTGTTTAATCACTTTGGGCCTCTTCCTTTCAAGCTCAAAACAATATATCAAAGCGGAAGGTATCTTTAGAAAATGTCTTGAAATGCTTGATAACAGTGACTCCTACAACAAAGTTTTATGTCTACAACTCTATGGAAATATGTTAACTCAAATTGATAACAGACAAAAAGAAGGAGAAAGTAAAAAATTGTCATAATTTCATTAATGGTTAGAACTGATCGCAGAGGCTTATGCTATTGCTGAGAAGTTGCCTTTTTGGTCTAATAAACTACCCCATGTCTCTCTTCCTCAAATGGAACTCTAAATATTAGGGATACATTTTTGATACATATTGTAAAAAGCTTGTTGTGAATTCCATTTATCCTTTTAGTATCAAAATATTATGCTAATAAATCTCATAGTAGAATCTTTTTTATTTTTTGAATAAATTCTGCTCTGGATTTTGATTAGATTTTTTAGAAATTTTATTGATGTTCAAAAAGGCCGTCAAAAAACAAGTGATCAAATTTGATGAAGATGACGATAGCACAATAGAAGCAGCTAATAGTAATGGCCGTGAAAAGACTGAGGAAGAATCTGAACCTAAATTAGATATAAGGGTAATGCCTTGTTTTCAATTTTAGATTTTTTTCCTCCATATTTGCTTTAATTCTTTCTGTTTATTTTACAGAGTTCTCATTTTGTTAGGCACTAAAAGGAAACAAAAAGAAATCTAATAAAATGCAAGGGATCTCATTTGAAGAAGAAAAACCAGTAAAATAAATGCTTTTAACTCTAATAATTGAGGTTATTGAGTTCTCACAGAAGAAAAAACTATTATATCAGCCACCATCCAATACAGAAAATGAGAATAATTATGAGAGTAAACCTATAGGCCAAACATCTTCTCATCAAGCCTATCTTGATGAACTGAGAAGTAAAAGCATCTATCTTTGTAAAATAACTTTAAAGAATTGAATCAAAAGGCCAATGAATCAGCTTTAGAATACATGAAAAATGTGAAAGAAATGGAAGACTTCGGGTATGATGAGCCAATACAGGAAGAAAAATATGAAATGAATTTGGTTGATATCGAAAAACAAGAACCGGATGAGCTAGACGATAATCAATTAAAAGAAATACAAGAAGCCAAGAAATATAGAGAAAAAAGGCGTGTTTTGAATTCTGGCGATTATATTCCCTTAAAACAGGATAATGAAGATTTTGATGATATCATGACTACTCGAAAAACGAATAGAATTTCAATGAATGTGTTAAAAGATTCTCCAGAAAGAAGGCCTCAGGACTTAGTTGGTGAAGATCTTGACCCCGAAGAAGAGGAGGCAGTGCATTCCTGGGAGAATCAGATTTTAAAGAGAGCAATAAATTCAAGTACTTAAGGTCATTATATGATAAAATGAATAGAAACAATGAGTAATATCAATAATTTCCTCAGTAAACAATACGCTTCAAAAACTGGGGAAATTAGAACAGAGCCGCGGAAAAGAATCATGGCTAAAGAAATTGATGTGGAATTCATCTTAAGAACTTTAGAGGAAAATATCAAGACTAATCAAGCAAATTATGATTATGATGTTGAGAGAATCACTCAGGTAATTAAATCGAACTTCGATATAAATTTCAGTTAATGAATTGGATTAGCCTTGCAGAAGACAATATACAAAATTATCAAAAACAATATGATGAAAATTCAAAGAAGCTCGAAACATTCCAAGACATAATGGATTATATGAATGACATCACAGATTGTATCTGTAAGCAATGTAATGATCAATTTAACTTTGAAGCTGAGAAGATTGAACAGATTGATGAAGCAGAAAATACTTTAGAAAAGATTGAAATCCATTTTTCTGAACATTTCTTCGAAAAGATTGCTTTGGATATAAGTGATAGATTAGAAGAAAATGGTGGCCAACCCATTCATTGTAATAAATTATATGTAAGCCTATAAAAGTTTTAGTTGATGATGAAGAACTCAATTCAAAAAGAAAATCACAAAAGAATCATAGAGCACAGCAACGACGTCAACAGGATGAGAAAATAGCATCATTAACCAATATAAAGTCAACCTTATCTGATAATGTGAATTCCTTGCTAAATTTGGATGAAGATGAAGTGCTCCAAAATCTTAAATATGATAAAGCCGCTATATATCTTGCTGCCAAAGACATTTTTGACGACGTAGTCGAGGACTACACAGATGTTAAAATCATAAGCAAGCAAATGATAGACTTCAAACAAGCATGTGAGATTGACGATGAAAAAATGGTTGAATGGTTCACTGAACTAGTCAATCAGTTTATAAGGATAGACTTAATTGGATATGATCCTATTGGATATACTGATAAGGAGCATAGATTTCATGGCATAGAAAGCTTCTTAGAATTGCCAGGCCTTTCAGATTTATCGACTCCCCAATTGCCTGACCAGTCAGGAGAAACAAATCCAAATCTTGAAAGTGTCAAATTAATGAGAGATGTAATGGATAAGCTTCTGGGATCGGTATAATTTCCTCATGTATTTCTCACTCGAATAGTTAGTCAAAGACAAACTCCTTAACATTGTCAAATACTTATGGAATCCCTTTTCTCCTTTGGAAACAAAAAAGCTTGCGTCTTCTATCAATAAATTTATACAGATCTACTATGTGAATAACCAGAGAAAGGATCAACAACATCTCGAGAAGATCAAGGTCTCCTTATAATTTTCTCATTCAGATTATTGTAGGAAATATTACAGTCGGTCACACAAAAACTCAAAATGTTCCTGGAAATATTAAAATTTCCTCCAGTTTCAAGATCTTCCTTTGGATATTATATATATGCTCTCTCGATTAACGTACCCTCATGGATCGCAGAATTAATATTTTTAGATTCTCAAGAGTGTGCTACAATTTCAGAATATATTACCACTATCAAACATTGCACAAATCTCTTTGGAAACGATTTTACTTGGGAAAATTTGCAATGCTGCCAAGGATCTAAACCCTGATGAGCAAATCTTCTTGCTCTCATATGTAATTACAGTTGAGTCTTTTATTAATTAACAGGTTATCGAGTTTTTGCCGAAGGAATTACTAAACAACGAAAAGATCAAAATAAATCTTGATAGCCTTAAGCAACTTATCCTGTCTGCTGCTCAAAGCATTGAAGTAAAATTGCCTTAATCTCATATTAATTGGATAGAATGAACCTGAAAAATACCAAGAAAACAAAGAAGAGCTAATCAGAAATATCAATTTATTGAAACAATCCCTTATTTTGAATTAACTTGTTCATCTAATATTTCTAATCTGTTCTTATTCATATTCTAAGAGTCAATTTTTGAATTCAGAATAAGCTCCAGTTTAAATTTTATTTTTGCGTAATCCAAATATTTCCCGCGGAATGCAGCAGACACTTCTAGGTTCTTTCAAATCCAATAAAGAAGATAAGATTATTGTTGAGCCAAAAGATCAACCTCAAAGAAAAGTATTTCTACCATGGGTCGAGAAATAGTATCTTTCATTTCTCTTGTGATCTAATATAAAAAAAGCCGTCCAAATACAATTACTGAAATTAGTTATCAGGATGAAGTCACTCAGGCTATGGCTGGTATTCTTAAAACTGGAAATGTATCAATCTCTATCTTTTTAATGACCTATAGCTTCCTCATCTTATGTTTTACGGACCACCAGGCACAGGAAAAACATCATCTATTTTAGCTATTGCCAAACAACTTTTTGGGTACGATGAAAATCATATAATTAATGTTCAGGCCTGAGTTCTATAAAAAAAGAATTCTAGAACTTAATGCCTCCGATGATAGAGGTATTGGAGTTGTGAGAGAAAAAATCAAGAAATTTGCTGAGACTGCAGTCACCAAAAACACTGATTCGTAATTTCTATACAAAATATCTTAGCTCCATAGCAAATATTCCTCCCCAAGTTTCAAAATAATTATTTTGGATGAAGCAGATTTAATGACTTCAGAAGCCCAATCTGCTTTAAGAAGAATCATTGAAGATAACTCTGCTGCTACTAGATTCTGTATAATTTGCAACTACATCACAAAGTAATACCTCCTTATAATTTTGTAAAGATATAGGATTATTGAACCTCTTTCTTCAAGATGTGTTAAATTCAGATTTAAGCCTATTTCTGAGGAAGCTCAAGTTCAGAGATTAAAATATATTTGCGAACAAGAAGGGCTCACTTATTCAACTGATGTAAGCATTCTGTTCTCAGACTAATGTTATAGGCTTTGTTAAAACTTGTTGAAATTTCTGAAGGAGATTTAAGAAAAAGTATCAATGTTTTACAAAGCACAGCCATGCTTTATGATAAAGAGATTTCAACTGATAACGTTATTGATATTTCTGGGGTAAATTGCATTTTTATGTAGTTGAGTAAAAAGATTGTACCAGAAAGGGAAATAAATAAGGTCTTCCAAGCATTGAAAGAAGGGTCCATTGATAATCTCATGAAAGTAGTCGATAACTTGCTTATGGATGGTTTTTCCCCTGAACAAGTTCTCAATCAATATTTTGATGCAATTTTGAATGATGGAAATATGAGTGAGCTCAAGAAATGCAGAATAATGGAAAAAATATCTGCCTGTGAGCAGGCTCTTAATGAAGGAGGAAGAGATGATTTGCAGCTTTATAACTTATTTGCAAGTTCATTATCAATATTATCTAAACCTGATTTTTAAAAAAAAGTTTTCATCTAATGTATTGATATCTTTTCAAAGAAATTTGTTAAAATAAATTTCTTTATGTTATCTTCAAAATCATTCAATTTCGTAGCCAATTTCCTTAAGTTCTCAAAGACCACTCTATATAAGAATCCCGCTTCTACAGTAAATGTCTTTACTTCAGCATTCAAGCTAAACCATGGGAATCCTTTCCAATTCAAAAGCTTGACATGTGTGAATAGTGAGTTTTTTGGGATCATGTACAAGAAGAAGCATTGTGGTCCTTGCCTTCCTCATAAAACCAAGTCTAAATTCAACAGTCCAAAGAGAAGACCTAAAAGAAGAGCTATGAATTATAGACTCACCAACCATAGAGGTCTCCTAAAGAGAATAAGAATTGTAAGGGAATAGGAAGCATAACTCTAATTTGTTAGGTTGGACCAAGACATGACAGAAAGTTCAAGTTCATAAGTGTCGGCAAGAGACATGGTATGAGAAAAAGAAGTAGAAGCAATTTGAGGTAAGAGGATAAATTATAAATGTAATCTTGTTAGACGTAAGAGAAGAGTTAGATTTATCAAGAAGTGTGACTATAGAAGAGTTAGAAGAATGATTCCCCTTTTCAAAAGACAAAGATTTAAGGCTCAACATTAAAGACATATGGCAATGAGAATAATAAAACATTTACAGGATTGGCGCTTCATACATGAGTAGATGTCTATGAACTTTTTTCGGTTTCTAAAAGTTCGTTTATCTTGGAATTGTATATTTTGTCGAGATACTCTTCTATGAACTGATCTAATAATTCTCCATTTAGCATTTTTTCGATTCCATAGAGTGTTAGGTTAGTTCTGTGATCTATTTCTAGATAAAAACTAGTGACTAACAAAATACCTGTGATTCTAGACTGAGGAAAGTTATAAGTTCTTATTTTATCTGATCGATCTCCACTTGCAATTTGATCTTTTCTCTGACTATTCACGGCTTCTTGCTTTTTTATAACTTCCATGGTAAAGAGTCTATCCCTTAGAATCTAGTAATTTTATTCTAAAGGTAGTGAATTTACATTAAGAGCCTTTTGCTTGTTAACATTTTGACTTCTATCATCTTGCATATGAACAGAAATTCCAGTAGGAATATGAGTAACTCTGTTTCCTCAGATAAATAATGATGATTATTACCTACAAGCAGATTCAGTTTTATTAACATGCTGCCCTCCTGCCCCACTTGCTCTCATGAATTCTATTTTCAAGTCTTTTTCATCAATTTTAAAGTCAAAGGGAACTTCAGGTAGGACGACCACCGAAATGGTACTAGAATGTAGCCTTCCTGACTTCTCTGTTTCAGGGACTCTGATAACTCTGTTTATTGAGTTATATTGATTGAAAAATCATACTTATGAACTCCGGATTCACATTTTAGATATTTATAAACTCCCTCTCCTGAAATTTTCATCATCCCATTCTTGCAGCCCTTTCCAGTTGTTGTATCTTTACTTAAGGAGATAACATTATAACTGATTTTTGATTTTCGAGAATAATTGACTTACCTCCATCCTTTAAGAGTGCAATAAGCTTGATACATCTTCCAGACATCTTCACCAAAAAGTGCAGATTCAGATCCTCCCGCGGCTATAAATTGAATTTAGCTTGATTTACTCTACTAGCTAACCAGCTCTAATTTCTAATTTAATCGTATTGCAGTCATCATATTCCTCTGGAGGGATAAGAATTTCTATCGACCTTTCTTCTATTTCTTCCAATTTTTCCTCATAGTTTTTCAACTCTTCTTCAACAAAATCTAATGTTTCTTTGTCTCCGTTGGCCTCCTTCTTCATATTGACTAGATCTTGCATTGTCTTTATGCATTCCTTAAATTCTTGGAATATTTCATGATGTTGATTGATCTCTTCTGTTCTCTTTCTAATATAATTTAATTCTTCTGCTGATAAATCCATGCTAGACTTAAGTAATTTGTTTGTTAACTCTGTATATTCATCATCTGCAGCTTTTAGTTTCTTATATAGTGTCGCAGTTAGTTCTTTGAATTCAAGACTAGGAGCAATCTCTTTTAAACTTGAAAAATAGAAGTAATATCTATAGTTCAAGGCTCTGGGAACGAGATAATTGTGTTTTACTTGTTTGAAAAAATTTTTTAACATTATTGATTCAATAAAAATTACTCCTTGCAATTTAATAAACTATACAAAATTAATTCAGGGCTTGGATTCTTGCTTGATTTCTTCGAGTTTTAGGTTTTTAATAAGGTTCTTTGACTTATTTAAATCGGAGAAAAGCTTCTTCTCAACATCACGACTGATAAGCTCTTGATCTAAGGTGATATCGATGAAATTTTTAAGCAATTCTGGTCTAAAGAAAGGACTCTTGTATAAGAATGGATGAGTTTTATCCTCTTTTCTGATGACCATAAAGATAGGAGTATAGTGATAGTTGGGGAATGAGCTTAGCTGATTGAGATCTGAGTTCATTCTATTAAATTGTACATCAGATCGAGGATTTCTCAGGTTCTCTAAAGCTAATTCTTCATAAAACCCTCCATATTGCTTGCAGGCATGACAATGCTTGCTATAGAAGAACATAACATTATGTTTATCACTGTCCAAGATTTCCCTTTTAAATGTATCAGCAACGATCTTTTTAGAATATTTCTGGTATCTTGGTTCAGGCTGGCTCTTGAAAAATTCTTTGACCTTTCCTGCCTTTACATCTTTGATAAATTGATGAAGATTCTCCTTGTTGAGATCCAGATCTTCTGGAAATTCATATAAGTAAGAGTGTGATTCAACAGTATCTCCTACTTTCTCTATAGTTTCTGGGTTTTTCGTGGTTCTTTGAGCTTCAGCTAATTCCTTCATAGTCATTTCATCATCTCTAATATAGACAGAGTAAACTCCTTTCGCTCTCTTTCTGTGAAGTCTGACAAGACTCACCTCTTCCAGAAGTGATGGATCCTTTTCAAGAAGTTCTGTATGCAAATCAGAAAAGGCCTGGATGCATCTATTTAATTCAGACTTTTCTATTCTATTATGATCAACTTCCAGGACGAGAGAGTATTTAGTGGGCACAACGTCAAAGCTCTGAGAAGTGAAAACATAATTCTTTTTATGTGCTAATGTTAATGCTACCAGAATTTCATCCAGTGGTGAATCCATTCCTTTAGGAGATTTTACTATATTTAATACAACATCATTGACGGCTGTTGTCTTTCTTCTATGATTGTATTTATTGGCTTTAGAAAGCAAAAAGAGATCGCCTTCTTTAGTGACATCGAGATTGAGTTTTTGAGCAACTTCTTTATCAGTGATGAGGAGATAATGCAGATTTTTATTTTCGGCAAAATTTTGATCGAATGTCATCACTGCAAATCTATTTCTTAATCTTTTATAATTTGCAGAATCCTTTGGAGCATAGCATAAAATGAGCTTTCCTTCTGAATTAAGTGATGGAAGGGTGAATGCGAATTCTTCCCATTTCTTAGAATCTAACTTTTGCATTTTCCTGAAGTATTTAAAAATAAAATCTTGTCTCTGAAAATAATGTTCTGCATCAAATTGATAGAATGATCTCAAGTACTTGTTTCTCAAGAGAAGGATAGTATCATCTTTTACTTGAATTTGATACTTCTCTTGGAATTTTTTTATATCTTCTGCACTTTTTGGTCTTAGGACCAAGACTTTCGATTTTCTTCCCTTCAACATTTTCTGATATCTCTCAAAGGTTTGAAGATATGTAGCAATCTCATCTTGGAAACGATCGACATACTTTTCAGGATCCCAGAAAATAATGACATCTTCCTTATTCTTTATGGCCTGTTCGTATTTTTCATCACTAAATTCTTCAAACATACTTAGCCTGTTTTTAGACGAATCACTTTTTTCGATCTCTTTACAATAATTTACATTCGTAAAGTATTCTCTAACTGATTGAGATAATATCTCATTGATATTGGCAATTTTAAAGATGGCACCTAAGGTGTCAAATTCCGTAATAATTATCTCAAAACTGGAAAGGGCACGTTTTTTGGAAACAACCACTTAGGTCTCGACAAAAAAACTTCCAAAAAAAAAATTCCTATTTTATTAGCATATTAGAATATTTCGCTTTGAAGGATACAATGAAAGGACAAGAGATACTGAAGAGGTCTTCTGTATTGAATTCATAATCTATTGAGGTCAG
>Ga0065720_1002782_pt1 | contig 57324 bp, 53 predicted proteins | sample Thericmetagenome_FD_59107 | JGI IMG/M metagenome (GOLD analysis project Ga0065720, IMG submission 59107) | Thermophilic microbial communities from the Joint Bioenergy Institute, California, USA of rice/straw/compost enrichment - eDNA_2 v2... | ecosystem: Engineered > Solid waste > Grass >... | reverse complement strand
CTTGCCGTCCAGGATCCCGACTCGACGTCACTAGATCAACGCCTCGCCTTCAGGAATCCGCGACTCGCCCTCCCCGTCGGGGCGACTCGCCCGCCCCGTCGGGGCAACTCGCCCGCCCCGTCGGGGCAACTCGGCCGCCCCGTCGGGAGAACTCGGCCGCCCCGTCGGGAGAACTCGGCCGCCCCGTCGGGAGAACTCGGCCGCCCGGTCTGGGCAACTCGGCCGCCCCGTCGGGGCAACTCGCGCTCAGCCGCTCCGCGGCGGTAGCTCCGGGCGCCGGCGCGACGGGCGGGTGGCCGGATCCGGGGGCCGGACGGCCGGCGTCTCGGCCAGCCGCTCCAGCGCGATGTCGACGGCGCGCTCGAGCTGCGGGTCCCGCCCGGCCACCCAGTCCTGCGGGGTGATCTCCACCTCGATGTCCGGCTCGACGCCGCGGTTCTCGATCGACCACTCGGTGTCGTCGAACCAGAACCCGTACCGGGGCTGGGTGACGCCGGTGCCGTCGACGAGCGTGTAGCGGCTGTCGATGCCGATGATCCCGCCCCACGTCCGCGTGCCGACGACCGGACCGATGCCGAGCCGCTTGATCGCCGCGGTGACGATGTCGCCGTCGGACCCGGACATCTCGTCGGCGAGCGCGACGACGGGGCCGCGGGGCGCGTCCAGCGGGTACGTCAGCGACTGGTGGTTGCGGATCACCTCCCACCCGATGACGCGTCGGGCGAGCTTCTCCACCACCAGCTGCGACGTGTGCCCGCCCGCGTTGCCGCGCACGTCGAGGATCAGCCCCTCGTGCGCGGTCTCCCGAGTGAGATCGCGGTGCAGCTGGGCCCAGCCGTCGGCCATCATGTCCGGCACGTGCAGGTAGCCGAGCCGCCCGCCGGAGCGCTCGGCCACCGCGGCTCGCCGCCCGGCCACCCAGTCCTGGTAGCGCAGCGCCGCCTCCGACGCGAGCGGGCGCACCACCACGCGCCGCACTTCTCCCGGCTGCGCGTGTCCGGGCCCGGTGCGCACGGTCAGCTCGACGAGCTTGCCGGCCAGTGCGACGAGCAGCGGCGCCGGGCCGGCGTCCGGGTCGATCGGCCGCCCGTTGACCTCCAGCAGCAGGTCCCCCTCCCGCACGTCGACGCCGGGCGCGGCCAGCGGGCTGTACGCGGTCGGCACCGACGTGTCCGGGGGCAGCACCCGCTCGACCCGCCAACCCTCGTCGGTGCGGGTGAGATCGGCGCCGAGGAACCCAGGCCGCCCGTCGGCCCGCCCGTACCCGCGTGAGCGCACGTAGGCGTGCGATGTCCCGAGCTCGCCCTGCACCTCCCACAGCAGGTCGACGAGATCGTCGTGGCTGCCGACGGCGTCGACCAGCGGCCGGTAGCGGGCGACCTCGGCCGCCCAGTCGACGCCGGCCATGTCCTCGACCCAGAAGTGGTCGCGCATCAGCCGCGCGGCCTCGTCGAACATCTGCCGCCACTCCGCCGACGGGTCGACGGTGACGGCGATCCGCCGGGTGTCGATCTCGAACTCGTCCGCGCCGGCGTCGGCGTCGCCGTTGGGCTTGCCGGAGCCGGAGCGGTCGGTGCGCAGCAGCCGCAGCGCGTTCCCGTCGGCGACGACGATCCGCTGCCCGTCGCCGGACACCTCGTACCAGTCCAGCCCGTCGACGATCACGTCGAGCTTGCGGCGCACCAGGTCGTAGCGCTCCAGCACCGGCCGGTCGTGCGGCTGATCGGGGGCCCTGCCGTGACCGAGCACGCCGGTGACGGGGCTGCGGTACCACAGCAGGCAGTCCTTGCCGGCGCGCAGCCCGGCGTAGCGGCCCTCCTCGACCGGCACCGGCACGACCCGCGAGGCGAGCCCCTCGATGTCGACGACGACCTCGGGCGGCTCGTCGCCCTTGCGCTTCTTGTCGGGGGCGGGCTTGGTCTCCTCACCCTCCACGGGCGTCGGCTCGTCCGGGGCCGCGGGCGGGTCCTGCGGCCCCTCCTCGGCCGCCGACACCGGCCGCCCGTCCGGGCTCGCCCCGAACGGGGACGGGGTGCGCGCGGCGAGCGGGACGAGGTAGGGCCGCCACGACGCCGGGAACGCCAGGTCGAGCGAGTGCTGGTCGTAGATGGGGTCGAAGCTGCGCCGGGACAGGAACGCCAGGTACTTGCCGTCGCTGGTGAACACCGGGTCCGCGTCGCGGAACCGCGGCTCGGTGACGGCGACGGTGCGCCCGTCGGCGGGGCAGGTGAGCACGATCCGGCACAGGTTCGCCGGGGCCGGCTCGACGTAGGCCAGCCACGCGCTGTCCGGCGACCACGACACGTCGGTGATCTCCCCCTCGGCCGACGCCAGCTCGCGCACCACGCCCTCGGCCGCGTCGACGAGCAGCAACCGCCCGTCGTGGGTGGTGACCGCGACGCCGTTGCCGTCGGGGGCCGCGACCAGCGACAGGACCCGCCCGAGCTGCCCGGCTCCGGTGCGCCGCAGCGGCGCGGCGCCCTCGGCGAGCGGGTCGAGGGGCGCGACGCAGACCGCGTCCTCGCCCTCGGCGTCGTCGATCCAGACGGCGCGGTCCTCCCCGAGCGGCTGCGCGTAGCGGGCCCGCACCCCGGGCTCGGCGAGCAGCACCCGCGCGGGCCCGTCCCGGTGGGTGAGCCGGTGCACGGTGCCCCGCACGACGGTGATGCTGGTGCGCCCGGTCCGGTCGGGCGCGGCGGACTCGAGCCACTCGGCCGCCGATACCCGCCGCGGCGCCCGGTCGCTGCGCGGCCCGGCGAGCTGCACGTCGATCAGCTGCGGCCGCGCGTCGGGATCGAGCGACTCCAGCAGGTACAACTGCCCCGCCGACTCGTAGACGACGCGGGTGCCGTCGGTGGCGGCGTGCCGGGCGTAGAACTGCGGCTCGCCGGGCGCACCGTGGTCGGTGTGCCGGCGCAGGTCGCCGCAGTCGAGATCGACGGAGTACAGGTTGCCCCAGCCCTCGTGGTCGGACAGGAACGCGATGCGGGCGGTCGGCCCCTCCCCGACCAGCATCGGCGAGGCGAGGTTGCCGTCCAGCTCGGCGAGGATCCGGTGGAACTCGCCGGGGCTGCCGCGATCGGACCACAGCTGGCCGCCCGAGCCGCCGCGGTAGCGCTTCCACCAGGCCATCTCGCGCTGCAGCGCGGTGCGGCGGATGACCGTGGGCAGCCCGGGCCGCAGCGCGAGATCGGAGACCGGGCCGACGGGCAGCCTGCGGTGCGGTCCGCCGGACAGCGGGATCGCGTACGCCCAGCTGCGGTGCGTGGGATCGCCTGCGGCCGACGCCGCGATCACCTCGTCGGGCCCGGCCCAGCCCAGCACGGTCCCGCCCGGCGCACCCCAGTAGGTGAGCCGGGTGCTGCCACCGCCGTCGAGCGCACTGACGTACACCTCGGGGCCGCCGTCGCGCCGCGAGGCCCACGCGACCTTGGTGCCGTCCGGCGAGATCCGCGGTGAGCTCGCCGGCACGTCGTCGTTGGTGACGCGGTAGGCGCGGCCGCCGCCGACCGGAGCAGTCCAGATGTCGTCCTCTGCGACGAAGACCAGTGCGTCGCCCTGCAGATGGGGAAACCGGAGGTAGCTGCGCGTCACCGGACGACCCTAGTGCTCCGCACGGCCCCCCTCGACGTGGCCCGTGCGCGTGTCCCCGGCAGGATGGCGGGCATGGTCGGCAGCATGACCCGGCGGGCGGCCGCGGTGGCTGCCGCCTGCACCGTGCTCATGTCGGGGGCCGCCTGCGGCAGCGGCACGGAGCACCCCGCGGAGGCGATCGCCCCTGCCCCGATCGCGCGCACCGGCATGCCCGCGCTGCGCGTCGACACGATCGCCAGAGGCCTCAACCGGATCGCCGACGTCGGCTTCCTCCCGGACGGGAAGGTGCTCGTCGCGGAGCGGGAAGGGCGGCTGTGGGTGCTCTCCTCCACCGCACCCGACGCGGCGATCGCACCGGTCACCGCCGATCTCTCCGACGTCTGGGTGCGCGGCGACGCCGGCCTGATGGGGCTCGCGGTGCACCGCGACTTCTCCACGACCCGCCGGTTCACCACCTGCCAGGCGCACGCCGAGAGCGGCCGGCCGACCGACGTCCGGCTGATCACGTGGGAACTGTCCGCCGACGCCCGCTCCGCGCAGCGCATCGTGGACCCGCTGGTCGGCGGCCTGCCGATCAGCTCGACCGGCCGCAACGCCGGCTGCCGCCCGGTGATCGCGACCGACGGGGCGCTGCTGGTCGGCACCGGTGACTCCCAGCGCGCCGACGTCGCGCAGGACCTCGCCTCGCTCGGCGGGAAGGTCCTGCGGATCGACCTGGGCACCGGCGGCCCGCCGCTGGGCAACCCGTTCGGGTCCGAGCCGAACCCCGCGCTGCGGCTCGTGCTCACCTTCGGCCACTCGAACGTCACGGGGATCGCGATCGACCCGGTGTCGGGCACCGCGTACTCGGTGGACGCCGCCACCGGCCGCGAGGACGAGCTGAACAAGCTCGTGTCGGGCCAGAACTACGGCTGGGACCCGTCCCGCGGCGGGCAGCGCACCGCGGGCTACGACGAGTCGACGCCGCCGACCGACCTGACCCGCTACCCCACGGCGATCCCGGCCACCTGGTCGTCGGGCACTCCGGCACCGGGCGTGACCGGCGCGGCGTTCGTGGACGGGCCGCAGTGGGGTGATCTCGACGGCCGCATCGCGATCAGCACCGGCACCGGGCAGAAGCTGCTGGTGCTGCAGCTGCGGGCCGACGGGACGGTCGGCGAGGTGCTCACCCCGCCGCAGCTCGACACCGCGTTCGGCAGGCTGACCAGCGTGCGCTCGGGCCCGTCGGGCGACCTGTTCGTGACCACCGGCAACGGCACCGACGACAAGGTCCTGCGCATCACGCCGACCTGACGGGGGAACCGAACATACTTCCGGCCATGCCCCGCCGCTGGTTCGTGCCGCTCCTGCCCGCCCTGCTGGTCGCCGCGGCCTGCGCGGGCCCGGCCGCGGCCCCGACCGCGCCGGTCGCCGCCACCTCCGGCGACCTGGCCGTCGAGGTCGTCGCCACGGGCTTCGACCACCCGTGGGACGTCGGGTTCCTCCCGGACGGGCGGGTGCTCGTCACTGAGCGCAGCGCCCGGCTGTCGCTGCTGTCCGGCACCGGTCCCGGCGCGCGGGTCACGCCGGTGGCCGCGGATCTGTCCGACGTGCAGGTGCGCGGCGAGGGCGGCCTGATGGGCCTGGTCGTGCACCCCGACTTCGTGCAGAGCCGCCGGTTCACCACCTGCCAGACCCACAACGGCCCGGACGGCGACGACGTCCGGCTGGTCACCTGGGAGCTGTCCGGTGACGGCACGAGCGCCCGCCGTGTGGTGGACCCACTGGTCGGCGGGCTGCCGCTGAACCCGTCGGGGCGGCACTCCGGCTGCCGGCTCACCCTCGCCACCGACGGCGCGCTGCTCGTCGGCACCGGTGACACCGCACGCGCCGGCCATCCCCAGGACCTCACGTCGTTGGGCGGCAAGATCCTGCGGATCGATCTGGCCACGGGCGGTCCCGCGCCCGGCAACCCGTTCCTGGACCGGCCCGATCCGCGGACCCGGCTGATCCTCAGCTACGGCCACCGCAACGTGCAGGGCCTCGCCGTCCACCCGGTCACGGGGCAGGCCTACTCCGCCGAGCACGGCCCGACCGTCGACGACGAGGTGAACCGGGTGGTGGCGGGCGCCAACCACGGCTGGGACCCGTCGCGCGGCGGCACCCGCGGCGGCTACGACGAGTCGGTGCCGATGACCGACACCGAGCGGTTCCCCGACGCGCAGGCTGCGGTCTGGTCGTCGGGGCGGCCGACGCTGGCGATCTCCGGGCTGACGTTCCTGTCCGGCCCGCAGTGGGGTGATCTCGACGGGGCACTGGTCGTCTGCGCACTGAAGGCGCAGCAGCTGCTGGTCATGCGGCTGGCGCCGGACGGCTCGGTCGCGTCGGTCGTCTCGCCGCAGGCGCTCGACGGCGAGTTCGGCCGGCTGCGCGCGGCCCGGCAGGGTCCGGACGGCGCCCTCTACGTCACCACCGACAACGGCGACGACGACCAGGTCCTGCGCGTGACCCGGCAGGTCTGACGCAGGTCAGCGGCCGTAGCGCAACGCGGCCCGTTCACGGGCCTTCGCCGCCTCCACCTCGCGGTTCTTCGGCGGGGCCGTGGTGACGAGCGAGTCGAGCAACTCGCGGGTGGCCGCCTCGACGGCCGCGACAGCGCGGGCGAACGCCGCCTCGTTGGCCTGGGACGGCTTCGTCGAGCCGCTGATCTTGCGCACGTACTGCAGTGCGGCGCCGCGGATCTCCTCGTCGGTGGCCGGCGGATCGAAGTTGTGCAGGGTGCGGATGTTGCGGCACATGCGGTCGATCGTGCCCTAGTCTCCCCCTAGTCCGCCGGGTCGACGCCGGAGAGCGGGGCGACCGACAGCAGCAGCTTCGAGACGTGGAACGCCTCGGCGTAGCGGGCCCGGCACTGCACGCCGCGGGCCCGGGCGATCCCGCCGAAGGCTTCCGCGTCGAACCAGTTGCGGTCGCGCTGCGATCCGTAGTGCTCGTGCAGCTTGGTGATCTTCTCGCGCAGCACCGGCTCGGCGAGCGGCAGGAAGACGTTGACGCGAGCGATGTCACCGCCCCAGGTCAACATCTCGTAGCCGAGGGTGAGGTGATCGCGGAAGACCGTGGGCACGAGCTCAGCGAGCACCTGGTGGTCGGGATGGGTGTCGCCGGGCGCCGGTGCGAAGATCACGTCGGGGTCGACGTGCGCGCGCAGCTCCTCCAGCACGAGCTTGGCCCGCTCCCAGCGGACCGGCAGCCGCCCGTCCGGCAGATCGAGCACGGTCAGCTCCAGCCGGGCGCCGGGGCAGAACGCGGCGAGCGCGGAGCGCTCCTCCTCCTCGCGGAGCGAACCGCCGCCGGTCAGGACCATCGCCGACACCGCCACCCCGGGGTGGGCACGGCACAGCTCCAGCAATGCACCGCCAGCTCCGATGGCGATGTCGTCACAGTGAGCGCCGAGCAGGAGGATCCGATCCACCCGCTCAGGGACGAGGCTCAGCACCTGTGTGGCCGATGCGCTGCGTACACAGCGTCATTCTTCCACGCAGAAGCCGATCGAGGTCAGTCCGAAGCGCGCAAACGCGCCCATCGGGTCGGAGTCGGCCGGCGGACGTCCCAGTCCCATCCGAGCTCCTCGAACAGCCAGATCAACCGGGCGGAGATGTCGATCTGCCCGCGCGGCACGCCGTGCCGGGCGCACGTCGGGTCGGCGTGGTGCAGGTCGTGCCACGACTCCCCCATGGACAGGATCGCCAACAGCCAGAAGTCCACCGACCGGTCACGGGTGCGGAACGGGCGCCGCCCCCACATGCGGGGGACCGAGTTGATCGACCACGTGATGTGGTCGGACAGGACCAACCGCACCAACCCGCCCGAGAGGAACCCGGTGACCGCGCCCTGCCACGACCACGTGATCAGCCCGCCGACGAGCGCGGGCAGCAGCAGGCTGAGCGTCACCCACGGCCGAAGGTGCGTGCCACCTCCACGATCGCGGAGTCGGCGAGCAGGTCGGGGATGAACCGCTTGTGGTTGGTCTCGGCGCGGTCGAAGAACCAGCCCAGGTGGGCGTGCAGGAAGCCCTTCGCGACCGCCAGCGCCGACGGACCGTGCAGCCACGGCGAGTGCGGATCGCCCTCCCGGTCGGCAGAGGCGTGGTGGCGGCGGTGGTCGGCCACCCGGTCGAGCACGTTCCCCTGGATCGCGCACGAGCCCGAGATCGCCATCGCGATCCGCAGCCACTTCTTCGCCTTGAACGACGTGTGCGTGGAGTGGCGGTGGAAACCGACCGTGATGCCAGGACCGTCGGCACGGAGAACGCCACCAGCAGCACCAGGTCGTGCCGGCCGACCCCCAGCCCCACCCCAGCGGGACGACCGCGACCAGCGCGACCATCGGTGCCACCACGAAGACGTAGACGAGCACGTGCTGCGGGGTGGGACGGCGCCCGGAGATCACCGGGTTCGGGCCCGACGTGAGCGGGTCGGGTCGCACCCCGGCCGCGGTCGGCGATGCGGACCTCGATCTCTTCCGAGGGTGGATGGGCCGCCTCTCGGTCGGGCCGAGATCAGGCGATCCCGACCAGCTCGGGCACCCCGGAGAAGCAAGATCCTTCGATCATCGGGGGCCACGGTGGACATGCGCGCGCAGGCCCGTCCTGCACGCGTGCCAGGATGAGGGTCCGGTCCGCCGTGGTGTAATGGCAGCACCTCAGATTTTGGTTCTGATGGTCCAGGTTCGAATCCTGGCGGCGGAGCGCATTCCCCCCGCCGATCGACGACCGGGCCCGAACAGCCCACGGGGCGGGCCCGCTGTGCGGAACCCGCCCCGTCGGACGTGTCTGCTCGCCGAGTTCAGCGACCGTGCGGTCGCGGCTGCGGCGGTGCGGGCGGACGCCCGTTCCCGGTGCAGTTCATGACTTCCTTCCTTGCTCTCCCCTCCGGCCGGTCACCGTTCGAGACCGGCGTCCAACGTGATCGTGGTGCCGGTGAGGGCCTTGCTCACCGGGCACGCCGCCTTCGCGGCCTCGGCGGCGCGCAGGAACGCGGCCTCGTCCAGCCCGTCGACCTCACCGCGCACGGTCAGGGCGATGCCGGTGATCGCGAAGCCGCCCGCGGGGTCGGGGCCGAGGGTGACGTCGGCTGTGACGTCGAGGGACTGCGGGGTGCCGCCCGCCTCGCCGATGAGCGCCGAGAGCTGCATGGCGTAGCAGGACGAGTGCGCCGCGGCGATGAGCTCCTCCGGGCTGGTGGTGCCGCCTGCGTCGTCGGCGGCCCGCTTCGGGAAGCTCACGTCGAAGGTGCCGACCCCGCTACTCGTCAGCTCGACCTGGCCGGCGCCCTCCTGCAGCGTTCCGTTCCAGGCCGTGCGTGCGGTGCGTGTGGGCATGGGGTCCCCTCCGTCGCGGACTCGTCTGTGGCGTACGACCCATGTGGTCCGTACTACCCGTAAGACGGGATGACCATGCCCGGGGTTACGTGGTATGAGCCGACAGGGCATCGATCGACGGCGAACGGTCGAATGCGCCGCTCATCGGCGTCGAGCGCACGGCTCCCACCCGTCCGGGCGTACCGCTCGTCGAGCGCCCGGACGGCGGTTGACATGACACGGACCGTCGCAGCGTCGATACAACGAGTGACCATCGGTCGGGGATGCGCCCCCGGGCCCGGTCGTCGGCACGACGTAGGATCGCCGCAGTCCATCGCAGCGCGACGAGGGAGCGGCCCCATGCCCGACCCGACCGGAGCCGACCCCACCACCGGGGAGTCCGACCGGCCGGCCGCCGTCATCGTCCTCGCCGCCGGTGAGGGCACGCGCATGCGTTCGGCCACGCCGAAGGTGCTGCACCGGATCGCCGGCCGCAGCCTGCTCGGGCACATCGTCCACACGGTGGCCGGGCTGCACCCCGAGCACCTGGTTGTGGTCGTCGGCCACGGTGCCGACCAGGTCCGCGCGGAGATCGACGCGCTCGTGGCCGAGCTGGGCCGTCCCGTCACTGTCGCGGTGCAGGAGAAGCGGCTGGGCACCGGGCACGCGGTCGGCTGCGGGCTCGAGGCGCTGCCCGCCGGTCTCGCCGGCCCGGTCGTGGTGACCTACGGCGACACGCCGCTGCTCGGCGCCGCCACGCTGCGCACGCTCGTCGGCGACGACGCGCCGGTCTCGGTGCTCACCACCGAACTGGCCGACCCCACCGGGTACGGCCGGATCGTGCGCGCTGCCGACGGCTCGGTCGCCGCGATCGTCGAGCAGGCCGACGCCACGCCGGAGCAGCTGGCGATCACCGAGGTCAACGCCGGGGTCTACGCCTTCGACGCCGCGTTCCTGCGCTCCGGGCTGGAGCGGCTGGACACCGCGAACGCGCAGGGCGAGCTCTACCTCACCGACCTGGTCGGGATCACCGCCGCGGACGGCCGCCCGGCCCGTGGGGTGCGCTGCGCCGACGACTGGGAGGTCCGCGGCATCAACGACCGCGTCCAGCTCGCGGAGCTGCGCGCCGAGCTCAACCGCCGGCTGCTCGTGGGCTGGATGCGGGCCGGGGTCACCGTCGTCGATCCCGCGACGACGTGGGTGGACGTCCAGGTGGAGCTGGGGCAGGACGTGGTGCTGCACCCCGGCACCCAGCTGCACGGGGCCACCACGATCGCCGACGGCGCCGAGATCGGCCCGGACACCACGCTCACCGACTGCACCGTCGGCGAGGGCGCGACGGTGGTCCGCACCCACGGCACCGGCGCGGAGATCGGGCCGCGTGCGACCGTCGGCCCCTTCACCTACCTGCGCCCCGGAACCAAGCTCGGCGAACGCGGCAAGCTCGGCGCGTTCGTCGAGGCGAAGAACGCCGAGATCGGCACCGGCAGCAAGGTGCCGCACCTGACCTACGTCGGGGACGCCACGATCGGCGAGTACTCCAACATCGGCGCGTCGTCGGTGTTCGTGAACTACGACGGCGTCAACAAGCACCGCAGCCGGATCGGCTCGCACGTGCGCACCGGATCGGACAACACGTTCGTCGCCCCGGTCACGATCGGCGACGGCGCGTACACCGGGGCGGGCACGGTCGTCCGGGAGGACGTGCCCCCCGGCGCTCTGGCAGTGTCGGCGGGGCAACAACGCAACATCCTGGGTTGGGTGGAACGAAAACGGCCGGGAACCCCGGCCGCTGACGCGGCGCGCGCAGCGTCGTCGGTGGACGAGGAGAACTGATCAGCGTGAGCTCGATGTCGGCGACCGCCAAGAAGAACCTCATGCTCTTCGGGGGTCGTGCGCACCCGGAGCTGGTCGAGCAGGTGGCCAAGCACCTCGACGTCACCGTGACCCCGCAGTCGGTCTACTCCTTCGCCAACGGCGAGATCTTCGTGCGGTTCGAGGAGTCGGTCCGCGGCTGCGACGCGTTCGTCGTGCAGTCGCACTCGGCGCCGATCAATGACCAGATCATGGAGCACCTGATCATGGTCGACGCGCTGAAGCGGGCCTCGGCGAAGCGGATCACGGTCGTCATGCCGTTCTGGGGCTACGCCCGCCAGGACAAGAAGCACCGCGGCCGCGAGCCGATCTCGGCGCGGCTCATCGCCGACATGTTCAAGGTCGCGGGTGCCGACCGGATCATGACCGTCGATCTGCACACGGCGCAGATCCAGGGCTTCTTCGACGGCCCGGTGGACCACCTGTTCGCGCTGCCGGTGCTCGCCGACTACGTCAAGCGCACCTACGCCGACGCCGATCTCGCCGTCGTGTCCCCGGACTCGGGGCGCGTGCGGCTGGCGGAGCGCTGGGCCGACACGCTCGGCGGCACCCCACTGGCGTTCATCCACAAGACGCGTGATCCGCGTAAGCCGAACGAGGCGGTGGCCAACCGGGTCGTCGGCGAGATCCAGGGCCGCACCTGCGTCGTGATCGACGACATGATCGACACCGGCGGCACGGTGGTGAAGACCGTTGAGGCACTGCTCGCCGAGGGCGCCGCCGACGTGATCGTGGCGGCGACGCACGGCGTGCTCTCCGGCCCGGCGCCCGAGCGGCTGGCCAACTGCGGCGCGCGCGAGGTGATCTTCACCGACACCCTGCCGATCCCGCAGGAGAAGCGCTTCCCCAAGATGACGGTGCTCTCGATCGCGCCGCTGCTGGCCCGCGCCATCCACGAGGTCTTCGACGACGGCTCGGTGACCAGCCTGTTCGACGGAAACGCCTGATCAGGCCGGTAGCACCGCGGTGACGGCCACCGCGTCGTAGCGCATCGCGAACTCCCCGCCCACGGCGTCGACGGCCGCGCCGAGCTCGTCGAGGAGCACGGCCAGCCGGTCGGGCGGGAGCAGGTTGTGGCCGCCGTGCGTGGGCACGAGATCGAGCCAGGTGGCGCGGGTGTAGCGGACCTCGTGGTGCGCCCGCCAGCGCTCGGGTTCGCCGAACCCGGCCGCCCGCATCCCGTCCTCGACGGGACCGAGCCCGGCCTCGTACTGGGCGAGTGCGGTCGCGCCGGGGGGCAGGGCGGGCAGCTCGGGGGCGAGCCGCGCGTAGATCGCGGCGACGGCGTCGGCCAGCTCGTCCGGCGGCCGGCCGACGTTCCAGAACACCGCGATCCGCCCGCCCGGGCGCAGCACCCGCGCGGCCGCGGCGGCTCCGCGGGCGGGATCCACCCAGTGCCAGGTCTGGCCCGCGACGACGACGTCGAACGTGCGGCCCGCCGGGTCCCAGTCCTCGAACCTCGCCACCTCGGCGGAGATGCCGTGCCGCCGAGCGACCGCGAGCATCCGCTCGTCGGGATCGACGCCGAGCACCCGGCACCCGGCGGCGACGAACTGGCGGGCGGCGATGCCGGTGCCGCAGCCGACGTCCAGCACGTCCGGGCCGGGGCTCGCGGCGGCGATCCGCTCGACGAGCTCGTGCGGGTAGGCGGGGCGGGTGCGGTCGTAGCGCTCGGGGTCGATCCCGAAGGACTCGGCGACGGCGCGGTGCGCATGGGCCGGAGTGGGCATTCGCCCACTGTAGTGGGCAAGCGCCCACTCGGCCCGCCGTTATCGTGGGGCCGTGCCGACCGGGGTGAGCCTGCGCGACGCGCGGGCGCAGCTGCTCGCCGCCGCCGAGCGGGTGCTGCGGCGCGGCCCGGGCGCGCTCACCACCCGGGCGATCACCGCCGAGGCCGGCTGCGCCAAGGGGGTGCTGCACCGACACTTCACCGACCTCGACGACCTGCTCGTCGCGCTCGTGCGCGAGCACGTCGACCGGCTCGGCGAGCAGTCCGCCCGGCTGCGCGCCGCCGCGGGCCGCGACCCGGTGGTGCCCGCGGTCGCCGCCGCGCTCACCGAGTTCTTCGGTCCGGTCGCGCTCTCCGTCGTCGGGTTGATCATCGCCCGGGACGGGCTGCGGGCCCGGCTGCGCGCGGTCACTCCGACCGGGGTCCCGCTGCTGACGGAGGGCGCGGCGATGCTCGCCGGCCATCTCGCCGCCGAGCGCGAGCACGGGCGCATCGATCCCGCTGCCGACGTCGACGTGCTCGCGGCGACGCTGATCGGCACCGTGCACCTCGCGTTCGCCGGGCGGGACGGCGAACCGCCGCCGGCCGCGGAGGTCGAGCGGCTGGTGGCGGGGGTGCTCAGCCGCGTGCTCGTCGATCCCCGCACCGCTTCTCCGTAGTGCATCTCCGTAGTTCCCCGCTGGGGCCCACCGCACCGGTCGAGCAGGGTCGAGGCATGCGCTCCGCCCCCTACGACCACGGCCACAACGCCCTGCTGACGCTGTTCGCCGCCGGACCGGCCCTCGCCGTGCTGGTCCCCCGGCTCGGCGCCGTCGCGCTGCTCGCCGGGTTCCCCGCGGTGCTGCTGCTCGCGCTGGCGATGGAGGCGGTGGGCCGGCGGCGCGACCCGCAGCGGCGCCGGGCGAGTTGACTCCCCTGCGATCGGTCGCGGATCGGTCCCGTAGACTGGACAGCAGTTCCGCGGCGAGGGCGGGCGGCACCTCCGAGCCCGCCGTGATCGACGTGAGGCCAGCTCCACGGTCCTCGTCGCGTGTGCAGGCATCCACCGAAGAGAGACCGAGGAGATCCCCCGTGTCCGAGGCACGCATCGTCGCCGAGACCCGCACGGAGTTCGGCAAGGGCGCCGCCCGCCGCACCCGCCGTGCGGGCAAGATCCCCGCCGTCCTGTACGGCCACGGCACCGACCCGCAGCACCTCTCGCTGCCCTCGATCGAGTTCGCCCGCATCGTGCGCGAGCACGGCCGCAACGCGGTCGTCACCCTCGACATCGAGGGCAAGTCGCAGCTCGCGCTCACCAAGACCGTCACGGTGCACCCGGTGCGCCCGTACATCGAGCACGTCGACCTGCTCGTCATCCAGCGCGGCGAGAAGGTCGAGGTCCAGGTCCCGGTCGTCGTCACCGGCGACCCCGCGCCCGGCGCGCTCGTCACGCAGGAGCTGAACCTGCTCGACCTGGAGGCCGACGTCTCGGCGATCCCCGAGCAGATCGAGGTCTCCGTCGAGGACGTGCCCGCGGGCACCCAGATCACCGCGGGCCAGCTGACCCTGCCCGAGGGCACCACCCTCAAGACCGACCCCGAGCAGCTGGTCGTCAACGTGGTCGGCGCGACGACCGCGGACGTCGGGGACGAGGGCGCGGGCGAGGAAGCGGGCGAGGCCGAGTCCGGCTCCTCCGAGTGAGGCGCTGAGCGGTGAGTTCCCCGTCGGGCCCGGCGCTCGTGGTCGGGCTCGGCAACCCCGGCCCGGCCTACGCGGACACCCGCCACAACATCGGCTTCCGGGTGGTCGAGCTCCTCGCCTCCCGGGCTGGTGGCGGCCGGTTCAGCCGCCACCGCAAGGCCAACGCCGACGTGCTCGAGGGGCGGCTCGGCGAGCGCCGCGTGGTGCTCGCCAAGCCGCGCTCGTACATGAACCTGTCCGGCGGACCCGTCGCCGGGCTGCTGAAGTACTACTCGGTGCCGGTCGATGACCTCGTCGTCGTGCACGACGATCTCGATCTCGGCTTCGGGGTCGTGCGGCTCAAGCGCGGCGGCGGCGAAGGCGGGCACAACGGGCTGCGCTCCATCAGCGCGTCCGTGGGCTCCAAGGACTACCTGCGCGTGCGGTTCGGCATCGGCCGCCCGCCCGGCCGGCAGGACCCGGCCGGCTTCGTGCTGAAGCGCTTCTCCGCGGTGGAGGCCAAGGAGCTGGACCTCGCCGTCGACCTGGCGGCCGACGCCACCGAGGCGCTGCTCGCCGAGGGCCTGGAGGCCGCCCAGAACCGCTTCCACGCGCTCACCGGGTAGCAACTCCCCAGAACGTGTACCGCCGCGTCGCTAGGCCGTTCCGGGGGATTGCCCGGAGAATGGGCCGGTGGCCGGCTACGACGACCAGACCAAGCGCATCGGTGACGGCGGATGGCCCCCGGCGGGCCGCCCGGCTTCCACACCGCAGATCAACGTGGCCAGACTCTGGTCGGGCGGCGTGGCGACCGCGGTCGTCGCCGCACTGATCGGGCTGGTCGGCGTGCTGATCGTGCGGGTGCTGCTGCAGACCGTGCCCGGTGCCGCCAACGCCGCCGAGTTCAACGACTCGGGCGCGATCTTCATCTGCTCGACCGCCGCGGTGGCCGCGCTCGTCGCCACCGGGCTGGTGCACCTGCTGCTGCTGGGCACGCCGCGTCCGCTGGCCTACTTCGGCTGGATCGTCGGCCTGCTCACCGCGATCGCGGTGGTCGTGCCGTTCCTGTCCAGCCGGCAGATCCTGACCTCGGTCGCGCTCGCCGTGATCCACCTGGTCATCGGGATCGCCATCGGCAGCCTCGTGACCGGTGCGGCCGCGGCGGCGACGCGGCGTCCGCCGGTCCGGTCCGGCTACGACCAGGGCTGGGACGACCGCCGCTACTGACGTCCGTCCCCGGCCACCGGCCGCAGCCGGGACCGCCCGGCTCAGCTCCGGTTCGCGATCAGCTCGCGGGTGGCCGCGCGGCGCAGCTTGCCGGACGGCGTCTTCGGCAGGCTGCCCGGCCCGAGCACCACGACCTCGGCGGGCCGCACCCCGACCGCCGACACCACCCGGCTCGTGACGTCCTTGCGGATCGCGGCCTCGGCCTCGGCGTCACCGGCCCTGCGGGACTCGACGACCACGGCGAACGACTCGCGGTGCCGGTCCTCGCCCGCCGAGAGCCGCACGGCGACCGCGTTGCCGGCGCGCACGTCGGCGGCCTGGCCCGCGGCGCGCTCGATGTCGGTGGGGTAGATGTTGCGCCCACCCATGATGATCACGTCCTTGCGCCGGCCGCACACCACGACCTGCCCGTCGACGAGGTAGCCCTCGTCGCCGGTGTCGAACCAGCCCTCGGCGTCCTGGGTGGCCACGGGTCCGTCGACGGTGAGGTAGCCCGGGGTGACCGACGAGCCGCGCAGCTGCAGAACCCCGACCTCCCGCTCGCCGAGCACCCGCCCGTCGTCGCCGACCACCCGCACCTCGATGCCCGGCAGCGGCGGCCCCAGCTTCGGGAAGGCGCGACCCGTCCCGGGGACCGCGCGCCGATGCGCCTCCAGCTGCTCGGCGTCGATCTCGTCGACCGCCAGCCCGGTCTCGACCGGCGCGAACGACACACCCAGCGCCGTCTCCGCCATCCCGTACGCGGCCAGCACAGCCTCGGGGCGCAGCCCGAACCGGGCCCCGGCCTCGACGAACGCCTGCACCGCCGCCGGGTCGATCGGCTCGGCCCCGTTGAGCGCGATGCGCAGGGTCGACAGGTCGAGCGGGCCCTCGGCGCGGGTCAGCTGCCGGGCCAGCACCGCGTAGGCGAAGTTCGGCGCGGCGGTGATCGTGCCGCCGTACTTCGAGATCAGCTCGGCCCACAGCAGCGGTCGGCCCAGGAAGTCCGCAGGGGTGACGGTGACCAGCTCCAGCGCCTTCACCATCGGGACGGTCATGAACCCGACCATGCCCATGTCGTGGAACAGCGGCAGCCACGACACCATCCGGTCCCGCTCGACGTCGAGGCGGGACACCTCGGCCATCGCGGTGATGTTCGAGTACAGGTTGCCGTGCGTGATCCGCACGGCCTTCGGCTCCGCGGTCGAGCCGGAGGTGAGCTGCAGCAGCGCGGTGTCGTCCTCGTCGGCTGCGGCCGCGTCCGGGGTGATCGAACCGGCGCCGGACAACGAGTCGATCGTGCGGTAGGCGATGCTGTGCTCCTCCAGCACCGGCGCCAGCGCGTCGAACGGCGGGCCGAGCAGCACCAGCTGCGCGTCGATCATCTTCAGCACCGACACGGTGTCCTCGGCCCAGGCCGCCAGGTCGGTGCGCGGGGTGGGCTGGTGCAGCATCGTCACGCTGCCACCGGAGAGCCACACCGCCTGGGCGGCCGGGGCGATGGCCGCCGGCTCCCCGGCGAGCACCCCGACGGCGGAGCCGCGGGTGATCCCGGGCCGGTCGGCGGTGCCGGCCTGCAGCGCGGCGGCCATCTCGCGCGCCGTGGCGTGCACCTCTGCCCAAGTACGACGAACGGGCGCCTTGGGCTCTCCCGTGGTCATGCCGCGGTCCGTGCAGGCCGCGGCGGTGAGCAACATGTCGAGGAACCGGGACATAAGGCGAGCCTACGGCGGCGCAGGGCCGCGAGTAGCATCCGGCGGCGTGTCCCGTGACCTGCGCTCCGCCGTGTCCGCCACGATCCCGGGAGCGCGCGCCGACCTGGAACTGCTGGTGCGCATCCCCAGCATCTGGGCCGATCCGGCCCACGCCGAGGACACCCGCCGCAGCGCCGAGGCGGTCGCCGAGCTCGCCCGCGGCGCGGGGGCCGCCGATGTGTCCGTGGTCTCGGCCGAGGGCGGCGCCCCAGCGGTCGTCGCCCACTGGCCCGCGCCCGACGGTGCGCCGACCGTGCTGCTGTACGCGCACCACGACGTGCAGCCCACCGGCGGCGACGAGCTGTGGACCAGCCCACCGTTCGAGCCGACCGAGCGCAACGGCCGGCTCTACGGGCGCGGCGCCGCCGACGACAAGGCCGGCGTGATGACCCACATCGCCGCGCTGCGCGCGTTCGAGGGACGCCCCCCGGTGGGGGTCACCCTGTTCGTGGAGGGCGAGGAGGAGTCCGGCTCCCCCACCCTCACCGCGCTGCTGCACCAGCACCGCGAGGCGCTCGCCTCCGACGTGATCGTGATCGCCGACTCGTCGAACCCCTCGGTCGACGTCCCCGCGCTCACCACCCACCTGCGCGGTCTGGTCGACGTCGTCGTCGAGGTGTCGATGCTGGAGCGCCCGGCGCACTCCGGGGTGTTCGGCGGCCCGCTCGGCGACGCCCTCACCGCGCTCTGCCGCCTGCTCGCCACGCTGCACGACGAGTCCGGTGAGGTCGCGATCGAGGGGCTGGTGCGCGGCGAGGCCCCCGCGGACGTCCCCGACATGCAGGAGGAGCAGCTGCGCTCCGACGCGGCCGTCCTCGACGGCGTGAAGCTGCTCGGCGACGGCACGATCCAGGGCCGGCTGGTGCACAAACCCGCCGTCGCGGTGCTGGGGATCGACGCCCCGCGCGTCGCCGAGGCGTCGAACGTGCTGATCCCCCGGGCGCGCGCGTTCGTCAGCCTGCGGCTCGCCCCCGGTGACGACACGGCGAAGGCCCAACTCGCCCTCACCCGCCACCTCGAGGCGAACGCGCCGTGGGGCGCGCACGTGAAGGTGACCCCGGGTGGCGGCGTCGCCGAGCCGTTCTCCATCGCGACGGTCGGCCATCCGTTCGACGTGGCCCGCTCGGCCTTCGCCGCCGCGTACGACCACGACGTCGTCGAGCACGGGATCGGCGGCTCGATCCCGTTCATCGCCGAGTTCGCCCGCGCGTTCCCCGGCGCGGCCGTGCTCGTCACGGGCGTGGGCGACCCGGCGAGCCGCTGGCACGGGATCGACGAGAGTCTGCACCTGGGGATGTTCGAGCGCGCGGTCCTGGCCGAGGCGCTGCTCCTGCAGGGCCTCGCCGAGGGCTGACCCGAAGCACGCAGGACTCGCACGACCGGACGACACCGCCGGCCGAACCGCGAGACTCGCACGACTCACGGGCCGCGAGCCCGCGATCCGGCGACGAAGGAGCCGGGCGCGATCAAGAGGGCCCGCCACCTATCCGTCGACCTAGGTGGCGGGCCTCTTCGGTTCCCCAGTGCGGCGTACCCCTCGGGTCCCCCGACCCTCATCCGCAGAACCCACGTTAGTGATCGCGGGCGGCGCGGGGATCGGTCGAAAGTCCGATCCTGATCGGTCAGAGGTCCCGGACCCGGTCCCACAGCAGGTCCCACGCAACCGTGCGGCCCTGCAGCAGGAAGATCGGCGTCCCGCGGGTGAGGTTGTTGACGCGCAGCTCGTTGTCCAGCGTCCCGATCCGGGTGACGCTGCCGAACGCCGGCGCGAGCGGCCGGGGATCCCCGACCAGCAGGACGGCGCCGGAGTCCTCGGGCGGCGTCCCGAGGTACGCCGCGCCGCGCGAGTACGAGTAGCTGGGCAGGTCGGGCGCGTAGTGCTGCAGCGCCGCGTAGGTCCAGTAGTCGTCGGTGACGACGACGGCGGTGCGGGCGGTGTCGGGCGGGAGCGCGGCGTGAGCGGCGCGGACGTCGGCGACGTAGTCGGGCCAGCCGATCTCGTCGCGCTGGAAGTGGCCGATCACCAGCGGCTGGTCGGAATGGGTCTCGGCCGGGGCGACGGGCACGACGTTGAGCACCCCGAGCACGAACAGCGCCGAGGCGACGTACGTCGGCCAGGTGGGGATCCAGCGCCACCAGACGGCCGGGCGGTGGGTCTCGATGCGGCTCGCGGACATCGCCCAGACCAGCGGGAGCAGTCCGGCGACGTAGTACGGCCGCCCGCCGGTGACGAGGAAGAGCGCGGTGACGCCGAGGACGGTCACGCCGAGCCAGCGCAGCGCCGGGGCGCGCAGCAGCGCCACCTCGCCGTGGACGGTCAGCACGGTGCCGATCAGCAGGCCGCCGAGGCCCACCGCCACCGGCAGGAAGCCGAGCGCGCCGCCCGCGTATTCGCTCTCGGCGGCGACGGTCCGGGTGAACGCCAGCTGCGGCCAGCCGTTCTGCGCCTGCCACGCGAGCGTCGGCAGCGTGACGAGGACGGCGAACGCGCCACCGCCCCAGAGCGCCGGGCGGCGCAGCATCTCCCGCGGCCCGCAGATCAGCACGGCGACGAGCGCGACCGCCCAGAACGCGACGAGCAGGAACTTGATCTGCAGGCCGATCGCGGTCACGGCGCCGGCGGCCAGCAGGAGCCGGTCGTCGCGGGTTCGCACCCAGCGCACCAGCAGCAGCGTGACGGCCGTCCACACCAGTGGATCGAGGGTGGAGGTGGCGAGCAGGTGCCCGGTGCCGAGGAACGTCGGCGAGACTGCGACGGCCCCGGCGGCGACGAGCTGAGCGCGCCGGCCGCCGCCGAGCTCGCGGGCCAGCAGCGCCGCCAGCACGACGACGGCCGTGGTTGCCAGGGTGGCGGGGATGCGCAGCACGGCGACCGAGCCGGGCGCGACGGTGTCGGCGACGAGCGCCAGCAGCGGCACGAGCGGGGGCTGGTCGGCGTAGCCCCAGGCGAGGTGGTGCCTGGCGGCGACGAAGTACAGCTCGTCGCCGAAGTAGCCGTAGCGGCCGCTCACGGCGGTGAGCAGCAGGCCGACGGCCGCGGCGACGGCGAGCACCGGGCCGCGGGCGAAGGCGGGGTGGTCCTCGGCGATGGCCCGGTCGGAGGCGGTCGCGGTCATGCCCCGACGCTAGGGATGGCGGCCCTGCGGGCGGGTCAACCGATGGGTGGATCGCCGGTCCACCCCTCGTCGGCGGGCCCGCCGTCCACTGGGTCACCCCTCGGCGATCTCGGCGGCCTCCAGCCAGCGCTGCTCGACGTCCTCGCGCTCGGCGACGACCTGCTTGAGCTGCGCGTCGAGCTCCAGCAGCCGCTCGGGGTCGGTGGCGGCCGCGGCGAGCTGCTCGTGCAGCTCCGCCTCCTTCGCGGCCAGCGCCTCCATCCGCCGCTCCAGCCGGGCCGCCTCCTTGCGGGCGGCGCGCTGCTCGGCGGCGCTGGACGTGCGGCGCGGCGCCTCCTTCGCGGCCGGTGCCGGGGCTCCGGCCAGCCCGGCGGGACCGCCCTTCTCACCCTCGCGCAGCTGCAGGTACTCGTCGATGCCGCCGGGCAGGTGGGTGATCTTCCCGTCGCCCAGCAGCGCGACCACCGAGTCGCAGACCCGCTCGGTGAGGTACCGGTCGTGGCTGACGACGACGAGCGTGCCGGGCCAGCCGTCGAGCAGGTCCTCCAGACGGGCCAGCGTGTCGACGTCGAGATCGTTCGTCGGCTCGTCGAGCAGCAGCACGTTGGGCTCGGCCATCATCAGCCGGGTCAGCTGCAGCCGCCGCTTCTCGCCGCCGGACAGCTCGCCGATCGGGGTCCACTGCCGCGCCGCCGGGAAGCCCAGCCGCTCCAGCACCGACGACGCCGTGAGCTCCTGCTTCCCGATGCGCACGTACTTGGCCACCTGCTCGGTGGCCTCCAGCACCCGCAGGTCCCGGGGCAGGTCGACGAGCTCCTGGGTCAGCTGGGCGAGCTGCACCGTCTTGCCGCGGATGAGTCGGCCACCGTCGAGCGGCCGCTCCCCCGCCAGCGTGCGCAGCAGCGTGGTCTTGCCCGAGCCGTTGACGCCGACGACGCCGATCCGGTCTCCCGGACCGAGCCGCCACGTGACGCGGTCGAGCAGCACCCGGTCGCCGATGCGGACGGTGGCGTCCTCCAGCTCCAGCACGGTCTTCCCGAGCCGGTTGGCGGCGAACCCGAGCAGCTCGACGGTGTTGCGCGGCGGCGGCACGTCGGCGATGAGCGCCTCGGCCGCCTCGATCCGGTACCGCGGTTTCGACGTGCGGGCGGGCGGCCCGCGGCGCAGCCACGCCAGCTCCTTGCGGGCCAGGTTGCGCCGGCGCTGCTCGGCCGCGTCGGCCTGGCGGGCGCGCTCGGCCCTGGCGAAGATCCAGTCGGCGTAGCCGCCGAGGTAGGTCTCCACCCGCCCGTCGGCGACCTCCCAGGTGCGGGAGCAGACGACGTCGAGGAACCACCGGTCGTGGGTGACCACGACGACCGCGCAGCGGCGGGCCAGCAGGTGGCGGGCGAGCCAGCTGATGCCCTCGACGTCGAGGTGGTTGGTGGGCTCGTCGAGCACCACGAGGTCAGGATCGCCGACCAGCGCCGCGGCCAGCGCCACCCGACGCTTCTCGCCGCCGGAGAGGCCCTCCACGGGCCGGTCGAGGTCGACGATGCCCAGCCCGGCCAGGACGTCGCGGACCTTCGGGTCGGCCGCCCACTCGTGGGTGGCCGCGCCGCGCCAGTCGGCGAGCACGACGTCGCCCACGGTGGCCCCGGCCGGAAGCGCATCGGCCTGCTTGAGGTGGGTCATGTGCAGGCCGCCGACCCGGCTGACGCGGCCGCCGTCGGGCTCGCGGACGCCGGTGATGATGTCGAGCAGGGTGGTCTTGCCGCCGCCGTTGAGTCCGACGACGCCGATCCGGTCGCCGCGGTCGATGCCCAGCGAGACGCCGTCGAGCAGTACCCGGGAGGCGTCACCGGGCACGTGGGCGGTGACGGCCTCCAGGTTGACCAGGTTCTGTCCCTTCGGCGCCATCACGCACGCACCGGGGGCCAGCTCGTCGGGGGCGGGGTGGGCGGCTCGTGCTGTTCCACGATGCGGGCGCCGGGCACCGGGCCGTGCGCGACGCGCACCGTGCGGCACACGCCGACCCCGGCCAGCTCGGCGGCCACGTCGACCGCCGCCTCGGCTGAGGCGCACAGGAACGCGCAGGTGGGGCCGGATCCGGAGACGACCCCGGCCAGCGCGCCCGCGTCGACGCCGGCCCGCAGGGTTCGCCGCAGATCGGGCATCATCGACACCGCTGCGGCCTGCAGGTCGTTGCCCAGCGACAGCGCGAGCTGGCGCGGATCGCCCCCGGCGATCGCCTCCAGCACCGGCTCGACGGGCCGCTCCACCGGCGGGTTGGAGCCGCGCAGCCGATCCAGCTCCGCGTACACGGCGGGGGTGGACAGGCCGCCGCGGTGCAGCGCGATCACCCAGTGCTGGGTGTGCCGGGACAGCACCGGCACGATCCGCTCACCCCGGCCGGTGCCCAGCGCGGTGCCGCCGTAGAGCGCGAACGTGACGTCGCTGCCCAGCTCGGCGGCCAGCTCAGCCAGCTCGTCGCGGTGCAGGTCCAGCTTCCACAGGGTGGACAGCGCCAGCAGCGCCCCGGCCGCATCGGCGCTGCCGCCCGCCATCCCGCCGGCGACCGGGATGCCTTTGCGCAGCACCATCCGCACGTCGGGGTCGCGGTCGGCGCGCTCGGCCAGCACCTGCACGGCCCGCCACGCGAGGTTCGTCTCGTCGGCCGGCACCTCGGAGACGCCCTCCCCGTACACCTCGATGCCGGGGGCGTCGCTCACCGCGACCGTCACCTCGTCGAACAGCGACACGGCGTGGAACACCGTGACGAGGTCGTGGAAGCCGTCGTCGCGCAGCGGGCCGACGGCGAGATGCAGGTTGATCTTCGCTGGGACCCGCACGGTGACCGGTGGCGGCACGGCGGAGAGCACCCGTCAACACTACGACGTCGGCCCGGGACGTCCGGCGAACGACCCAGCCCTACCCGACCGCCGCGTCCGGGGTCCGCGTGGCCTTCCGGGCCGCCAGCGCGATCGGCAGGCGGAACGCCACCACGGCGACGAACCCGAGCAGCTGCACCGCCGCGGGCAGCAGGATCGAGTGCGACATGGCCGTGGCGAAGCCTTCGTGCAGGAACTCCGGCAGGTGCGTGACCCCCATCGCCTCCGCAGGCGCGCCGCCGCCGGAGGAGCCGGGCAGGTTGGCGGCGAGCTGAGCCGCGATGAGCACGGCGATCGCCGCGCTGCCCAGCGTCGAGCCGATCTGGCGTGTGGTGTTGTACACACCGGCACCGGCGCCGGCGTACTGCGGCGGCAGGTTGCGGGTGGCGGTGGTGGCCAGCGGCCCCCACACGAACGCGTTTCCGATGCCGAGCAGCAGCGTCGGCAGGATCACGGCCCAGATCGGGGTGTCCGCCCGCATGACCGCGGCCAGCCAGAACATCCCCGCTGGCATCGCGAGCATGCCGAACCCGGCGATCCAGCGCGGATGCACCCGGTCGATGAGCCTCCCGACGGGCTGCGCGATCAGGCCCGACAGGATCGCCATGGGCGCGGTGAGCAGTGCCGCGCCGGTGGGGCTGAGGCCCAGCACGCCCTGGGCGTAGAAGGTCAGCGGGAAAGCGGATGCGGTGACCGAGAACCCGACGGTCGTGATCGCCGCGTTGGCGAGGCTGAAGTTGCGGTCGCGGAACAGGTCCAGCGAGACCAGCGGCTCGGGAGTGCGGCGCTGCCAGAGCACGAAGACGGACATGACCACCACGCCGGCGGCGATCATCGTCCAGATCACGCCGTTCCAGTCGTACGACTGCCCCTCCTGGATGGCGAAGACCAGCAGGAACATGCCGACGGCGGAGAGGCCGACGCCGATCCAGTCGAACTTGCGGACGTGCGTCTCCAGCTCCGGGACCAGCCGCCAGGCGGCGATCATCCCGACGACGCCGACCGGCACGTTCACGAAGAAGATCCACTCCCAACCCAGGCCGTCGACGAGCACGCCGCCCAGCAGCGGCCCGACGAGGGTGGCCACGCCGGCGGTGGCGCCCCACAGCCCCATCGCGGCGCCGCGCGACTCCTGCGGGAAGGTCCGGTTGATCACGGCCATGGTCTGCGGGGTCATCAGCGCCGCACCGACGCCCTGCACCGCCCGCGCGGCGATCAGACCCTCGATCGAGGCCGTGAGCCCACACCACAGCGAGGCGAGCGTGAAGATCGCCAAGCCGACCAGGTAGACCCGGCGGGGCCCGAACCGGTCGCCCATCCGGCCGGTGATCAGCAGCGGGACCGCGTACGTCAGCAGGTACGCGCTGCTCACCCACACCACCGACGGCACGTCGGCGTTGAGCTCGGTCATGATCGACGGCGTCGCGATCGACACGATCGTCACGTCGACGAGAATCATGAAGAAGCCGATGACCAGCGCCCACAGCGCCGGCCACGGACTCCTCGGCGCGGCGGTCACCGCTCGTTCGGCCATGTCAGCTCCTCGTTCTCCAGCCGGGACACCAGGCGGCGCAGCCAGCCCAGCTCGGCTCGGGTCGTCTCGATCCGGAAGTCCATGTCCAGCACGTAGACCTCGGGCACGCCGCACGCGCGCGCTCCGCCGGCGATCGCCTCGTCCTCGATCAGCCCCGCCTCGACCCGGGCGATCCGGGTGCGCAGCAGCTCGATCACCTCGGCGCGCGGCAGGTGGTGCGCCTCGGCGAGGGCGACGGGCAGGCGGGGGTACTCGTTCACGGGCTCGGCGAGCGCCGTGCGCACCCACTCGCCCAGCGCCTCGCGGCCGGCGGACGTGATCGCGTAGGTGGTGCGCTCGGGGCGCGCCCCCTCGCGCTCGGTGCCCGTGGCCACGACGAATCCGGCGGCGTGCAGCCGGTCCATCGTGTGGTACAGCGAGCCGGGCTTGAGCTTCACGACCCGGTCCTCGTGCCGCTTGATCATCAGCCGGTACATCTCGTAGGGATGCATCGGCCGCTCGCAGAGCAGGGCGAGCACGCTCGTCGCAAGGGGGGTGAGCACCACGGGCCTCAGCTGTTCCACGCCGATTGTTCCGCGCGGGATATTACGCTCTTGACAGGTCAGTACCGCAAGGTGAGACCACCCACACCCCCGCAGGTCAGCGGCGAGCGGCGGCGATCCGGGCGAACGCCGCGATGTCGAGCCGCTCTGCCCGCTCGGTCGGCGGCACGCCGGCTGCCCGCAGGATCTCCTCGGCCGCGGCCGGTGAACCGGCCCAGTCGGCCAACGCCCCGCGCAGCGCCTTGCGCCGGTGCATGAACGCTGCGTCGACCACCGCGAACACCTCCTCGCGGGACGGCCCCGGCGGCGGCTCCCGCCGCTCGAACGCCAACAGCCCGGAGTCCACACCCGGCACCGGCCAGAACACCGCGCGCGGCACCGGCCCGGCGCGGCGAGCATCCGCGAACCAGGCCAGCTTCGCGCTCGGCGCCCCGTACGTGCGGCTGCCGGGCCGGGCAGCCAGCCGCTCGGCCACCTCGACCTGCACCATGACCAGGCCGCGGCGCAGCCCCGGCAGCTCCGCGAGCAGGTGCAGCACCACCGGGACCGCCACGTTGTACGGCAGGTTCGCCACCAACACCGTCGGGGCGGGCGCGGTCAGGTCCGCGGCGCGCAGGCGCAGCGCGTCGGCCGCGGTCACGAGGAGCCGGTCGGCCAGCTCCGGTGCGCGCTCGGCCACCGTGCGCGGCAGCCGTTCGGCCAGCGCCGGGTCGATCTCCACCGCGTGCACCGCGGCCGCCGCGGGCAGCAGCGCGAGGGTGAGCGAGCCCAGGCCCGGCCCCACCTCCAGGACGACGTCGTCCGGCTCCAGCCGAGCCGCCCACACGATGCGGCGCACCGTGTTGGGATCGTGCACGAAGTTCTGGCCGAGCTTCTTCGTCGGCCGCAACCCCAGCTCGGCGGCGATCCCGCGCACCTCGGCGGGGCCCAGCAGCTGCGACGTCACGCGACAAGCCTGCCGGGTGGCCCGGCGGGCCGCGTCAGCGGGGCAGGCCCAGCTTGCGCGAGCAGGCCGGCCAGGCGCCGTAGCCGCCGCGGCTGTCGCGGACCTTCGTCGCCACCGCGATCTGCTCCTCGCGGCTGGCCTGGTGCGGCAGCGGGGCGAACTCGGTACCCCCGTAGGCCCGCCAGGTGCGCGCGTCGAACTGCAGGCCGCCGTAGTAGCCGTTGCCGGTGTTGATCGACCAGTTGCCGGTCGACTCGCACTGCGCCAGCCGGTCCCACACACTGCCGTCCTCGACGGGCGGCGCCTTGATCGAGTCGTTGGTCCCCAGGCGCACGATCCGCGGCTTCGGCGGGGTCAGTGCGCCGGCGCGGATCTGCTCGCGGCGCACCTCGCGCCCGTTCTCCACCCGCACGCGCATGATCGCGGTCCGCTCACCCGACCTGCCCGGTTCGACGACGATCTTCTTCCCGCGCGGCAGCGTGTCGTCCTCGCGGACCTCCTCGGACGGCGGGATCCGCTGCACCTCGACGATCTCGCCGACGCCGTTGCGGACGATCTGCACCGGCGTGCCCGGGTAGAGCGGGGCGTCCGGGGCGGGGATCGCGACGTCGTCCGGGCCGAGTTCGATGCCGCGCTCGGCCAGCAGCGCACCGACGGTGCCGGACTCGGTGACGATCTTGGCCGGGGCCGCGTTCCCGTCGGCGAGCGTGACCGAGCGGGGGATGCGCAGGATCACCTCGAGGCCGGTGAGCGGCACCTGCGCGTCCGGGGAGACCGACATCTGGATCGGCTCGGCGTCGATGCCCAGCCGGGACAGCGCCTCCCCCACGGTCTGCGCGGTGGTCCACACCTCGCGCTGCCCCGCGCCCTCGTGCAGGACGAGCCGGCGGGCCCGATCGACGATCACGTGGTCACCGGAGTCGAGCTCGGTCGGCAGGGCCGGCTCGACCCTGTCCTGCGGGCGGGCCCGCAACCCGGCCGCGGTGAGCGCGGCGGCGACGTCCGAGCCGTAGGTGTGCACGACGCGATCGACGCCGTCGATGGTCACGGTGATCGTCTTGTCGGCCGCGATCGCAGCCGCGCTGCCGCCGATGAGGGCCAGGACGACGGCCGCGACCGCGAACCGCAGCCGACCGGCCGGGGCGGGCGCCTCGACCTCGATCCGCCGGCGGCGTCCGGTCGGCGCCGGAGCGGGTTCCGGCACCACCTCGAGCGGCGGGGCGAACGGCGCGGTGAGCGGCTCGACGACGGCGATGCGGCCGGTCGAGGGCTCCTCGGCCGCCGGAATGGGCTCGACGAGCGGGAGCTCACCGGTCTGGGCGGCCGGGTCGACGCCCGGCGGATCGAGCACGGGCAGCCCGGTCGTCACCGCCGCGACCGACACGGCGACCGTCTGGCCCGAGGGGGCGAAGAACTCGGCGCCCCGCGCGCCCGCGTCGATCTCGGGCAGCCGGGCGTCCCAGGCGCGGTGCAGGCCGGTGTGGCCGGACGGGGCGAACAGGTCGCCGCCGGGCAGCACGGGCAGCGCGGCGGTGCGGTCGGTGTCCGCCTCGGGGGTGAACAGCGGAGCGGAGGCAACGGGGAGCTCGGAGGCGAGCGCGAGCCTCATGCGCGCCTCGTGTCGCCGGGCGCGCGCGGAGATGTCGACCACGCGTCGGTCCTGACCTCGTCGGGCCCGGGGCGGGGAGGAGCGGTCGTCGGGGAGCGCTCCCCACCCCGGCTGGTGATCACGGAACAGTAACGGGAAGTGACCGTCGTGACCGCGTGGCGACACACCGTTGTCGCCGAACGGCCCATCCGCTGGGCCGAACGCGCCACTGATTCATACGTCCGTGACGCTCTGCGCCGAGAAGTCGAAGACCCTCTGGGCTGTTCGGTTGACGGCATCCGCGATGCGCTCTTCGGTGGTTCCGCGCAGCTCGGCGAGCGCCCGGACCGTCCACGGCAGGCAGTAGGGCTCGTTGCCCTTGCCGCGGTGCGGATGCGGGGTGAGGAACGGGGCGTCGGTCTCGACGAGCAGCTGGTCGTCGGGCACCAGCACCGCAGCCTCCTGCAGCGCCTCGGCGTTGCGGAAGGTCACCGGACCGGCGAACGACAGCACGTAACCGGCGTCGACGCAGGTGCGAGCCATGGCGGCGTCGCCGGAGAAGCAGTGGAAGACCACCGTCTCCGGGGCGCCCTCCTCGTCCAGGATGCGCAGGACGTCGTCGTGCGCGTCCCGGTCGTGGATCATGAGCGGCTTGCCGAGCCGCTTCGCCAGCGCGATGTGCCGGCGGAACGAGTCCTGCTGATCGGCGGGCGGCGCGTAGTCCCAGTAGTAGTCCAGACCGGTCTCGCCGATCGCGACGACCCGCGGATCAGCCGCCAGCCGCGCGATCTCCTCGTGCTCGGCCTCGCCGATCCCGGCAGTGCGGGTCGGATGCAGCGCGACCGCCGCGACCACCCGCTCGTCCCAGTGGGCCGCCTGCACCACCCAGCGGGCCGAGGGGAGATCGTCGGCCACGGTGACCGCACCGACGATCCCCACCGCGGCCGCGCGGTCCATCGCCGCGCGCACCCCCTCGGCGTCGGTGGCGCCGGTGGCGTCGAGGTGGGTGTGCGCGTCGATCGTCGGAGCGGTCAGCGGCTCGGGTGGCGGAGGCGGGGCGCCGCGGCCGTGGCTCACCGCTGGATCGGGGCCCACTCCGGGCCCGTCTCCGCCAGCTCCGGCTGCAGCTTCGCGATGATCGGGGTCGGCTTCCGCAGCGGCCTGCCGACCTCGATCGGGGTGGACTCCCAGCGCGCGGCCTCGGCCGAGTAGTCCCCGGTCAGCACCGGGTAGGCCGGGCCGTCGCCGAGGTCGTCGACCTCCTTGATCTCCGGCTGCGCCGCCCAGACCCCGGTGCCGCCCAACGCCTCGTGCACCTTCTGCGCCGCGTGCGGTAGGAACGGGGTGAGCAGCGTGTTCGCGTCCTGCACGACCTGCAGGGCGGTGTGCAGGATCGTGTCGCGGCGGTCGGGGTCGTCCTTGCGCTTCCACGGCTCCTGCTCGGACAGGTACCGGTTCGCCGAGGTCACGACCCGCATCGCCTCGGTGACGGCCTGCTTGAACCGGCTGCGGGCGAGCAGATCGCCGACCGTCGTGAACGCGGCCTTCGACGTCTCCAGGAGGGCGACGTCGGCCTCGGTCGGCGCGGTCGGCTTCGGGATCGCGCCGACGTTCTTGTGCGCCATCGAGATCGCCCGGTTGACCAGGTTGCCCCACTCGTTGGCGAGCTCGAAGTTCGTCCGGCGGACGAACTCCTCCCAGGTGAAGTCGGTGTCCTGGTTCTCCGGGCCGGCCACCGCGATGAAGTAGCGCAGCGCGTCCGGACCGAACTCGCGCAGGAAGTCGCCGACGTAGATGACGGTGCCGCGGCTGGTGGAGAACTTCGAGCCGCTCATCGTCAGGTACTCCGACGACACGATCTCGCTGGGCAGGTTGAGCGTGCCGAACGCCCCCGGCTCGCCGCCGTGGTCGCCCTGACCGTTCTGCCCGAGCAGCAGGGCGGGCCAGATCACCGAGTGGAAGACGATGTTGTCCTTGCCCATGAAGTAGAAGCTCTGGGCGTCCGGATCGCACCACCACTGCTTCCACGCGTCCGGGTCCGGCCCGCGGCGGGCCCACTCCACCGACGCCGACAGGTAGCCGATCACCGCGTCGAACCACACGTAGAGCCGCTTCATCGGCTGATCGCGCCATCCGTCGAGCGGGACCGGCACGCCCCAGTCGAGGTCGCGGGTGATCGCCCGCGGCTTGAGGTCTTCGACCAGGTTGGCGGCGAACTTGAGCACGTTCGGGCGCCAATCGGTGCGCGTCTGCAGCCACGCGCCGAGCGACTCGGCGAACGCCGGCAGGTCGAGGAAGAAGTGCTCGGTCTCGACGAACTTCGGCGTCTCCCCGTTGATCCGCGACTTCGGGTTGATCAGGTCGGCCGGATCGAGCTGGTTGCCGCAGTTGTCGCACTGGTCCCCGCGCGCCTGCGGGTAGTCGCAGATCGGGCAGGTGCCCTCGATGTAGCGGTCGGGCAGCGTGCGGCCGGTCGACGGGCTGATCGCGCCCATCTGGGTGCGCGGCACCACGTACCCGTTCTTGTGCAGCGCGAGGAACATCTGCTGCGTGACCTCGTAGTGGTTCGAGGTCGTGGTGCGGGTGAACAGGTCGTAGTTCAGCCCGAGGCCCTGGAGGTCCTCGACGATCACGCGGTTGTACTTGTCCGCGAGCTCACGCGCCGTGAGCCCCTCGGCCTCGGCCTGGACCTGGATCGGCGTGCCGTGCTCGTCGGTGCCGCTGACCATCAGCACCTGGTCCCCGATCATTCGGCGGTACCGGGAGAAGACGTCGGAGGGCACACCGAAGCCGGAGACGTGGCCGATGTGCCTCGGTCCGTTGGCGTAGGGCCACGCCACCGCGGTCAGCACGCGCGAACTCATGTGACCAGCCTAGAGAGGTCCGGCCACCCGGATTCGAGCGGTGCCGGTCAGGTGCGGGCCTCGCCGCCGACCCAGGACAGGACCACCTCGTCGCGCTCGGCCTGACCCGGGCGGCGGTGCACATCGAGCGGCGCGTGAAGCGCGTCGCGCATGAGGACCCGCATGCAGGTCAGCGCATCGGCAGGTGAGCGGCCCCGGTCCTAAGCTGACGATCCGCTGTCGAGGAGGACCTCCATGCCCCTGATGCTGCCGGCCGACTCGATGTTCCTCATCGGTGAGTCGCGGGAGCACCCGCTGCACGTGGGCGGGCTGCAGCTGTTCCGCAAACCGCCCGGGGCGGGCCCCGACTACGTGGGCGAGCTGTTCCGCGAGCTGCTCACCCACACCGACGTGCGGCCGCTGCTGCGCCGCCGCCCGGCCGACCCGGTGAGCATCGCCGGGCAGCTGTGGTGGACCGACGACCGCGACATCGATCTCGAGTACCACGTGCGGCTGTCCGCGCTGCCCCGGCCGGGCAAGGTGCGCCAGCTGCTCGAGCTGGTCTCGCGGCTGCACGGCACGCTGCTCGACCGGCACCGGCCGCTGTGGGAGTTCACCCTCATCGACGGGCTGGAGGGCGACCGGTTCGCCACCTACACGAAGGTGCACCACGCGATCGTCGACGGCGTGGCGGCGATGGCGCTGCTCGCCGAGATGATGTCGCCGGACCCGGACGTGCGCGGCATCCCGCCGGTGTGGGCGGACCGGCCGGAGCGCCGCTCGACCGGCGGCCGGTCGAAGGGGGTCGCCGAGCTGCTCGCCACCGCGGTGAAGGCGCTGCCGGACACGGCGCGCGACGTCGCCGGCGTGGCCGGCGCGGCGGCCACGCTGTTCGGGCGGGCGATCCAGCAGGACACGGCCGGGCTGCCGTTCCGGGCCCCGCGGACCATGCTGAACGTGCCGATCACCGGTGGGCGCCGGTTCGCCGCCGACTCGTGGCCGATCGAGCGGCTGCGCGCGGTCGGCGACGCCGTCGGCGCCACGATCAACGACGTCGTGCTCGCGATGTGCTCCGGGGCGCTGCGCCGCTACCTGGCCGAGCACCAGCAACTGCCGGACCGCTCGCTCGTCGCGGCGGTGCCGGTGTCGGTGCGCGCCGAGGGGACCGGCACCCGCGGCGGCAACTCCATCGGGATGGTGCTCTGCCCGCTCGCGTCGGACCTCACCGATCCGGTCGCCCGGCTGGTGTCGATCAACCGGACGATGACCGAGACCAAGGAACAGCTCGCCGGGCTCTCCCCCGTCCAGGTGCAGATGCTCGCCGCGACCCAGGCGATCGTGCCGCTGCTGGTGAACATGACGCCCGGCTCGAACCACCTCGTCGCACCGACGTTCAACCTGTTCATCTCGAACGTGCCCGGCCCGCGGGAGCGGCTGTACTGGAACGGTGCCGAGCTGCTCGGCACCTACCCGGTGTCGATCCCGTTCGAGAACCAAGCGCTCAACATCACCGTCACCAGCTACGCGGGCTCGATGGAGTTCGGGCTCGTCGGGTGCCGGCGCAGCGTGCCGCGCCTGCAGCGGCTGCTCGGGCACCTCGAGGACAGCCTCGCGGAGCTGGAGAAGGAAGTCCTGGTCGACTGACCGCGTACGACCTTCGATCGACGCGCCGGTCGGTCCGGCGTGCTGCAATGGCCGCGTGCGCACCAGTGGGCTGACGGGCCGGCCGTGGCTCGACGAGCTGCTGCGCGGCGCCGCGTTCGCCGTGCTCGGGCTGCTGCTGTGGTGGGCGGCGCCGGAGGTCGCGGTGAAGTGGCGGCCCGACACGACGGATCTACCGCCCGTCGGCACGGCGGCCACGATCGTCGCCGCGGCCGCGGGCGTGGTGCTGCGGCGACGGCATCCGATGCTCGGGCTCGCCGTGACCGTCGGGGCACTGGCGGTCGGGATCCTCGGTACCGGGCACACTCCGCTCGGCGTGCTGCTGTGCTTCTGCGACGCGCTGTACCACGCGGTGCGGCTGGGCTCCCCGCGGGCGTCGTGGACGGTGGCCGGCCTGGCCGCTGCGGTGGCGGGGGTGACGTCGCTGGTCAGCCTGGTCAACGCCGGGGGCAGGGCCGCGCTGGTCACGTTCCTCAACCTGGTGCTGCTCCTGGCGGTGCCGGTGTTCTGGGCGCTCGAGGTGCGCCGGCACGCCGAGACCGCCGAGGCCGAGCGGGAGCGCGCCGAGCAGGCGCGGCGGCTCGCCGAGCTGGACCGGGCGGCAGCCGTCGGGGCGGAGCGCGCCCGCATGGCGCGGGACCTGCACGACGTCATCGCCGGGAAGCTGTCGGCGATCGCGATCCAGTCCGAGGCGGTGCTGTCCGTGCCCGATCCCGATCCCCCGATCCTGCGGAAGGTGCTGACGTCCGTGCGTGAGGAGAGCGTCGCCGCGCTGACGGAGATGCGCGCGATGATCGGGCTGCTGCGCGCCGACGGCTCCGGCGACGCCGATCCGCGCACCGCCCCGGCCGGGCTGGACCGGCTCGACGACCTCCTCGCGACGGCACGGTCGACCGGGCTCACCGTCACCGTCGAGGACCGGCGGGACGGTGGTGAGCTGCCGGCTGCGGTCGATCTCGCCGCGTACCGGATCGTGCAGGAGGCGCTGACCAACGCGGCCAAGCACGCCCCTGGCAGCGCCGTGTCCGTCACGCTGGCGCGGACCGAGGGCGGGCTCGTCGTCGAGGTGGCGAACCCGCTGGTCGCGGACGCCCCGCCGGGTGGGGGCACCGGCACCGGGCTGCTCGGGCTGCGCGAACGCGCCGCCGCCGTCGGCGGGACCGTCGAGGCGGGTCCCGAGGGCGATCGCTGGCGGCTGCGGGCCGAGCTGCCGGTCGCGACGAAGGTGGGGAGCCGGTCGTGACGATCCGAGTCCTCGTCGCCGATGACCAGGCCGCCATCCGGGCGGGTCTGGCGATGATCCTCGACGCGGCCCCGGACATCGAGGTCGTCGCGCAGGCGGGCGACGGGCTGTCCGCGGTCGCGCTGGCCGCGGAGCACAAACCCGACGTCGTGCTCATGGACATCCGCATGCCCGGCATCGACGGCATCGAGGCGACCCGCCGCGTCGTCGCCGCGGGCGACTGCGACGTGCTGGTGTTGACGACGTTCGATCTCGACGACTACGTCGACGGCGCGCTCGCGGCGGGCGCGGCCGGGTTCCTGCTGAAGTCCGTCGACGCACCGGCGCTGCTCGATGCGGTGCGGGCGGTCGCGCGCGGGGACGGGGTGCTCGCGCCCGAGGTGACCCGCCGCGTGATCGCGCGGGTGGCGCAGCAGCCGGTGCGCCGGCCCGAGCTGCCCGCCGGATTGAGCGAGTTGACCCCGCGCGAGCGCGACGTGCTCGCCTGCCTGGGCCGCGGGATGTCCAACGCCGAGATCGCCGCCGAGCTGGTGATCACCGAGGCCACGACGAAGACGCACGTCTCCCGGGTGCTGGCGAAGCTCGGGCTGCGGTCGCGGGTGCAGGCGGCGATCGTGGCGCAGGACGCGGGGCTCGCACCGGACCGATGAGCGTGCGGCTCCGCGGAGGTCGGCACCGTCATGAGCTACGCACCCGGGAACGGCCTCGACGTCCTGCGTGGAACGCGGCACCGGTGAGCCGCTGGTGCTGCTGCGCGGCGGGCTGCTGACGATCGAGCTGACGTTCGGGCCCGTGCTCGCCGCGCTGGCCGAGGACCGCCGTGTCATCGGGATCGAGCTGCAGGGGCACAGCGGCACCGCGGACGTCGATCGCGACGAGTTCACCATCGCCGATCTCGGCTCGGACGTCGTCGGTGTGCTCCTCGGGTCGGCGCAGGTGGACGTGGTCGGCTTCAGCCTCGGCGTCGCCGACCCCGGACCGGTTCGAGGAGACCTCCCGCAAGGTCCAGCGGGCGCTGTTCCCCGTGCCCGGCTGGACCGCCGATCAGCTGCGCGCGATCACGACGCCCGCGCTGCTCGTGTTCGGCGACCGCGACGTCGTCCCGCAGCACGCCTCGAGGTGCCCGAGCTGATCCCGGACTCGCAGCTCGCGGTCCTGCCCGATCACGTGCACCAGCAGGTGCCGCGATGGCCGTTGATCACGCCGGTCGTGCGGCGGTTCCTCGCGGGGCTGATCGATCTCACAGCCCGTCGGGCGCGGCGGTGTGGTGCAGTGGGTGACCGACCGAGGAGGGGCCCTGACCGCACTGGAGCAACTCGCCGTCGTGCTCGCCGGGTTCGGCGCCGGCATCCTGACCTCCAGCGTCGGGATCGCCTCGCTGCTGAGCTTCCCGGTGCTGCTCGCGGTCGGGATCCCGCCCGTCGTCGCGAACGTGTCGAACACGCTCGGGCTGATCCTGGGCGGCGTCGGCGGGGTGGTCGGCTACCGGGAGGAACTGCGCGAGGAACCGGCGCTGACCCGGCGGATCGTCATCCTGACCGGGATCGCGGGAGCGGTCGGGGCCGCGCTGCTGCTCGCGCTGCCGGAGTCGGTGTTCGTCGCGATCGTGCCCTGGTTGATCCTCGGCACCTGCGTCCTGGTGGGGGTGCAGCCGCGGCTGTCGCGGTGGCTCGCCGAGCGTCGGGGGGGCGGGCAGCGGACGACCTTGACCCCCACGACGACCGTGTTCGTGTTCCTCACGGGTGTGTACGGCGGGTACTTCGGCGCCGGGGCGGGCGTGCTCATGGTCGCGACGCTGGCGCTGGGCCTCGACGTCGCGTTCCGCATCGTCTCGGCGATCCGCACGACCTCGGTGCTGGCCGCCAACGCGGTCGCCGGCCTGATCTTCCTCGCGGTGGCCGAGGTCGACTGGCTCGCCGCCGCCCTCCTCGCCGTCGGCTCGATCGGGGGCGGTTACGTCGGGGCGCGGGTGGCCCGGCGCATGCCCGCCACCCTGCTGCGGATCCTCATCGTCGTCGCCGGGGTGGTGGCGGCGGTGCTGCTCTGGACGGACACGGTCTGACCCCGCGCGAGTTGCCCCGACCGAGCGCGCGAGTTGCCCCGAGCAACCCGGCGCGTTGTCCAGACCAGGGCGGCGAGTGGCCCCGCTCGAGGCGGCGAGTCGCGGGTTCCAGGCCGGCGAGCCGCGGATTCCCCACGGCGAATCGGGCTTTCCAGGACGGCCCGCCTCGCCCGACCTGGTCCGGCGAACTCACCGACCAGCCCGGGGCAACTCGCCGGGCCGGTCGGGGCAACTCGCCGCACCCGAACGGCGAACTCGCCGGACGACCTGCTGGACTCGCCGTCCCGGAGATCCGCGACTACCGGCGCGCGAGCTCAGCCCGCGGCACCTGCCGCCGTCGTCAGGGCCCGCTTCGTGAGCACCCGGGCGAGGTGCCGGCGGTACTCGGCCGTGGCGGGGACGTCGGAGACCGGGTCGGTCGCCTGGTCCGCCAGCGCCGCCGCCTCCTCGATCGACGCCCCGTCGGCCAGCGCCGCCTCGGCGGCCGAGGCCCGCAGCGGCGTGGGGCCCATGTTGGCCAGCCCGATCCGCCCGTCCACGACGGCGACGGCGACGATCGCCCAGTCGTTGGCGCGCCGCACGAACTTCTCGTACGCCCACCCGGCGCCGCCGGTGCGCGGCACCCGGACCTCGACGATCACCTCGTCGGGATCGCGGACGGTCGAGAAGACGCCCGTGTAGAACCCGGTGATCGGCACCGTCCGCTGACCCCGCGGCGAGCGCAGCACGATCGTCCCGCCGAGCGCGAGCACGGCGGCCGGGAGGTCGGACGCCGGGTCGCCGTGGGCGAGCGAGCCGCCGATGGTGCCGCGGTGGCGCACCTGCGGGTCGCCGACGGTGTGCGCGGCGGCCGGCAGCAGCGGGCACTCCTTCGCCAAGAGCTCCGACGCCTCGAGCGCCCGGTGCTTGGTGCCCGCGCCGATCGCGATCTCGTCACCCTCGACGCGGATGTAGGACAGCTCGGACAGCCGCCCGATGTCGATCAGCACCTCGGGTGCGGCGAGCCGCAGCTTCATCACCGGCAGCAGGGAGTGGCCCCCGGCGAGGAGCGTGGCCTCCTCCCCGTGCTCGACGAGCAGCGAGATCGCCTCGTCGACGCTGGTCGCGCGCACGTACTCGAAGCCGACGGGGATCATTCCGCGCCTCCCGTGGAGAAGCCGGGAGCCGCCGCGACGCCGCCCGCCGGGGACCGCTCGACGCCCGGCCGCGGTGACGTGCCGGTGACCTCGTCGGGGTCCTGCCCGCTCGCGGCGATCACCGCCCGGACGATGTTGTGGTAGCCGGTGCAGCGGCAGAGGTTGCCCTCCAGCCCGTCCCGCACCTCGCGCTCGGTGGGCTTGGGGTTCTCCGACAGCAGTCCGACGGCGGCCATGACCATGCCGGGGGTGCAGAACCCGCACTGCAGCCCGTGCTCGGCGCGGAACGCCGCCGCGACCGGGTGCAGGTCGTCCGGCCCGGACGACAGCCCCTCCAGCGTGGTCACCGAGGATCCGTCGGCCTGGGCGGCGAGCACGGTGCACGACTTCACCGACTCGCCGTCGAGCAGCACCGTGCACGCCCCGCAGGACGTGGTGTCGCAGCCGATGTTGGTGGCCTTCAGCCCCAGCACGTCGCGCAGGTAGTGGACGAGCAGCAGCCGCGGTTCGACGTCGGCCGTCGTCTCCTGCCCGTTGACCGTGATCGCGACCTTCACGCGTCCCCCTTCGCGGCCTGGATGGCCTCCCACACGCGCAGCGGCGCGAGCGGCATGTCGATGTGTCGGATCCCGAGGTGGGAGAGCGCGTCGATCACCGCGCTCTGCACCGCGGGCGTGGCGCCGATCGTGCCGGCCTCACCGATCCCCTTGACGCCCAGCGGGTTCAGCGGCGTGGGGGTCGCCATGTCGACGAGGGTGAAGCTGGGCAGCTCGGCCGCCGACGGGAAGGCGTAGTCGGCGAACGTGGCTGTGATCGGGTTGCCCTCGTCGTCGTAGCGCACCTCCTCCAGCAGCGCCTGCGCGATGCCCTGGGCGATGCCGCCGTGCCGCTGGCCGTCGGCGAGCAGCGGGTTCAGCACGGGCCCGGCGTCGTCGACGGTGACGATCCGGTCGACGACCGCGCGCCCGGTCTCCAGGTCGACCTCGACGACGGCGACGTGCGCGCCGAACGGGAACGTCGGCGCCCCGCTGTCGAACTTGGTCTGCACCTTCAGCGGTTCCTTCTCCGCCAGCGCCGCCAGGGTGATCGACGTGGTGGTGCCGCGGACGTTGACCGCCCCTTCGGCCACCTCCAGGTCCTCGACGGAGGCCTCCAGCACCTCGGCGGCGCGCTGCTTGGCCAGCTCGACGAGCTCCCCGGCGGCCTGGTAGACGGCGACGCCACCGGTCTGCAGGCTGCGCGAGCCCATGGTGCCGGCACCGCGCGGGATCAGGTCGGTGTCGCCGTGCTTGACGGTGATCTTCTCGACGGGGACGCCGAGGTGCTCGCTCGCCAGCATGGCCCACGCGGTGGCGTGCCCCTGCCCGTGCGGCGACGTGCCGGTCAGGACCGTGACCGTGCCGTCGGGGTGCACCTCGATCGAGGCGTTCTCGGCGAACGCGCCCCCGCCGGTGATCTCCACGTAGGCGGAGACGCCGATGCCCAGCGCGACGGTGTCGCCGCGCTCGCGCCGCCGGGCCTGCTCGGCGCGCAGCCCGGCGTAGTCGGCGGCCTCCAGCGCCTTGTCGATCGCCTTCGCGTACTCGCCGGAGTCGTAGGTGGCGCCGCCCTTGGTCGTGAACGGGAACTTGTCCGGCGCGATGACGTTGCGCTTGCGCACCTCGGCCGGGTCCATGCCGATCTCGGCGGCGAACAGGTCCATGGCCCGCTCGATCGCCGCCGTCGCCTCCGGCCGGCCGGCGCCGCGGTAGGCGCCGATCGACGTCGTCGTGGTGACGACCGTGCGGGCGCGCGACTCGACCTTCGGGATGTCGTAGACGCCGGGCGCCATCTGCCGGGTGAAGTACGGCAGGAACATCCCCAGGCGCGGGTACGCACCGGCGTCGGCGAGGACGTCGAGCCGGTACGCCAGGACGTCGCCGTTGCGGTTGCCGCCGATCGTGATCGTCTGGATCTGCGCGCGGCCCTGCAGCATCCCGGTCATGTTCTCCGACCGGGTCTCGCTCCACCGCACGGCGCGGCCGGTGATCCTGGCCAGCTGCGCGACCAGCGCGAACTCCGGGTCGGCGCCGATCTTGGCGCCGAAGCCGCCGCCGACGTCCGGGGTGATCAGGTGGACGACGTCGCGCTCGACGCCGAGCCAGCCGGCCACCGCGTCGCGCGCGCTCTGCGCGTTCTGCGTGGACGCCCAGAGGGTGACCCGCCCGTCGTCGCCCCACACGGCCGCCGCGGCCCGGGTCTCCAGCGGCGCCGCGGCCACGCGCTGGTTCACCAGCTTCTGCGTGACCACGACCTCGCAGTCGTCGAACAGGTGCTCGTCGAACTCCTTGTCGAGACCGAATCCGCCGACGACGTTGGTGCCCAGGTCCTCGAACAGCAGGACCTCGCCCTTCAGCGCCTCCTCGGGATCGACGACCGCGGGCAGCGGGTCGTAGTCGATCTCCACGAGGTCGGCGGCGTCCTGGCCCTGGTACAGCTCCTCGGTGAGCACGGCGACCACCGGCTCACCGACGAAGCGCACCTTGTCGGTGGCCAGGAACGGGCGCGCGGTCTCCTTCGGCGCACCGCCCTGCAGGACGACGGGTTCGAGACCGATCTCGGCGCCGGTCACGACGGCCACCACGCCCGGTGCCTCGCGTGCGGCGGACACGTCGATCGACGTGATCCGCGCGTGCGCGACCGGGGACCGGACGAGGGTCAGGTGCAGTGCTCCGGCCAGCCGTTCGTCGACGAGGTCGTCGGTGTACACCGCTCCGCGCGTCAGGAACAGCGGGTCCTCGACCCGCTGCACGCGGGTACCCAAGATGCTCATCAACCCGGAGCGTAATCCCGCCGATCAGATCGCGCCGTCCCCGCCCCACCATCGGCGCACCGCCCACAGCGGGGACACCGGGCCGTGGCCGCGCCCGAGGTCGTACGAACGGCGCACCGACTCCGTGACGAACCGCTTGGCGGCGCCCACGGCCTCGGGGACGGGCAGCCCGCGGGCCAGACCAGCGGCGATCGCCGAGGCCATGGTGTCGCCGCCGCCGTGGGTGTTGCCGGTGACGATCCGCGGCCCGGGGAACTCGGTGAACGTGGTGCCGTCGAAGAGCAGGTCGACGCACTCGTCGACGTCCTCCTCGAGGTGCCCGCCCTTGACCAGCACCCACCGCGGGCCCATCGCGTGCAGCGCCTTCGCCGCGGCGTACTGGGCATCGCGGTCGTGCACGTCGATCCCGGTGAGCAGGCGGACTTCGGGCAGGTTCGGGGTGAGCACGGTGGCGCGCGGGAACAGCAGGGTGCGGAACGCGTCGAGCGCGTCGTCGGCGAGCAGCTGCTCCCCGCTCATCGACGCCGCCACCGGGTCGACGACGAACGGGGTCCGGCGCTCCGCCCCGATCCCGACCCGGTCGCACACCTCGGCGACCGCGGTGATGATGCCCGCGCTGGCGAGCATGCCGGTCTTGACCGCGTTCAGCCCGATGTCGGTGGCCACGACCTCGATCTGCGCGGCGACGGTCTCCGGCGGCAGCACGTGCACGCCGGTGACGGCCACTGAGTTCTGCACGGTCACCGCCGTGACCGCGACGCAGCCGTGCACGCCGCACGCCGCCAGGGCGCGCAGGTCTGCCGCGACGCCCGCCCCGCCGCCGGAGTCGGTGCCGGCGATCGTCATCACGCGTGGCGGGGTCTCGCCCACCGCCCGTTCAGCCATGCGCGCGACGGTAGCCCGGGAACAACCCGGCGCGCGCGCACGGTTGTAGCGATCATGCCGTTGACCGGAGAGTACGACCAGGGCACGCACGCCCCGTGGGCGCAGGAGCAGATCGAGAAGATCCTGGCCACCGGCACCACCGAGGGGCTGCACGTGAAGGACCGGCCGATCGTGCTGGTCACCTACCGCGGACGCAAGAGCGGCAAGCTGCGCCGGCTGCCGCTGATGCGCGTGGAGCACGACGGCGTCTACGCCGCCGTCGCCTCGAAGGGCGGGGCGCCCGAACACCCCGGCTGGTACTCGAGCCTGCGTGACGAACCGCTCGTGATGCTGCAGGACGGCACGGTGACCAAGGACTACCGTGCGCGCGAGGTGTCGGGCGCCGAGCGCGACCTGTGGTGGGAGCGGGCGGTGGCCGCATACCCGGACTACGCCGAGTACCAGAAGAAGACCGACCGGAAGATCCCGGTCTTCGTCCTGGAACCCGTGGACTGACGCGGCGTCAGTCGGCGACGCGGTCCTGCGCGACCGAGCGCAGCAGCGGCCTGCTCGCCGCCGACGCCGCCACGACCAGCAGCGCACCGATCACCACCACCGAGCCGAGCACGGTCAGCCCGGCCGGCTCCAGCACCGCCTGGGCGGACATGATCGGCGCTGCGCACACCAGGCCGGCGACCAGCGCGATCCCGCCGCACACCAGCAGCGGGCGCACGGTCTCGACGCGCTGCGCGGCGGCGAGCACCTGCATGGGTGTGCCGGCGAGGTTGAGCAGGCGCAGGGTGCGCCGCTGGTCCAGCACGCGGGCCGCCGCGGTGGTGCCGGCCGAGGTCGCGGCGACGAGGAACGTCGCGACCAGCACGATGAGGATGCCGCGGTAGATGTCGGCGGCCAGCACCGCGCTCGCGACGTCCCGCTCGGCGGAGGAGACGACCGGCTCCCCGGCGAGCGGGACGAGCGCGGTGCGCACCTCGTCGCGGTTCGTGCCGGGCGCCGGCTCCACCAGCGGTCCGCGCCGCGACGCGGTGACCGTTGCGGCCAGCCCGCGTTCCTGCAGCCGCGCCTGCACCTGCTCCACCGACACCGATTCGCCGACCCGCAGCGCGGCCGACTCCTCGGGATCGCCGCCGAGCGCTCCGCTGAACGGGGCGAGGAACCCGGCCACGAACACCGCCAGAGTGAGCCCGGCGAGCGGACGGAACGCACCGCGCGGATCGTCGAGCATCCGCCGGCCGGCCAGCAGCCGCGGCACCGACCGCGCCGACCGGGCCAACCGCGCCCCGACGAGCCGCACCACCCACGGGCCGACCAGCCACACGACCCCGAACATGGCCAGCACGGCCACCGCGATCACCAGTCCGACGACGGTGAACCCGCTCGTGCCCACCGCGGCCTGTGCGATCCCGAACACGATCAGCGCCGCGACCACCCCGAGCAGGTGCCACCAGCGCAGCCCGCGGGGAGCCTGTCGGCGGACCACCCCCAGGGGACCGACGACGACCGCGCGCATCCCCCGGGTCGCGGCCGCCGCGGCCAGCAGCGCCACCCCGGCGACGACGGCGAGCGCGACCAGCGGCGGCACCCGCAGATCGGACGCGTACCAGCCGCTGCCGCCCAGCGGGATCAGCGCCAGCGCGGGCGCGAGCAGCCATTCGGCGACGATGCCGGCGACGGCGGCCACGGCCGCCACCAGCGTCACCTCGGTGACCGCGACGACCGTCAGCTGCCGGGTCGACGCGCCGAGCAGCCGCAGGGTGGCCAGCCGTTCCGCGCGCCGCACCGCGGTCAGCCGCGCGGCCGCGCCGAGCAGCCCCAGCACCGGGAACAGCAGCAGCGCCACCGCGACGTAGGTGAGCTGCCGGTAACCCTCGATGATCGTGATCCCGGCCGACCGATCGAACTCGGCGATCGGCACCGCGCCCTCGACCGGGTCCGCGTGCCCGACGATCGCGACGAGCTCGCCGGGATCGCGCAGCCCGGTGTCGTCGATGGTCCCGGTGGGCGGCCCGGGGAAGCGGTCGGCGAGCTGGGCCGGCGGCAACGTGCGGATCAGCTCGGCGAGCGCAGGCGAGACCCACACCTCCCCCGGTGCCGGCACGCGCGGCAGGCCCGGCGGCGGCGCGGTGGAACCGGTGGCGCTCAGATCCACGACGTCCATGGGCCGGCCGGCGACGGAGTCGACCCGCACCCGCGCGGTCCCCACGGGCTCCGCGACCGCGGACCGCGCGACGGCGCTGTCGACGTCCACGCGCCAGCCCGTGCGGGCCTCGCGGGCGTCCCAGCCGTGCAGCGCGCCGAGCGTGACGGCGAGCAGCAGCGTCCCCATCGCCACCCCGGCCCCGACGAGCCCGGCCGCCAGGGCGGCCCGGCGCCCGCCGGCGAGCAGCAACCGGATGCTGAACCGGATCACGCGGCCACTCCCTGGACGATCGCGCCGTCGCGCAGCACCACCGTCCGCTGACAGCGGGCGGCGATCTCCTGGTCGTGCGTGACGACGACGAGGGCGGCCCCGGTGCGCGTGGTCAGCGCGGCCAGCGCCGAGAACACCTTCGCGCCCGTGGCGGAGTCCAGCGCGCCCGTCGGCTCGTCGGCGAAGACGACGGCGGGCTCGGTGACCAGTGCGCGGGCGATCGCGACCCGCTGCTCCTGGCCACCGGAGAGCTGGCCGGGCCGCCGCTGCTCCAGCCCGGCCAGGCCGAGCGGCGGGAACCACTCGGCCGCCGTCGCGACAGCGTCGCGGCGGCGCACGCCGGCGAGCATCAGCGGCACGGCGACGTTCTCCACCGCCGGCAGTTCGGGCAGGAGCGCACCGAACTGGAAGACGAACCCGAAGCGAGTGCCGCGCAGGGCGGTGCGGCGGGCCTCCGACCAGCGGTCGATCCGCTCCGCGCCGAGCCAGACCTCGCCCTCGGCCGGCGCGATGATGCCGGCGAGGCAGTGCAGCAGCGTCGACTTGCCCGAGCCCGACGGGCCGGTGACCGCCACGGTCTCCCCGGGGTGCACCGCGAGATCGACCTCGCGCAGCACGGTCGTGGCGCCGTACCGGTGGCCCAGCCCGATCGCGCGCAGCACCGGCGTCACCGGCGGCCCCCGAGCGCCTCGATCAGCGGCAGCGCCGCCATCACCACCAGCACGACGAGCCCGGCGACCCAGCCGGTCGTGCCGAGCACTGTCCAGATCATCTCCTGCATGCCGATGACGATCCCGCGATCACCGGCCCGCCACCTCGGCCGCGGGTCCGAACTCGCGGCCGGCCCCTCGTACTTCCGGACGATCTCCGCGGTCTCGACCGGGTGATCGACCGCCGGGTCGTACTTCCGGCCGAGGCCCGCCGCTTCGGCGGCGACCTAGGCTGCCCGCGTGGTCCGCCTCCTCCGCACGGCGTGGCGACACATCGGTCTTGCCCTCGAACTCGCCGGCTACGCGTTCTGGTACTTCATCGACCTCGTCGCCGCCGTGTCGAGCAACGGGGGGCTGAGCCTCGTCGCCGGTGCCGTCGTGCCCGCCATCGTGCTGCTGCGCCGCCGCCCCGGCACGTCGCTGACGACGATCGCCTCGGCCGCGCTCGGTGCGTCGCTGCTGTTCTCGGCGGCATCGGCGGCCATGCACCGGTTCGCGCCCGTCGAACCGATGTCGGTCATCGACCTGTCGTTCACCGAGGACCTGGCGCTGGCGATCCTGGTCATCCACGTGCTGCGCACGCTGGAGCTGCGCCGGGCGCTGGGGTTCGCGGCGATCGCCGCGCTGGCGATCATGGCGACCGCGGCCGCCCGGGTCCCCGACGGCACCGCGGCGTCGGGGCTGACCACCCTGTGCGCGCTCGGCTGGGGCGGCTCGGCGGCGATCGGCCTCGTGCTGCGAGAGGTCGACACCCGCCGCAGGGCGCTGCTGGAGGACGTGCGCGCCAACGAGCGCATGGAGCTGGCGCGGGAGCTGCACGACGTCGTCGCCCACCAGGTCACCGGCATCGTCGTGGCCGCGCAGGCGGCCGCCGTCGTCGCCCGCACGTCGCCGGACGAGGTCGACAAGGCGCTGGCCGCGATCGAGGCCGCCGGCACGGAGGCGCTGCAGGCGATGCGGCGCATGGTGGGCGTGCTGCGCGGCCAGGAGAGCGAGGGCGCCCGCACCCCGGGCGCCGCGCTGGCCGACGTCCCGGCGCTGGTGGAGCGGTTCGATCCCGAGGAACGGCTGGTCACCCTCACCATCGAGCCCGGGCTGGAGCACGCCGTACTCCCGGCGGGAGTGGCGGTGACGGGTTACCGGATCATCCAGGAGGCGTTGACCAATGTGCGCCGGCATGCGCCGGACGCCACGGTCGTCGAGGTCGATCTTCGGGTGCGGGAAGGGGCGCTGCTGGTGACGGTGCGCAACGACGGGAGCGGGAACCGGCCGGCCCCGCTCGGTGGTGTCGGCGGATTCGGGCTGGCCGGCATGGCCGAGCGGACGTCCGCGCTGGGCGGCGAGCTGGTCGCCGGCCCGGCCGGGCCCGGGGTGTGGGAGGTCAGCGCCAAGCTCCCGCTGAAGGCCGCGGCATGACGACGGTGCTGCTCGCCGACGACCAGGAGATGGTGCGCACCGGGTTCCGGCTGATCCTCTCGGCCGAGTCCGACATCGAGGTCGTCGGTGAGGCCGGGACCGGCGTGGACGCGGTGGCGAAGGCCCGCGAGCTCGCCCCCGACGTCGTGCTGATGGACATCCGCATGCCCGAGCTGGACGGGCTCGCCGCCACCCGTGCGCTGATGAGCGACCCGAACCCGCCGCGGATCGTCGTCGTCACCACCTTCGACCTCGACGAGTACGTCTACGGAGCGCTGCGCGCCGGGGCGTGCGGGTTCCTGCTCAAGGACGCCGGCCCGCGGCTGCTCGTGGAGGCCGTGCGGGCCGCGGCGAACGGCGACGCCCTCGTCTCGCCGTCGGTCACCGTGCGGCTGCTGGAGCACCTCACCACCCCGAAGCAGGCACCGGAGCTGCCCGAACCGCTGTCCCCGCGGGAGCTGGACGTGGTGCGGGCCGTGGCGCGCGGGAAGACGAACGCCGAGATCGCCGCGGAGCTGTTCGTGTCGCTCTCCACGGTGAAGACGCACCTCACGAACGTCCAGGCGAAGCTGTCGGCGCGCAACCGAGTCGAGATCGCCGCGTGGGCGTGGGAGCACGGGATCGTGCAGTGATTGGCCGACGAGCGCCGACCTACGACAGCTCCGTCGGCACCGCGACGACGTCGACCATGGCGCCGTTGCGCAGCACGGTGACCGGCAGCGGGCGGCCGATCGCGTCGGCGAACAGCTGGGACTGCACGCCCTGCGCGTCGTGGACCTGGCGGCGGCCCACGTCCAGCACCAGGTCGCCGGGGCGCAGCCCGGCCTTCGCCGCCGGGCTGCCGCTGATCACCTCGACCAGCCGCAGCCCGTCCTTGCGCCCGTAGCGGCGGGCGATGTCCGCCGGCACCGGAGCCGGGGTGCCGACCACGCCCAGGTACGCCCGGCGGACCCGGCCGTCCTCGAGCAGTGCGGCGAGGATCCGCCGGGTGGTCGCGTTGACCGGCACGGCCAGCCCGAGCCCGATCCCGGCGACGGCGGTGTTGATGCCGACGACGCGGGCCCGGTGATCGGCCAGCGCACCGCCGGAGTTGCCGGGGTTGAGCGGGGCGTCGGTCTGGATGACGTCCTCGACGACGCGCGCGGCGCGGCCGCTGCGGGTGGGCAGCGAGCGGCCCAGCGCGCTCACCACGCCCGCGGTGACCGAGCCGGCCAGGCCGAGCGGGTTGCCGACGGCGACGACCAGCTGCCCGACCACGAGCGAGTCGGCGTCGCCCAGCCGGACCGGCTCCGGCAGGTCGGCGGATCGGCGCGCGCGCAGCACGGCGAGGTCGGAGAGCTGATCGGTGCCGGCGACGACGAACTCCGCCTGCGTGCCGTCGGCGAAGTCGGCACGGCCCCGGCTCGCGTCGCCGACGACGTGCGCATTGGTGACGAGCACCCCTTCGCCGGTGACGACGGCCGAACCGGAGCCCCGCCCGACGCGGACCGCCGCGACCTTCCCGGTGATCTCCGCCGCCACCGCGGCGACCGTGCGCGAGTAGGAGTCGAGCTCGTCCACGGCGCTACCTCCGATTACACCGTTACACGTACAACGGTACCCGCGCGGGAGGGAGCGGGACGTTCGCCGAGAGCGAGAGCCGCGGACCGCGCCCTGCTGAGCACTACCGGAGGATGACCACCCGCTCGCGCGCGTCGACGACGGCGGAGGAGGCGCGCAGCGGCCCTCGGAGGAACGACGCGGGGGCCGCGAGCACCGATCCAGTGCAGAGCCGTCGTCGACACCAAGGCGCGCGAGCCGCGCCCTGCGACGAAGGAGCAGAGCGCGATCCAACGCAGAGCGGCTCTCCTGCGCCTCGGGACGAAACGCGCCCGAGCGGCGGCGCGCTGACGCCTAGACCTCTTCGGCCTTCTGCGACGCCGGATCCCAACGCAGCCCCGGAACGCCCCATCCCGCGCGCTTGATCGTCTTCAGCGCGGCGCGCCGGTTCCGCCCGATCAGCCGATCGACGTAGATGATCCCGTCGAGGTGGTCGGTCTCGTGCTGCAGGCAGCGGGCGAAGAACCCGCGGCCCTCGACCTCGACCGGTTGGCCCTTCTCGTCGAACCCGGTGACCTTGGCCCACTCGGCCCGGCCGGTCGGGAAGTGCTCGCCCGGGACGGAGAGGCAGCCCTCCTCGTCCTCGTCCGGGTCGGGCATGGTCTCGGGGCGCTCCGAGGTCTCCAGCACGGGGTTGACGACGACGCCGCGGCGGCGTTCCTTCCGCTCCAGGTCGGGGCAGTCGTACACGAAGACCCGCAGGTCGACGCCGATCTGGTTGGCCGCGAGCCCGACCCCCTCGGCGGCGGCCATGGTGTCGAACATGTCGGCGACGAGCTCGGCGAGCGCGCCGTCGAACTCGGTGACGGGGCGGGTCGGGTTGTGCAGGACGGGGTCCCCGATGATCACGATGGGTCGGACGGCCACGCGGGCGAGCCTACGCGTGTCGTCCGGCGCGTCCGGCCGCCCGTCGGCGCGCGGTGGCCGGTCGTCGATCACCCCATGGCGTGGCGCGTCCTGTCCCGGGTTCCGTCGGTGGTGCGTGGTTCAATGTCGTCCGCGAATCACACAAGTGTCATTCGCCGAAGGACTGTCCGACTGCGAAGTCTCGAGGAGCGCGATGGAGTCCGCCACCGAATCGACCGGGGCCCGGACCGCCGCGGGCGGGATGCGCGAGCTGAGCCGTCGTGAACGGGAGATCCTCGCTTTCGAAGGTCAGTGGTGGAAGTACGCGGGCGCCAAGGAGCAGGCGATCCGCGAGCTGTTCGACATGTCGGCCACGCGTTACTACCAGGTGCTGAACGCCCTCGTCGACAAGCCGGAGGCCCTGGCCGCCGATCCGCTCCTCGTCAAGCGCCTGCGCCGGCTGCGGGCAAGTCGACAGCGCACTCGTGCGGCGCGTCGCCTGGGAATCGAGCCCTGGTGACGCCACCATGACCGGAGACCGACCCGTCTCGGACGGGTGACGCGCCCGCTACGAGGAGCCCGATCGTGACCTCACCCGCACCTTCAGGAGGATCATCGCCGCTCCGGGTGGGCGGTCTGGCGCTCCTGGGTGTGGGCGCCGTGGCCGCGTTGATCGGAGTGGCGAGCCTCGTCGGCGGCGGTGGCAGCAGCGAATCGACCACCGCCGAGGGCCCCGCGCCCACGAGCGCCGCCGCGCCCGCTGCGCCGACGCCCGACGCCCCGCCGCAGGGGGCGACGTCCGGCGGCGAGGTGCCCGTCCCGTCGTTCGAGCCGACGCCGCACGCCGTGGCCGCCCCGAACGGCTCAGGTTCGACCGGATCCGGCGGTTCGAGCGGCTCCGGCGCGTCCGGGTCGGGCTCGGGGTCCGCGCCGTCGATCGCGAAGGTGCCGGTCCGCGTCTACAACAACTCCACGATCAAGGGTTTGGCCGCCCGCGCCGCCGAGGACGTCCGCGCGATGGGCTGGCCGGTCGAGACGGTCGACAACTACTCGCAGGGCATCATCCCGGTCAGCACGGTCTACTACCGGCCGGGCACCGGCGAGCAGTCGTCGGCGGAGGCGCTGGGCCGCGCACTGGGTGTGCGGGTGGAGCCGCGCTTCTCCGGGCTCGCCAACGCCTCCCCCGGCCTGATCTTCATCGTCACGAACAACTACACGGCCAAGAGCTGATCAGCGCTCGGCCCGCCGCTTGGCGTAGGCCTCCAGCTCAGCCAGCTGCACCGGGTCCAGGGACGGCGGCACGACCTTGCGTGCGGCGGCGATGTGCGCGTTCGTGACGTGGGCGGCGTCGAGCGACTCGCGCATCGCGGCGAGGGCGGCCTCGCGCAGCACCGCGGCGCAGTCGGCTGCCGAGTAGCCCTCCAGCTCCGCGCCGAGCGCCACCAGGTCGACCTCCGGCGCGAACGGGATGTTCCGCCCGGCGGCCTTGAGGATCTCGGTGCGCGCGGCGGCGTCCGGCGGCGGCACGTACACCAGCCGCTCCAGCCGGCCCGGCCGCAGCAGCGCAGGATCGATCAGCTCGGGCCGGTTCGTGGCGCCCACGACGACGACGTCGCGCAGCGGCTCGGTGCCGTCCAGCTCGGTGAGCAGCGCGGCGACGACGCGGTCGGCCACCCCGGAGTCGGTGGACTGGCCGCGCCGCGGGGCGAGCGCGTCGACCTCGTCGAGGAACACCAGCGCCGGGGCGGCGTCGCGGGCGCGGCGGAACAGCTCGCGCACGGCCCGCTCGGACTCACCGACGTACTTGTCGAGCAGCTCGGCGCCCTTCACCGCGATCACGTTCAGCTGACCGGTGCCGGCGAGCGCGCGCAGCAGGAACGTCTTGCCGCAGCCGGGCGGGCCGTAGACGAGCACTCCGCGCGGGGCCTCCACGCCGAGCCGGGCGAACGAGTCCGGGTACTGCAGCGGCCACAGGACGGCCTCGGTGAGCGCCTGCTTCGTCTCGACCATGTCGCCGACCTGGTCGAGGGTCACACCGCCGGTCTGCAGCGTCTCCGACGAGGACATCGAGATCGGCCGGACCGCGCCGACGGCGTCGAGCAGGTCCTGCTGGGTGATGACCGGGTCGTCGTCGCCGTTGTGCCGCAGCGCGGCGATGACGGCGCTCTCCCGCCGCACGGCCACGAGATCGGCCACGACGAAGCCGGGGGCGCGTTCGGCGATCGCCTTGAGGTCGACGTCTCCGGCCAGCGGCACCTCGGCGAGCAGTCGGCGCAGCAGCTCGGTGCGGGTGCGCAGGTCGGGCAGCGCGAGCCCCAGCTCGCGGTCGACGAGATCGGGAGCGCGCAGGCGCGGATCGATCCGCTCCGGCGCCGACGTGGTGACGACGAGGGCGAGCTTCGGGGTCGTGATCGCGCCGCGCAGGGCGTCGAGCACGACGGTGGACAGCGGCACGGGCTCGGCGGGCAGCAGCGCGTCGACGTCGGTGACGAGGAGGATCGTGCGGGTGCCGGCGAGCGCGGCGGACCGGGCCGCACCGACGATCTCGTGCACCCGCTGGGAGGCCACCCCGGCCTCCAGCGCAGCGACACCGGGGGCGACGAGCTCGACCACGCGGGCGTCGACGGCGGCGGCGACGCTGTGCACCAGCGCGCGCTTGCCCACGCCTTCCGGCCCCACGATCGCCACGCCGAGGCGGGCCGAGCCGCCGAGGCGTTCCAGCAGCTCGGGCCGGTCGAAGGTCAGCTCGAGCCATTCGACGAGGCGGCGGGCCTGGTCGGTGTTGCCGATCAGCTCCTCGACCGGCAGCACGTCCTCGGCGGGCGCCGGGGCCGGCCGCGGTGCGGACGAGTTCGCGGTGGGCGGCGGGGTGGCGGCCTGCCCGGTGGCGGGGCCGCCCTCCCACCCGACGACCGTGCTGGGCCGCACCGCGACCGCACCGGGCGGGTCGACGTCGGCCACGGTGAGCAGCTCGGTCGTCCAGGACGGGCCGAGTGCGCCCGCGACGAGGCGGCGGGCGTCGGCGGCGTTGCGGCCGGGCGCGATGTCCTGGGGCAGTAGGGACACGGCGTCGCCGCGGGTGAGGACCTTTCCGACGAGGGCCTGCCGCACGACCTCGGGGGTGAGCGCGGCGCGGGCCAGCCGCGACCCGGTCAGCCGCACGCTGCGGGCCGGTGCGACCTCGGCCGGGGCGACGACGACGGACGCACCGTCGGTGAGGCCGCAGTTGGACAGCGTGACGTCGTCGAGGGTGGCCTGGCCGGGTGGTCCGTCGCCGGGCGCGGCGAGCACGGTGGTGACCCGGGTCCCGGTGAGGGTGACGGCGTCCCACGAGCGCAGGCCGAGCGCGTCGAACACCTCGGGATGCAGGCGGACCACTCCGCGGCGGGCATCGGCGGCCGAGGCTGCGAGTCGGGCGACGAGGGTGATCGACACTGCCACCGGGACACGCTATCGGGCGCGATCCGCCTAGCGGCGACGGGCGCGGCGCAGACCGAGCCGCAGCCGGTTGCCGCGCTGTCCGTCCGGGCCGGTCCGGGGCATGCCGTTGCGGTCGACGCGCGGCAGGCCGGGATCAGTGTCGCCGAAGCGGCGGACCGCGCGGGCGACGGCGCTGGCCCCGCCGGCGACCCGGCGCCGCAGCGGCGGGCGCAGGCCCAGCCGGCGGGCGGAGCGGGCGGCGCGGGCGGCGGCGCGGCGTTCGCGCATCGGCACGTCCCAGGCCTCCGGGTGCTTGGCGAGCCACCGGTACCGGTAGCCGGTGTAGGGGATGAGCAGCAGGTACCCGCACCCGACGAGGGCCAGCCCCAAGAACGGCACGGTCACCAGGAACGCGGCCGCGATCCCCACGACGACCAGCAGCGGGGCGACGGCACGCGGCGGCACCCGCACGGCCTTCAGCGACAGCGTGGGCAGCCGCGACACCATGAGCCCGGCCACGACCAGCGCCCACGCTCCGACCACGACCTGGTGGGACCACCAGCCCTCGCCGAAGTGCAGCGTCAGGTACAGCGGGATGCCCGCGGACAGCGCCGCCGCGGGAGCGGGCACACCGGTGAAGAACTCCTTGGCGAACGGGTAGCGGTGCTCGATGTCGAGCAGGGTGTTGAAGCGGGCCAGGCGCAGCGCCATGCAGACCGCGAACACCAGCGCCACGATCCAGCCGAACCGGCTGCCCTCCAGCGCCCACAGGTACAGCACGAGGGCGGGGCCGACGCCGAACGCGACGAGGTCGGAGAGGGAGTCCAGCTCGGCGCCGATGCGGCTGGTGGCGTCGAGGAGGCGGGCGAGCCGGCCGTCGAGCGCGTCGCAGATCGCGGCGAAGCCGGTCGCCGCGATGCACAGCCCCCACTGGGCGGCGAGGGCGAAGTAGACGGAGGACAGGCCGGCGCAGAGCGCGAGCACCGTGACCGCGTTGGGGAGCAGCCGGATGCCCGCCGCGTACGCGGGCGGGACGGACATCAGTGTTCCTCGGGTAGGAGGGCCAGCACTGTCTCACCACCGATGGTGCGCTGTCCGACGGCGACCTGGATGCGCGCGTCGGCGGGGAGGTAGACGTCGACGCGGGAGCCGAAGCGGATCAGGCCGTAGGTCTCCCCCGCAGCGACTTCGTTGCCCGGGACGACGTCGCACACGATGCGCCGGGCGAGCAGGCCCGCGATCTGGACGACGCCGATCTGCGCGCCGCTCGGGGTGCGCAGCAGCACCGAGTTCCGCTCGTTCTCCTCGCTGGCCTTGTCCAGGTCGGCGGACAGGAACTTGCCGGGGTGGTGAGCCACCTGCTCGACGCGTCCGTCGACGGGGATGCGCTGCACGTGCACGTCGAGGACGGAGAGGAAGACGCTCACCCGCGGCCGCGGCTCGCCCGGCAGCTTCAGCTCCGGCGGGGGCAGCGCTTCGCCGATGCTCGCGACGGTGCCGTCGGCGGCGGCGAGGACGGCGTTCTCGATCGGCGGCGCGACCCGCTTCGGCGCTCGGAAGAACAGCGCCGTGGCTGCGGTGGCGAGCACCCCGAGCCCGGCACCGCGCCCGGTCACGAGCCTGATCAGCCCGGCGGCAGCCGCCACGGCCGCGACGACCGGCCGTCCTCCCGGGTGCATGGGCGGGATCGCCTCCCGTACCAGTCCCACCACGTGCGAGAGGGAGAAACCGGACGGATCGTTCGCCGTGGTGGCCGGCGCCGGCCGTGATGGGGTGGGGGCGGTCATGGGCGCGTGTTCGCTCCTGCTGACGGATCGTCGGCCCCGGGCGGGGCCATGGTCGCGGCGGTTACGGTACGCGGCCGTGCGGGCACCTTAGCGAGCCGACGGTGGGAAAGATCCTCCACCCGTCACCCGCCCGCACGCGACCCCCACCCGAACCTCACCGCCCCGTCCCCGGCCAGCACCGGACGAGCGACCCGCCGGCGGGCGAAGACCGAGTCCGACCGTGCCGCTCGCCACCTGCACGCAAACCTCACGCAACCGGACGCAGAACTCGCCGGCCGAAACGCAGGACTCGTCGCCACTCAGCTCGCCGACTCACAGGGCCGCGAGCCGCCGCGCCGAAGGCGCGGTAATCCAACACAGAGCCGGGGCCGTCGTCCCCCGAGACGACGACCCCGGCTGTGGAACCGCTCGTCCGCTCCCCAGCGACGGGCGGTAGGTCTGTGCTGCTAGTGGATACCGCTGCTAGTGGATACCCACGTCGCGCTTCAAGTATTCCCGCTGACGCGTTCGATCGTCCAGCACACTTCCTGAGGAAGCACGGAGAGTGCACCGATCGGCCGAACTTTCACCTGTAGGACGCCATCGGGGTGCCGATTGTTGCATCTGGAAGGTGTGACGTACACCACTTACACCCGAAAGCGTCAACGGTGCAGGTCCCAGACCTCCACCTGGGTGCCCTCCGGGACGTGGGTGACCGACTCCGGGAGCAGGATGAAGCAGTCGGCGCGAGCCAGGGCAGCGAGCCGGTGGGAGGCGGCGGTGCCGATCTCCCGGACGGTGTCGGGCCCGGCGTAGACGCCGCGGCGGTACTGACGCTTGCCGGCGGGCGAGGTGAGGCGCTCGGCGAGGGTCGCGGTGCGGACGGGCCGGTGCGGCTCGGGGTGGCCGAGGGCGGTGCGCAGCGCGGGGCGGACGAACACCTCGAAGGACACCTGGGAGCTGACGGGGTTGCCGGGCAGGGTCACGACGGGGACGTCGCCGAGCTCGGGCACCCGACCGGCGCCCTGGGGTCCGCCGGGCTGCATGGCGACCTTGGTGAACTCGACGCCGCGGCCGGTGAGCGCGTCCTTGACGACCTCGTAGGCGCCTGCGCTGACGCCGCCGGAGGTGAGGACGAGGTCGACGGCGCTCTCGCGGACGCGGCCGGCGAGGGTCGTGAGGAACTGGTCGACGTCGTCGGGCACGAACCGCAGCAGCTCGGCCTCGCCGCCCGCGTCCTCGACGGCGGCGGTGAGCATGGGACCGTTGGACTCGTAGATCTGGCCGCGCCGCAGGGGCGTGCCGGGCGCGACGAGCTCGGACCCGGTGGACAGGACGAGCACGCGGGGGCGGCGGCGCACCTCGAGGGTGGCGGCGCCGACGGCGGCGGCGAGGCCGATGTGGGCGGGGCCGAGCACGGTGCCCGCGGTGAGGACGACGTCGCCGGCGAAGGTGTCCTCCCCGACCCGGCGCACGTACGCGCCCGCGGCGGGCTGCACCCGCAGCCGCACCCGCTCGGTGCCGGCGTCGGTCTGCTCGACCGGCACGATCGCGTCGGCACCCTCCGGCACGGGCGCGCCGGTCATGATCCGCGCGGCGGTGCCGGGGGCCAGGGGCGGCACGTCGGTGCGCCCGGCCGGGATGTCGGCCGACACCGGGAGCTCGACGGGGTTGTCCTCGGATGCGCCGGCGAGGTCGGCGGCGCGGACCGCGTAGCCGTCCATGGACGAGTTGTCGAACGACGGCAGCGACACCGCGGCGACGAGATCGCGGGCGAGCACCCGGCCGCGCGCCGCACCGATCGGCACGCTCTCCGGTTCCATGGGCGGAAGGAGCTCCGCCACGATCTTGGCGTGCTCCTCGACGGTCCTGGTCCGCTGCGTCTCCACGTGCAGCATCGTGCCGCATCAGGGCCGGTAGGAGGCACTGCGGTCGCTTGCACTCGGCCATGCCGAGTGCTAAAACCGGCTCTGGCACTCAGCACTGTAGAGTGCTAGTGGTCGAGCGGGTGAGACCGGCTCAGGGTTGCCGGTCGTCCGTCGCGGGCGCCGCGTTCGACGCACCTGACCTCGTGTCATCCCAATCGGAGGACCACACCCACATGGCGAAGATGATCGCTTTCGACGAGGAGGCGCGCCGCGGACTCGAGCGTGGCATGAACACCCTCGCCGACGCCGTCCGGGTGACGCTCGGCCCGCGTGGCCGCAACGTCGTTCTGGAGAAGAAGTGGGGCGCGCCCACCATCACCAACGATGGTGTGTCGATCGCCAAGGAGATCGAGCTCGAGGACCCGTGGGAGAAGATCGGGGCGGAGCTCGTCAAGGAAGTCGCCAAGAAGACCGACGACATCGCGGGTGACGGCACCACGACCGCCACCGTGCTGGCGCAGGCGCTGGTGCGCGAGGGTCTGCGGAACGTGGCCGCCGGCGCGAACCCGATGGCGCTGAAGCGGGGCATCGAGAAGGCCGTCGAGGCGGTCTGCGAGGCGCTGCTGAAGTCCGCCAAGGAGGTCGAGACCAAGGAGCAGATCGCTGCCACGGCCTCCATCTCCGCCGCCGACACCTCGATCGGCGAGCTGATCGCCGAGGCGATGGACAAGGTCGGCAAGGAAGGCGTCATCACCGTCGAGGAGTCGCAGACCTTCGGGCTGGAGCTCGAGCTGACCGAGGGTATGCGGTTCGACAAGGGCTACATCTCGCCCTACTTCGTGACCGACGCCGAGCGCATGGAGGCCGTGCTGGAGGACCCGTACATCCTCCTGGTCTCCTCCAAGATCTCGACCGTCAAGGACCTGCTCCCGCTGCTGGAGAAGGTCATGCAGGCCGGCAAGCCGCTCTGCGTCATCGCCGAGGACGTCGAGGGCGAGGCCCTGGCCACCCTGGTCGTCAACAAGATCCGCGGCACCTTCAAGTCCGTCGCCGTCAAGGCTCCGGGCTTCGGTGACCGCCGCGAGGCGATGCTGGCCGACATGGCCTACCTGACCGGCGGTGAGGTCATCTCCGAGAAGGTCGGCCTCAAGCTGGAGAACGCCGACCTGTCGCTGCTGGGCACCGCTCGCAAGGTCGTCGTCACCAAGGACGAGACCACGATCGTCGACGGCAACGGCGACCCGGAGCAGATCCAGGGCCGGGTCAACCAGATCCGCCGCGAGATCGAGAACACCGACTCCGACTACGACCGCGAGAAGCTGCAGGAGCGCCTGGCCAAGCTGGCCGGCGGTGTCGCGGTCATCAAGGCCGGTGCGGCCACCGAGGTGGAGCTGAAGGAGCGCAAGCACCGCATCGAGGACGCCGTCCGCAACGCGAAGGCGGCCGTGGAGGAGGGCATCGTCGCCGGAGGTGGCGTTGCGCTGATCCAGGCGGGCGCGGGCGTCTTCGAGGACCTCGGCCTCGAGGGCGACGAGGCCACCGGTGCGAACATCGTCAAGGTCGCGCTGGAGGCTCCGCTCAAGCAGATCGCCGTGAACGCCGGCCTCGAGGGCGGCGTCGTGGCGGAGAAGGTCCGCAACCTGCCGGCCGGCCACGGCCTCAACGCGGCCACCGGTGAGTACGTGGACCTGATCGAGGCGGGCATCATCGACCCGGCCAAGGTCACTCGCTCGGCGCTGCAGAACGCCGCCTCCATCGCGGCGCTCTTCCTCACCACCGAGGCGGTCATCGCCGACAAGCCGGAGAAGGAGAAGGCCGGCGCCGCCGACCCGACCGGCGGCATGGGCGGCATGGACTTCTGAGTCCACGATCCCGTACTACTTCCTCCGTTGCTCCGTGAACGGGGCGGCACCGCACCGGGTGCCGCCCCGTTCTTCTTCCCGGCTAGGCGCCCAGGAGCCGGAAGAGTCCGTACGTCCCGGCGATGAGCAGCACAGGCGGGGCGCCGACCAGTGCGAACACGATCGCGGTCTCGAGCGGGGAGCGGCGGGCGCGGGTGGCGGCGGCGAACAGGAACGGCCCGGCCAGGCACCACGTCCCCACCACGAGCGGCGGCACGGCGGCCGTGCCCGCACCGAGGAACCCCGGACCCCGGCTCATCAGGGCGATCAGTACGACGCAGGCGGCCAGCACCTGACCGGACACGCCGATCGTGCGGTACCGGCAGGTCGCCCGGTGATGTCCGGTCGTCGTCACCGCAGGCCCAGCGCCCAGACGATCACGAACGGGGCCGGACCGCAGCCGAGGAACGCGAGCACCGTCCACGCGACCGACCCGGTGGCGCGGGTGATCAGCGCGTAGAGGAACGGGCCGGCGAGGAACCACACGGCGAGCGCGGCGAGCAGCGCGATCACCCCGGCGACCACCGGAGCCGGGGCGGCGAGCACGAACGCCACCCCGACCAGCAGCGGGCCCGTCGCCAGCACAGCCAGCAGCGCCTGCAGCACGATGCCCGCGATGCGCAGGCCGGCGACGGTGGTGGAGCGCGCCGGGGCGGACGAGGGCGCCATGGCGTGCGGGAACGTCATGGCAGCCATCGTCGCCGCAGCCGCGGGCCAGCACCTCCGCACAACTACGGGTCGGCCCCCAGCGCGGCCGCCGTGGCCGCCGCCCGCTGCGCCAGCTCAGCCCGCAGCTCGTCGGGCGCGCGGATCTCGACGTCGGGCAGCCACGACCAGAGGATCGCCGCGGCGTGCGCGAGATCGCCGAACTCCACCTCCAGCTCGTCGCCGTCCTCGCGCACCGACCACGCGGCCGCGAGGAACTCGGCCCGCCGCTCCGGGCGCACCCGCAGCCGGGCGAGGAGGGCGGGGCCGGACAGGAACCGGTCGCGGCGGGC
>Ga0065720_1000048_pt1 | contig 57808 bp, 39 predicted proteins | sample Thericmetagenome_FD_59107 | JGI IMG/M metagenome (GOLD analysis project Ga0065720, IMG submission 59107) | Thermophilic microbial communities from the Joint Bioenergy Institute, California, USA of rice/straw/compost enrichment - eDNA_2 v2... | ecosystem: Engineered > Solid waste > Grass >... | reverse complement strand
CGGGTGCGCGGTCCGGACGACGGCGGGCACGGCGTCCGACCCCCGGCCGCGGCGTGTCTCGTCCGACTCCCGCGTCGGGCGCGTCGTCGGACGAGGTTTACCGGCGGCGGGTTCGGGAAGGGCGCCNGGTACCGCTGACCGCGATCCCGCCCGCGTCCGGTGTGTCGCCGGGAGCGGATCCGGACGACGTGCCGTCCCGCCAGCCGAGGACCTGTGATGATCGGACCGACCAGTCGGTGAACGACGCCCTGCACNTGGCGCTCGGCACCATGCTCGCGGTGGCGGCCGGCGCCGCCTTCGGCACCTCGTCGGTCCTGCAGTACCGGGCGAACCGCAACGTGCCCCGGGAGCGGGTGGCCCAGCCCCGGCTGCTGGTGCGGCTGTCGCACCGCCGCGTCTGGCGCTGGTCGGTCGTGCTGGCGGCGGCCGCGTTCGCCATGCAGACCACGGCACTCGTCTTCGTGCCGCTGATCCTGGTCCAGGCCGTCCTGGTGACCGGCCTGCTGTGGTACGTCCTCCTGCTGGCCGCGCTGGAACGGCACCGCCCGGACGGGCCGATCCTGCTGGAGGCGCTGCTCTGCCTGTTCGGCCTCACCGCCTTCCTGGTGATCGCCGCCCCCAGCGCCGACCCCAGTCGTGGGCTGGACTCGATCCGGGCCGGACTGCTGCTGGTCGGCGCGCTCGCCGTCACCGTCGGCGGCTGTCTCGGCGCGGCGGCCCGCCTGCACTCCCGGTGGCGTCCGTTGCCGCTGGCGCTCGCGGCCGGCGCCTGTTACGGCGTCACGGCCGGCCTGATCAGCAGTCTCACGCACACCCTCGACGACGGTCCGGTCGCCGTGCTCGGGCAGTGGCAGACGTACGCCATCGTGGTGATCGGTCCGCTCGGGGTGCTGCTGAGCCAGAACGCCTACCAGGCCGGCCCGCTCGGGGCGCCGGCGTTGGCGACGTTCACGGTCACGGATCCGCTGGTGGCCATCGCGGTGGGGCTGCTCTGGCTCGACGAGCGGATCCGGACCGGGCCGTGGAACCTCCTCGGCGAGGTGGTCGCGCTCGGCACCCTCGTCGTGGGGGTCTTCCTGCTCGCCCGGCGGGCCCCGAGGGCGGATCCGGCGGGTACGGCTCCGCCGGGCGGCACCGGTGACGCCGACGCGCCACGGTGAGGGCCGGNCGGCCGGGGTGGTCACGCGACGTCGGGCGCCGCGGCGGCCTCCGGGTGGGCGTGNCCGACGCGGGGGCGACGGCGACACCTAGCGGCAGACATCGATGCATGGTAGAAATCCTTCAGGGAGTGTCGCCATATGTAAAAAGATTCCAAGGAGGCCCGGGATGGCGGGTATCAGGGCAGGTGTGGCCGGTCTCGCGGCCGTGGTCGCCGGCTCGGTCGGGGCGGTCGTGCCGGCGCCCCCGGGTCGGGCGGCCGAGCCGGACGCACGGGCAACCCGCACGGTGAGCTACCGGGGGTACCGGGTGGCGGTGCCACACACCTGGCGGGTCGTCGACCTCGCGGCCGACCCGACGGCGTGTGTCCGGTTCGACCTGCCCACGGTCTACCTGGGCCGCCCGGGAGACCAGGCCTCGTGCCCCACCCGTCCCGGCGGGCGCACCGCCGGACTGCTCGTCGAGCCGATCGACGCGGTCCCGGCCGAACGCCGGGTGACGGCGGCGGTCACCGCTCCCGGCGCGGCCACCGTGCCCTCCGCCGTGTCCCGCGACGGCAGCATCGAGATCGTGGTCCGGGACGCCGGTGTCCTCGTCACGGCGGCGCACACCCCGCAGACCGAGTCCCTCGTCCGCCGGATCCTGGCCTCCGCGACCCTCGGGCCGGACGCCGTACCGGCCGACCTGCCCGACACCGGCGCGGCCGCCGCCGCGGGCTCCGCGACAGCCGTCGCCGGCGACCCGGTGGCGCCGACCGCACCCGGCGCCGGGGTGCCCGCCGCGGACGACGGCGGGTCGCGGGCCACGGGCGCCACGCCGCTGGCGGTCGCTCCCCAACCCGGCACCTACCTCGGCCGGGGCTTCGACACCTGCGCGGCTCCGTCCCAGAGCACCATGAACGCCTGGCGGGCCAGTTCGCCCTACCGGGCGATCGGCATCTACATCAGCGGCGCCAGCCGCTCCTGCGCCCAGCCGAACCTGACCGCGACCTGGGTCAGCAACCAGGTCGCCAACGGCTGGCGCCTGATCCCCATCGAGCTCGACCGTCAGGCGCCGTGCGGCACCCGCACGCCGAAGATGTCCAGCGACCCGGCCGAGGCGCGGGAGCAGGGCGCGAGCCGGGCGGCGAGCGCGGTGAGCGCCGCCCGGGCGCTGGGGATCCCCGCCGGCAGCACGATCTTCAACGACATCGAGCACTACCCGTCGANTCCGTCGTGCCGGGCCGCCGTGCTGTCGTACCTGTCCGGCTGGACCGAGCGNCTGCACGCGCTCGGATACCTCTCCGGCATGTACTCCAGTGGCTCCTCCGGGGTGGCGGACCTGTGCGGCGCGTACCACGATCCCGCGTACACCCGTGTCGACCACCTCTGGTTCGCCTGGTGGAACAACGTGGCGAACGTCGACGCCGGCCCGTACTGCCCAGCGGAGTACTACGCCGACCACCAGCGGCTGCACCAGTACGCCGGCGACGTCTACGAGACCTGGGGTGGGGTGCAGTTGCGCATCGACCGCAACTACCTCGACGTCGCGACCGGCGCCACGCCCGAACCGCCGCCCGGCTGGAGCACCGTCGTGGACAACACGACCGCCGGCCGGTTCACCGCGAGTGCGAACTGGGGCACGTCCGCCTACTCCGACCAGCGGTACGGCACCGACTACCGCTTCGCCGAACCGGTGCTGGCCAGCGACGTCGCCTGGTACCGGGTGAACATCCCGGAGACCGCCAGCTACGAGATCTCGGTCTGGTACCCGGCCAACGCCGGATACAACGACTCCACCCCGTTCATCGTGGCGACCACGAGCGGAAACCAGACGGTGCGGGTGAACCAGCGGATCAACGGTGGGCAGTGGGTCTCGCTCGGGGTGTTCACACTGCCCGCCGGGGACGGTGACCGGGTCGGGGTGAGCCGGTGGACCAGCGGAACCGGCTACGTCATCGCTGACGCGATCCGGGTCACCCGGGTCTGACCCGCCCCGGTCGACTTCCGCGCCCCGACCCGGGTCACCCGGGCGCCGGGCCGTCGGGCCGAGGGCGGTCCACGGGTGGTCGCCGTGTCCCGACGGCCCGGCGCGAGACCGTCACGGCTCACGCGGCGGCGACGAGTACCGCGTCCGGCGGTGGTCGACGTGGGCGGGGNGGNATGTCACACCGTCGATGTCGACATTCGTCGGCGGTGGGTCCGGCACCCGCCCGTGCCGGGNGTCGAACACGGCCTCGACGCCGCGGCTGTTCAACGACGTCGCCCACCCGGCCGCCTGGTCCTCGGAGTCGAACAGCATCCGTGCCCTCGACCCGGCGAGCAGCCGGTGGACCGTGGGGCTGTAGACCGCCCTGGCGCGGGCGTGTTCGAGGTGTCGCGACCCGATGATGATCCGGATGTACCGGTGGCTCACCCGGTGCCGGCCGACGACGTACAGCCGCTCGCCACCGTCACCGCTGAACGGCAGCGACACCCACACCCTGGCGCCCCCGGCGAAGTGCCTGAGCCCGTACCGGAGGTCGAGGTCGGGCCCGACGAGTCGCTCCCGCACGACGTTCGCCACGACACCCCAGCCGAGGAGCTCGTGCACGCCGCCAATGCTATTGCCGGCGGTCCATCGCCTGTTGCCGGCGGCCCACCGCCGCCGCGGTCGGGGCCGGTCGGGCGGCGAACGACTCCACCGGGTGGAGGTCCGGGCCGCCGGCCCCGGGTGCCGTCACGGACGGACGTCGAACCCACGGACGGGCGGCCGTCGGACGTGATCTACGACACCATCTCCGGGGTACTGGACAGGTGTTCGAAACGTTCTGTCATCCTGTTTCCCCGAATGTCCTGACGAAAATGGGCCGCAGCATTCGCGTGGCTCCCGTAGCCTGGCCCGCGTTGTGTCGCCCCNGCCCACCGGCCTGACCGAGTCTGGAGAGTCGTGACCAATCANGCCGCCGCGGCGCCGAGCAAGCTCGACGCCGCAGTATTCAAGATCGCCGGAGTGGTCGTGCTCGGCGCGATCATGTCCATCCTCGACGTCACCGTTGTCAGTGTCGCGCTGCCGACCTTCCAGACCGAGTTCGACGCCACGTACGCCGAGGTCGCCTGGACCATGACCGGCTACACGCTGGCGCTGGCCACGGTGATCCCGCTCAGCGGCTGGGCGGCCGACCGGTTCGGCACCAAGCGGCTGTACATGCTCGCCCTGCTGCTGTTCACGCTCGGCTCCGCGCTCTGTGCCGCCGCGGACTCGATCGGCCAGCTCGTCGTGTACCGGGTGCTGCAGGGCCTGGGCGGCGGGATGCTGATGCCGCTCGGTATGACGATCATGACCCGGGCTGCCGGCCCGGCCCGGATCGGTCGGCTGATGGCGGTCCTCGGTATCCCGATGCTGCTCGGCCCGATCGGCGGCCCGATCCTCGGTGGCTGGCTGATCGAGGCGGCGAGCTGGCACTGGATCTTCCTGATCAACGTTCCGGTCGGCGCGGTGGCGCTCGTGTACGCCTTCCTCGTGCTGCCGAGGGACACCCCCGAACCGTCGGAGTCGTTCGACTTCCTCGGCATGCTGATGCTGTCGCCGGGTCTGGCGCTGTTCCTCTACGGCGTCTCGTCGCTGCCGGACACCGGAACGATCACCGCCACCAAGGTCTGGGCCACGATGCTGGCCGGTGCCGTTCTGGTGATCGGGTTCGTCTTCTACTCGTTCAAGCCCCGGCACCCGCTGCTCGATCTTCGGTTGTTCCGCAACCGCAGGCTGACGACCGCCACTACCGCGCTCTTCGTCTTCGNTGTCGCGTTCATGGGCGCCGGCCTGCTGTTCCCGAGCTACTTCCTGCAGGTCCGGGGCGAGTCGACCCTGCACACCGGCCTGCTGATGGCGCCGCAGGGCATCGGGGCGATGATCACGATGCCGATCGCCGGCACCCTTGCCGACCGGATCCCGGTCGGCCGGACCGTGCCGTTCGCGATGGCGCTCATCGTCGCCGGGTTCTTCACCTTCACGCAGGTCGGAGCCGACACCTCGTACCTGTTGCTCTGCGGCTCGCTGTTCGTGATGGGCCTGGGCATGGGCGGCACGATGATGCCGATCATGACCTCGGCGCTGCGGACCCTGACCAGCGACGAGACGGCACGCGGATCCACCCTGGTGAACATCCTCCAGCAGATCTCCGGCTCCGTCGGCGCCGCGGTCATGTCGGTGATCCTCACCAACCAGCTCAACAAGTCGGACCCGATTCCCGGTGTGGTCAACCCCCGCACCGGCGAGCCGGTCACCGAGGCGGCGGCGGCGATCGCCCACCAGCAGGGCATGCCGCTACCCCTGGAGCCGTCCCTGCTGCAGCGCGGCCTGGACTTCGTGGCCGACTCGTTCGCCACGACCTTCCTGGTCGCCTTCGTGCTGATGCTGGTGACGTTCGTGCCGATCGCGTTCCTGCCCCGTCGGCGTGAGGCGTGGCGGTCGGGCGACGCCGACCCCAGCGGCGGCGAGCGCGAGGNGNCGCCGGTGCTGGTGCACTGAGCCACCCGCCGGGAGATTCCCGGCGGTCGTGCCCCGCCCGGCCGNCACGGCTGGGCGGGGCACGNCCCGGGCGGGTGGCTCGACCCGGTGGCCGGGCCGCGGTGCCGAACCCNGCCGGCGGGTGNGACCGGCCATGGTCGACTCGTGCCGACGACCCGCGCGACCCGGCTGGGAAGGCGCCGTCGCGACGCCGTCACGGTCACCCGCCGGCGGTCACGGCGGCGGCGAGCACGAGTACGGAGCCGACGACCTCGATGATGCCGACCTGCTTCGGTGTCAGCTGACGGTGGGGAAGCACGGCGGCACGCGCGAGGAGGGCTGCGAACAGCACGGCGAGCGGGATGCTGAGCGCCGCCGCCACCACGAGCGCGAACACGTGATAGACCACCGACGCCCGGTGGTGGGCGACACTGCCACGTTCCCGGATCATGGTCTTGACGTAGAACACGGTGCCGACGAAGTAGAGGAGGACCGCGAGGAACGCGGGCACGACCCTGCCGACACCAACACCGGCGACGGTGGCGGCGACGGGAACCATGAGGCAGCTCTGCACGACCGACGCGAGGCCGTTGGCCAGGGCACGCTCGCGGCGCTGCCGGGCGTGGTGGCCGTTGANCGCCAGGAGGATCGCGTAGGCCGGCGCGTAGACCAGCACCTGGGGCCGGACCGCGACGACGAGGCCGCCGAGAGCCGCGGTGATCGGCCCGTACAGCAGCAGTTGCGGCGCGAAGCGGGACGGCCGGCGGGTCTTGAGCGCCTGCAGGGCGTAGTAGGACAGCAGGTAGCCGGCGAGCCAGGCGCCGAGCAGCGGCAGGTGTGGCCACCGGAAACCGGCGGTCAGGACACCGGCGAGCCAGGGCACCATCAGCATGGCCCAGGCCCCGTGCTGGGGCGGGGTGAAGCGGCGTCGCGCCGACGGTCGGGACGTGGCGCCGCGCGGCTGGGTCCGCATCACGGCACCGCCCGCGTCCCGGCCGCCGGCAGGCGTACCACACACGCGGCCGGCGCGCCGAAGGGCTCCACCGCCACGGTCGTGCCCGGCACACCGGCACGCGCGAGGACTCCCCGGACGACCCCGAGATGCAACCCGCACATGGCGTCGGGGTGTCGGTCGACCAGCTCCAGGAACGGGCACGTGGCCAGGTGCACCTCGGTGGTGCCGCTGCCGTCGTCCGGCTGGCGGCGTGGGCTGAAGCCCAGCCCGTCCAGCACGGTGACCACCGANNCGACCGGGTCGTCGTGGTCGGGACCGGCCGCGGCCAGACGCCATCCCCACCCCTCACCGACCCGCGNNGCGGCCTCCCGAACATCGCCNCCGCCGTCGGACAGGTGGTCCAGCAGGGCGGCGGCCAGCGCCCGGTACGGCGCCGGGGCCGGTTCGGCGGCGGCCGCCCGNTACCGCCAGGCCGGACGGCCCGGCTGACCGTCGCTGGCCCGCGTCCTCACCAGGAGCCCGGCNTCGGTGAGCCGGTCCAGGTGGGCACGGGTCGTGGACAGGTGCTGGCCGGTCCGGGCCGCCACCTCGGCGGCCGTGATGCCGTCGGCGGCCCGCACCAGCCGCAGGATCGCGACCCGGCTGCCCGACCCCAGCGCACGGTGGCGGGGGGTGTCGATCACCTCTCCCCGGGGGCCTGCCCGCCGTGTTTCCACGATGTATCACGTTACAACGTCACTTGGCAGCAAAACCCGAGCGGGTCGCCACGGGCGGCCCGGGTGAGCCGCGGTGGTCGGGGGAGCGCCGGCAGGGTCAGCGGCGCGACCGGCAGGAGTCGCGGCGGACCAGTTGGGCGCCGACCCGGTAGGTGCGGCCGGTGCCGCTGCCGTCGGCGCTGCGCCGTTGGATCTGTTGCAGCAGCAGGTCCACGGCGAGTTCGCCGAGTTCGGTGGCGCCGTTGTCGACGACGGTGATGGCCGGCCGCCACCACCGCAACCACGGAATGTCCTCGTAGCAGATCAACGACAGGTCCGTCGGGATCGCGACGCCACGCTCCACCAACGTCGGCAGGGCGCCGAAGACGGCCTCGTGGTTGGCGACGAACAGCGCCGTCATGTCGGCGGCCGTGTCGAGCAGNCGGCTGGTGGCGGANCGNCCGAACTCCGGGTCNAACGGCCCCTGGACGACGAGGGNGTCGTCGACCTGCAGTCCGTGCTCGCGTAGCGCCTCCGAGTAGCCGGCGAAGCGCTCCCGGCCCGAGTTGGTGCTGGGCGGACCGCCGATGTAGCCGATCCGGGTGTGCCCGAGTTCGAGCAGGTACCGGGTGGCCTCGTGGGCCCCGTCCCGGTCGGCGGCCAGGACCGAGGGGGAGGCGGTGCCGTTGGGGGCGCGGATGAGGTTCACGACCGCGGTGCCGTCGCGGAGCATCCGGTTGGTCAGCGTCACGTTCTTGCCGGAGCCGATGAGGATGACACCGTCCGCGGAGTGGTCCTGCAGCGTGCGGAGGAACGCGGCCTCTCGTTGGGGGTCGGCGTCGGTGATGCAGAGCAGCACCTGGTATCCCTCGGCGGCCGCGCGGCGCTGGACGACCTCGGCCACCGTGTGGAACGAGGCGTTGATCAGGTTGTTGAGCACCAGCCCGATGAGCTTGGACTGTCGGGTGCGCAACGCGCTCGCGGCCCAGTTGGGTCGGTAGCCGAGCCTCGCGGCGGTCGCCTCGACCCTCCGCCGGGTCTCCTCGGCGATGAGCGGTGAGCCGCTGAGCGCCCGGGACGCGGTGCTCCGCGACACCGCGGCCGCCGCGGCCACGTCGTTCAGCGTCACCGCCATGAACACCTCCAGGATCGATCCCAGGTGATCCTCGCACAAGCGGGGAAAGCAGGGCAAGGAGACCCTCCGCTCCCCGCACATTTGGCCCTTGACATGGGAGAACTATGCTCTGAGAATCCTTGCAATCGATCCCAAAGAGTGGTGAGTGATGGATCGCAACGACGTGACCTGGCGGGGCTACTGGCCGGCCGCACCGACACCGTTCGCCGCCGACGGCGCGCTCGACGAGGCGGCCTGGCGGGACCTCCTGCGGCTCTACCGGAGCCAGGGTGTGCACGGTGTGCTGGTCAACGGCACGACCGGAGAGTGGTTCAGCCAGACCCCGGCCGAGCGGCGAAGGGTTGCCGAGATCGCGGTTGAGGAGATCGCCGGAACGATCCCGGTCGTCGTCGGTGTCACCTGCTACACCGCGCGGGAGGCGGCCGAGCTGGCGCGGCACGCGGCCGAGATCGGCGCCGCGGGGGTGCTGAGCACCCCGCCGCCGTACGCGCATCCGTCACCCGACGAGATCGTCCGCTACTACGCCGACCTCTCCGAGGCGACCGACCTGCCGTTCATGGTCTACAACTGGCCGCGTGGGGTGGCGGTGGACATGTCCGCCCACCCCGGGCTGATGGAGCGGCTCGCCGACCTGCCCAACGTGGTCGCGATCAAGGACTCCACCGGCGACTGGCTGCGCATGCTGGCGACGGTGGAGGCGGTCTCCGACCGGGTCAGGGTCTTCGGCAGCTTCCTGCACCGGCGAGGTCTGGCGGTCCTGCGTGGCCTCGGCGGGGACGGCAACATCGACGGCGGCGGGGTCGGCGCGCCGTTCGCGGTGCCGTACTACGACGCGGTGTTCGCCGGTGACTGGGACACCGCGCGGCACTGGGCCGACCGCTACTCCGCGCTGGCCTCCCGGCTGGTCAACCCCGACTACAGCGCCCGCTACGCCTCGCCGACCTCCCAGCTGAAGGCCGTGATGGCGCTGCTCGGCCAGCCGGGCGGCACGGTACGGCCACCCCTGCTGCCGCTCACCGACGAGGCGGCGCTCGCCGAGATCCGTACGGCCCTGACCGAGACCGGGCTCGTCGCCGCGTTGGCGGGGGANCGATGAGCGTCCACATCCACGTCGACGGCCGACGCGTGCCGGTGCCCGAGGGAATCAGCCTCGCCGCCGCCCTCGTCGGCAGCGGTCACTGGACGTTCCGCCGGCACGCCGTCTCGGGCCGGCCGCGCGGTCCGTTCTGCGGCATGGGCGTCTGCTTCGAGTGCGAGCTGACCGTCGACGGGCAGCCCGGGGTCCGCGCCTGCCTCGCGCACGTGCGCGACGGCATGCGGGTGGAGACCNGCCCGCCGACGGATCCCGACGACCCGTCCGGAGGCGACGTCCTCGCCGCCGCACCGGGTGGAGCGGGCACGACCGAGGAGGGTCGCGGTGTCTGACCGGGATGTGTTGATCGTCGGTGGNGGCCCGGCCGGGCTCAGCGCCGCCCTGTCCGCCGCGCNGGGCGGGCTGCGGGTCGCGCTCGTCGACGAGCACACGGAGCTCGGCGGCCAGTACTTCAAGCGCCGGCATCCGGCGGTGGTGGCCCGGCACGGCGACTTCCGCCCCGCGGGAACCCGCCTGGTGACCGCGGTGCGGCAGGCCGGGGTCGACTGCCTCACCGGCCACCTGGTGTGGGGTGTCGCGGACGACGGTGCCACCCTGCTCGTGGCCGGGCCGGACGGCGCCCCGCACGCGCTGCGTGCCCGGTTCACCGTGCTGGCCACCGGGGCGCACGAGCGGGTCCTGCCGTTCCCCGGCTGGCAACTGCCCGGGGTCGTCACCGCCGGACTCGCGCTGCACCTGGCCACCATCGACCGGGTGCCGGTGGGCCGGCGTGTGCTGCTCGCGGGTACCGGGCCGTTCCTGTTGCCGGTCGCCTGCGCGCTGCTGGAGGTCGGCGTCCGGGNGGTGGGGGTGGCCGAGGCCAACCATCCCTACCGCCTCGGCCGGCACGCGGCCGCGTCCCTGCGGTACCCGGCCCGGCTGCGTGAGCTCGCCGGGTACCTGGCGACGCTGGTCCGGCACCGGGTGCCGGTGTGGCAGGACACGTACGTCCTGTCGGCCTCCGGGCCGGACCGGCTCCGCCAGGTGACCCTGGGGGGACGGCACGCCGGCACGGTCGAGGCCGACGTGCTCTGTGTCGGTCACGGGTTCCGGCCGAACGTCGAACTGGCCCGGCTGCTGGGGTGTGAGACCCGTCCGGACCCGGTCGTCGGCGAGCCGGTGCCGGTCGCCGACGTCGTGGGCCGGACCAGCCGCCCCGACGTCTACGTGGTGGGCGAGGCGGCAGGGATCGCCGGCGTGCACGCGGCCCGGGCCCGGGGCCAGGCCGCCGCGCTGGACATCCTGGCGCGGACCGGCCGGGCGGTTCCGCCGGCCCGCCAGCGGCGGGTGCACGCCCGGGTCCGCCGCCTGGCCCGGTTCGCGGCGCTGACCGAGGCGTTGTTCCCACCGCCGCTGCACCTGCTGGACGGGATTCCGGACGACACCGAGGTGTGCCGGTGCGAACAGGTGAGCGCGGGTGAGANCCGCGCCACGGCCGGCCTGGCACACAACGGCCTGAACGCCACCAAGGGCTTCACCCGGGCCGGCATGGGCCTGTGCCAGGGCCGCGAGTGCGGTACGGCGGTGGCCTGCCTGACCCGGGCGGCCAACCCGCACGCACCGGCCGAGGCGTTCACCGCGCGGATGCCGGTGCGGCCCGTGCCGGTGACCGCGCTCGGCGTGCCACCGCGGCACGCCGCGGGCGCCGACCGGGGCCGGCCGGCGGGCGGCGGCACCCCGGGCGGGGAGGTGGTCCGGTGAGCCGTCACACCGCCGACGTCGTGGTGATCGGCGCGGGGATCCTCGGCGCCGCGGCCGCGCACTACCTGAGCCGCGCCGGNCAGCGGGTGGTCGTGTTCGACCGGGGNGCGCCCAACCGGGAGGGTTCGGGCACCACCGCCGGCAACCTGCACATCCAGGCGATCCACCCGAGCCGGCCCGGCCAGGAGGTGCCCGCCGACAACGGCCGCTTCCTGCCCCTGCAGGTCGCGGTGAGCGACATGTGGGAGAGCGTGGAGCTCGAGCTGGAGGCCTCCGTGGAGCTGCGGCGGCACGGCGGGTTCATGATCGCGGAGACGCCGCACGAGTACGCCGAGCTGCGCGCCAAGCAGGCCATGGAGGCCGCCGCCGGGCTGCCGACCGAGCTGTTGGACGGNGACGCGGCACGNGNGGCGCTGCCCCTGCTGTCCCGGACCGTCGTNGGCGCCACCTGGTGCGCGCTGGACGGGTACGCCAACCCGTTGAAGATCACCCCGGCCTACCTGGCCTCGGCCCGGCGGCACGGTGCGCAGATCCACGGCTACACGCCGGTCACGGGCATCGCCGCCACCCGGTCGGGCTGGCGGGTGACCGCGGGCGGGGACACGTACGACGCCCCCGCCGTGATCAACGTCGCCGGTCCGTNGATCGCCCAGGTGGCCAGACTGGCCGGCATCCGGCTGCGGATGACGCCGGTGGCGATCCAGATGCACGTCACCCCGCGGATGCCCGAGACGATGCGCCACCTGGTGCAGCACATCGGCGAGGGCATGTCGGNCAAACAGGTGACCGCCGGCAACGTGCTGATCGGTGGGGGGTGGCCGGCCCTCCGGCTGGATCTCGACGGGCGCAGCGTGGCCAGTGTCCGGAGCGCCGGCGGCAATCTCGCGCTGGCCGCCCGGGTGTTGCCGTTCCTGTCCGGTGTGCGGCTGCTGCGCGTGTGGGCCGGCCCGCTGGCGGCGACCCCGGACGAGTTGCCGGTGATCGGCGAGGTGCCCGGCGCGCCCGGCTTCTTCGTCGCGGGCGGCACCTACGCGTTCACCCTCGCCCCGCTGTGGGGCGAGACACTGTGCCGCCTCGTCGCCGGCGAATCCCCTCGGGTGCAGGTGTCCGACCTGGGTCCCGATCGGCTATTGATTGATACGCAGAGTGACGAGCTCGATCTTGTTGCGAATCAGGANCGGGCCCTGGAGGGGGCGGTTCGGGATTCGGTCCAACAGGGCTCGACGAGGCGGAAGGAGCAGGCGTGACCTGGCTCATCAACGGCAACGTGGTGAACGTCCAGGACGGTTCGTCGCGCCGCGGGGCGGCCGTGGAGATCGTCGACGGCAGGATCACTCAGATCACCCAGAGTGACAGAGTTCCGGCCGGTGCGGACACGATCGACCTTGGTGGGCGGTACCTCCTGCCGGGGCTCATCTCCGTACACACCCACCTCTCCGTGACCTATCCGTTCAGCGACACCGACCCGCAGGAGTCCGCGGGTCTCACCGCGCTGCGCGCGCTCTCCCGTGCCCGCGACGCGCTGTACGCCGGCGTCACCACCATCCGCTCGGTGCACGAGCAGAACCGGGCCGACCTGCTGATCCGAACCGCCGCGCAGCAGGGTTGGGTGGAGGCGCCGCGGATCCTCGGGGCCGGCCGGGCGATCTCCACCACCGGTGGGCACGGCCACGGGATGGCCACCGCCTACGCCGACGGCTACGACGGCTTCCTGCGGGCCGCCCGGGAGGAACTGGCGGCCGGCGCCGACCACATCAAGATCTTCATCTCGGGAGGCATCGCGTCGCAGGGGGAGTCCCTCGGGGCGCAGATGACCCTGGACGAGATGCGGGCCGTGGTGCGGGCCGCCGAGGAGCACTCCACCTACGTCGTGGCACACGCGGGATCCGCGGCCGCGATCCGNGAGGCCCTCGCCGCCGGGGTCCGCTCGTTCGAGCACGCCTACGACCTCGACGAGGAGACCGCCCGGGAGATGGCCCGTCGCGGTGTCTTCCTCACCCCCACCCTGTGCGTCACCCGGTGCCCGGAGTGGATGGCCGACCACCGGTTCACCGACTGGCAGATCGCCCGGGCCCTGGAGGTGGGTCCGATGCACCTGGCCAGCATCCGGCGGGCCGTCGAGGCCGGGGTGACCCTGCTCGCCGGCACCGACTACCCACCCGGGGAACCGATCGAGGACACCGTCGTCGCCGTCCGGGAGATGGAGTTCCTCACCGACGCCGGGCTGTCGCCGCTGGCCGCGCTACAGGCCGGAACCCTGCACCCGGCACGGCTGCTCGGCCTGGCCGACCAGATCGGCCAGGTCGCTCCGGGGTTCGTCGCCGACCTGGTCGCCACCGACCGCGACCCGACATCCGATCTGTCCGCTCTGCGGCGGATCCGGTTCGTGATGCAGGCGGGCCGGATCGTCCGCAACGAGTGCGAGGTCGTCCGCAACGAACGGGAGGTGTCGGCATGACCGTGAACACTCCGCAGACACCGCCCGCGCCGCGACCGCCGGCCGGACCGGTCGGACCCGACTCCGCCGCGCGGCACGTCCGGCTGGCCGTCGACATCGGCGGCACGTTCGTCGACGCGGTCGCCTACGACGGCCGTACCGGCGAGGTGCGTCTGCACAAGGCGTCGACGACGCCGGAGGAGCCGGCCCGGGGCGTGCTCAACGCGGTCTCCGGCCTGATCGACGACCTGGCCGGNGTGGACGAGTTCGTGCACGGCACCACGCTCGGGCTCAACGCCGTGCTGCAGCGGCGCGGCGCCGACGTCGGGGTGATCACCAACGAGGGGTTCCGGGACGTGTTGGAGATCGCCCGTGGGGACGTGCCGGGGCGGCAGATGTACAACTTCACCTACCGGCCGCCGGCACCGCTGGTGCCCCGCCGGCACCGGGTCGGCGTNCCCGGGCGGATCGACGCCCAGGGCCGCGAGGTCGTGCCCCTGGACGAGTCCGCCGTCGCCGAGGCGGCGCGGTACCTGGTGGAGGAGTGCGGGCTCCGCTCGCTGGCGATCTGCTTCCTGCACTCGTACCTCGACCCGAGCCACGAGCAGCGGGCGGCCGAGATCGTCCGCAGGACGTACCCGGACGTCCTGGTGTCCATCTCCTCCGACGTCACCCGCGAGTACCGCGAGNACGAGCGGACCTCCACCGTCGTCCTCGACGCCTACATCCGACCGGTGCTCGGCGACTACCTGAGCGACCTGGAGCGGCGGCTCGCCGCCTCCGGCCTGGCGGTGCCCCTGCACATCATGCGGTCCGGTGGCGGTGCGATGACCGCCCAGGTGGCTCGGCGGGCTCCGCTGGCCACCGTCCTGTCCGGCCCGGCCGGCGGCATCGTCGGTGCCGCGTTCCTCGCCCGCGAGCTGGGCTGGGACAGGGTGATCTCGTTCGACGTCGGTGGCACGTCGGTGGACGCCTGCGTCATCGACGGTGGCGTGCCGGGCGACACCTACGAGGCGGCGATCGACGGNTTCCCGCTGCTCATGCCGATCTTCGACATCCGCACCATCGGTGCCGGGGGCGGTTCGATCGCCTGGCTCGACGACGGCCTGCTCAAGGTCGGCCCCCAGTCGGCCGGGGCGGTGCCCGGCCCGGTCTGCTACGGCGGTGGCGGCACCGAGCCCACCCTCACCGACGCCGCCATGGTGCTCGGCTACCTGGATCCCGGCGACTTCCTCGGCGGCGCGATGACCGTGGACGCCGACGCCGCCCGCCGGGCTGTCGAGGAGCGCGTGGCGCAGCCGCTCGGCCTGTCGGTCACCGAGGCGGCGGCCGGGGTGTTCCGGGTCCTGCTGGCCCGGACCGTCGGCGCGCTCCGGGAGATCACCGTGGAACGCGGTCTGGACCCGCGGGAGTTCACGCTGTTGGCCTTCGGCGGCGCGGGCGGCCTGCTGGCCGCGATGCTGACCCGGGAGATGGGGCTGCGGCGCTGCGTGGTGCCGCGGGCCCCGGGCGCATTCTCCGCCTGGGGGATGCTCAACTCCGACCTGGAGTACGACTTCGCCNCCACCGTGCTGCGGCCGCTGGACGACACCGTGCTCGCCGAGCTGGCCGGCACCTTCGAGGAGCTGGAGCGGCAGGGCGACGAGGTGCTCGCCGCGCAGGGGGTCGAGCCGGGCGACCGGACCCTGATCCGCCGCTACGACCTGCGCTACCGCGGCCAGGAACACACCCTGGCGGTGGAGGCCGGGCCGGACGACGACGCCCAGACGCTGCTCGCCCGGTTCCACGCCCTGCACCGCGCCCGGTTCGGGCACGAGCTGCCCGAACCGGGGGAGATCCTCACCATCCGGGTACGCGCGGTCGGCCGGCTGCCGAAGCCGCCGCTGGTGCCCCTGCCCGCCGGCGACGGCACCCCGCCGGTGCCGTCGCGGCACCGCGACGCCTACGACGTGGCGACCGGCCGGATGGTGCCGTTCGCCGTCTACCACCGGGCCGCCCTGGCACCCGGGCACTCGGTGCCCGGACCGGCCGTGGTCGAGGAGGGCACCTCGACGACGGTGATCTTCTCCGACCAGGTGCTGACCGTCGACGCCTACGGGCAGCTGGAGGTGACCTCATGACGACGCTCGACGGCGCCACCGTCGAGGTGATCCGTAACTACCTCGTCTCCGCGGCGGAGGAGATGCGCCGGACCCTGGTCCGCGCCGCGTTCAACCCGGTCATCTACGACGTGCTGGACTTCGGCATCTCCATGTACGACGCCGACCGTCAGCTGATGGCGGAGGCACCGGGGATCACGTCGTTCCTCGGGGCCAACGACCACGCGATCCACCGGCTCGTCGACTACGTCGGGGTGGAGAACCTGCACGCCGGCGACGTGCTGATGCTCAACTACCCGTACTGGAACTCGGCGCACGCCTACGACGCGATGCTGCTCGCCCCGGTGTTCCGGGACGGGGTGGACCGCCCGGCCGCGTACCTGGCGGTCCGCGCGCACTGGCTCGACCTGGGCGCCAAGGCCCCCGGGTACGTGTTGGACGCCACCGACATGCACCAGGAGGGCCTGATCTTCCCCGGTACCAAGGTGGTCAAGGCCGGTGAGGTGGACCGGGAGCTGCTGGAGCTCATCCGGTTCAACTCNCGGGTGCCGGACCTGGTGATCGGCGACTTCTACGCCCAGCTCGCCGCGATCCGCGCCGGCGAGCGGCGGCTGCGCCAGGTGTGGGAGAAGTTCGGCCCGGAGACCGTCGAACAGGCGGTGCGCCAGATCATCGCGCACGGCGAGCGGGTCGCCCGGCGGGCGGTGGCCGCGCTGCCCGACGGCGTCTACACCGCGCACGACTGGCTCGACGACGACGGCATCACCGAGGACCCGGTGCGCATGGCCGTCCGGGTCACCATCGACGGCGACCAGATGACGGTCGACTACAACGACTCCGACCCGGCGGTCGCCGGCCCGATGAACATGCCGCTGGGCGCCACCGAGAGCATGGCCAAGACCGTGTTCAAGGCGCTCACCACGCCGAACGAGCCGGCGAACGCGGGGCACTACCGGCCGCTGCGGGTGGTCGCCGACCCCGGCAACCTGTTCCACGCGGTGTACCCGGCCGCCACGTTCACGCTCTGGACCCAGATCGTCGCCTTCGAGCTGATCCACAAGGCGCTGCGCGACGCCGTTCCCGGCATCCCGGCGTCGACCGGCGGTGACGAGCCCGGCTTCATGGCGCTGGGCACGGACCCGCGTACCGGTCGCTACTTCGTGGTCAGCAACAACGAGGGGATCGGCTGGGGTGCCACCCGTACCTCCGACGGGGCCAACGCGCTGCAGCACCCCTCGACCAGCGTGGTGCGCAACACCCCGATCGAGGTGCTGGAGCACAAGTCGACGGTGTTCCACGAGCGGCTGGAGCTGATCTGCGACTCCGGCGGTGCCGGACGGTACCGCGGCGGCCTCGGCGTGCTGCGCCAGGCGGTCTTCACCGCCGACGGCGAGCTGCTGTCCATGAAGAAGAAGACGACGACCCGTCCCTGGGCGCTGGACGGCGGCGGCGAGCCGGAACCGAACCGGATGGTGGTNTTCCCCGGCACCGACGCCGAGCGCAGCGTGCGGATGCGCCGGGTGGCGATGCGCGCCGGNGACCGGTTCGTCAACACCAGCGCCGGCGGTGGCGGCTGCGGCAACCCGCTGGACCGCGACCCGGCGGCGGTGATCGCCGACGTCCGCGACGGCTACGTCAGCGCGGAGGCCGCGGAGCGGGTGTACGGCCTCGTCGTGCACCCGGACGGCACCGCCACCCCCACCCCGGCCCGAATCGCCCGAGCGGAAGCGAGGTAACCGTGACCGACAAACCCACCCCCACCATGCCCGACCACCCCCACCTGGCCGCCAGCCAGCTGGCGCACGCCCAGGCCCTGGCCGAGGTCGCCGACATCGCCGTACGCCAGTGTGCCGGCGTGCGCGCGGGGGAGAAACTGCTGGTGCTCACCGACACCGCCGGGGACCCGCAGCTGGCGGACCTCATCGCCGCCGCCGGCCGGGCCCAGGGTGCCGAGNCCGTGCTGCTCAGCATGCCGTGGGCGCCGACCATCCACGACATCCCGCAGCGGGTGCAGGAGGCGATCGCCGCCTCCGACGTGGTGATCCCGGTCTGCCGCAGCCGGATCCTGTACTCCCGCGCGATCCGTGACATCCCGAAGACCGGCCGCTGCCTCTACATGGCCGACGTGCCGACCGAGAACTTCCTGCGACCGGTGGTTCGGAAGGCCGACTACGGGCAGCTCGCCCGGTACGCCGAGGCGTTCGAGCGGATCTTCGGCGTGGACGGCGAGCTGACCGTGTCGACCAAGGCCGGGACCCGGGCGACGATGCGGATGCGCGGCTCCGTGCCGCTGTCCATCTCGTCGTGCCGGTCGCACAACAAGGGCGACCACGACTACCTGCCCGGTGGGGCGTGGTTCGGCTGCCCGATCGAGGAGTCGGTCAACGGCACCTTCGTCATCGACTCCTCGATGGAGCCGGGTGTGGCCGGCGGCGTGCTCACCGAGCCCGTGGTGCTCACCTTCCGCGACGGTGTGCTGGTCGACATCGACGGTGGNGCCCAGGCCCGCGAGTTCGAGGCCTGGCTGGACAGCTGCGACGAGCAGATCCGCGGGGTGGCGCACAACGGCGGCGGCTTCAACGCCGCCGCCGAGCGGATCGGCAACCTGATGGAGGACGAGCGGATCCTCGGCGCGTTCAACATCGCCGGCGGCAACAACAAGTCGGGCTGGCCGGGCAAGAACTCGTCCAGCTTCCACTGGGACGCGATGATGCTGCGCGCCACGTACGCGTACAACGGCGTGCCGATCTGCGAGGACGGCGTCTTCGTCCACCCCGACCTGGTCGCCGCGGCGCAGGGGGCGTGATCCGCGTGTCCGCCGTCCTGAAGCAGCTACGGGCCGACCGGGGACGCTGGTTGGCCGAACTCGACGCGTTCCTGCGCATCGAGTCGGTCTCGGCCGACCCGGCTCGGGCCGACGAGGTGCACCGGGCGGCGGACTGGGTCGCCCGGCAGCTCACCGCCCTCGGGCTGACCGACGCCCGGGTCATCAGGACCTCCGGGCACCCCATCGTCACCGCCTCCTGGCTGGGCGCCGGGCCGGACCGGCCGACGGTCCTGGTGTACTGCCACTACGACGTCCAGCCGGAGGACCCGGTCGAGGGTTGGGACTCTCCGCCGTTCGTGCCGACGGTCACCGGCGACCGGCTGGTCGCCCGCGGCGCCGCCGACGACAAGGGCTGGCTGGTGGCCCACCTGGCCGCCGCACGGGCCTGGCTCAGCACGACCGGCGGGCTTCCGGTCAACCTGCGCTTCCTCTTCGACGGCGAGGAGGAGACCGGATCGGCGGGCCTGGCCGCCCACCTGGCCGCGCACGCCGACGAGTTCGCCTGCGACCTGGTGGTGGTCAGNGACACGTCGATGCTGGGCCCGGAGCAGCCGTCGATCTGCGTCGGCATGCGCGGGCTGGCCTGCCTGGAGGTCACCGTCACCGGGCCCACGCACGACCTGCACTCCGGCAAGTACGGCGGCGGGGTGGCGAACCCGGCGCTGGTGCTGGCCCGGATGCTGGCGGCGCTGCACGACGCCGACGGCCGGGTGGCGGTGCCCGGGTTCTACGACCGGGTGGTGCCGCTGCCGGCCTGGCAGCGGGCCGAACTGGCCGCGCTGCCGTTCGACGAGGCGGACTGGTGTGCGTCGATCGGGGTGCCGAAGCCGGACGGCGAGGCCGGCTTCGGCACCCTGGAGCGGCTCTGGACCCGCCCGACGCTGGAGGTCAACGGTCTGGTTTCCGGCTACACCGGCGAGGGCAGCAAGACGATCGTGCCGGCGCGGGCCACCGCCAAGATCTCCTGCCGGCTGGTGCCCGACCAGCGGCCGGAGGAGATCACGGCGCTGGTCGCCGACCGGCTGCGGGCGCTGGCCCCGCCGACCGTCCGGGTCGAGGTGACGCCGCAGCACGGCGGCCCGCCCGCGGTCATCGACCGGGACCACCCGGTGCTGGAGGTCGCGGCCCGGGCCTACNCCGCCGGCTACGGCATCGCGCCGGTCTTCACCCGCGAGGGCGGCTCGGTGCCGATCGTCGAGCTGTTCCAGCGGGTGCTCGGGGTCGAGGTGCTGCTGCTCGGCTTCGGGCTGCCCGACCAGAACGAACACGCCCCCAACGAGTACCTGTCGCTGACCAACTTCGCCCGCGGCACGGAGACGATCGCCCACCTGTGGCGTCTGCTGGCCGAGGTGGACCCCGCGGCGTTGGCGCCGTCACGGACCACCGATTCCTCCCGCACCCCCCAGAAAGGATGACGAAGAGAGATGCATACGGATTTCCGACCNCGGGTGCTCCGGGTGGGGACGGCGCTGCTGTGCGGCGCGCTGGTCCTCACCGGGTGCACCGCCAAGGGCGGCGGTGACGCCGGCGCCGACCAGCGCAGCAGGACACTGATCATCGCGGAGAACGAACCGCCGGCGAGCTTCGACCCGATCCAGGCGGACAACTCCACGGTGGACGAGGTCGTCACGCCGCTCTACGACACCCTCGTGGACTTCACGCCGGACGGTCAGCTGACCGGCGAGCTGGCCACGAAGTGGGAGGTGTCCTCCGACGCGACGTCCATCAGCGTGGAGCTGCGCGACGACGTCACGTTCCACGACGGGGCGAAGCTGACGGCCGAGGACGTCAGGTTCACCCTCGACCGGATCAAGAAGCTGAACACCGGTGTCGCCGCCGAGCTGCAGGCGTACGAGTCGACCGAGGTCGCCGACGACACCCATCTGACGATCCGGCTGTCGCGGCCGTACGCGCCGTTCATCAACGCCCTGTCCCGGGTGTACGTGCTCAACAGCAAGCTCGTGCAGAGCAACGCCGGGTCCGACGACGGCAAGAGCTGGCTGGCCAACCACGACGCCGGCTCCGGCCCGTACAAGCTGGTCAGCTACCAGGCGAACCAGGAGGCGGTCTTCGAGCGCTACGCCGACTACTGGGGCGGCTTCGACAAGCAGGCGCAGAAGGTCGTCTTCCGCTACCTGCCGGAGGCGGCGACCCAGCGCGACGCGCTGCGCCAGGGCGACATCGACATCGCCATGGACATCGACCCGGTCGACTGGCAGACCTTCGAGGGCAACCCCGAGTTCGTGGTCGACAAGGCCGACACGCTGGTCCAGCTCTACGGCTTCTTCAAGATGAAGGGCGGGCCGACCGCCAACCCGAAGCTGCGGGAGGCGGTGTCCCACGCGTACGACTACGCGTCGCACGTCAAGGACATCCTCTACGGCGCCGGCAAGCCGGCCCAGGGCCCGCTGCCGACGGCGATGCCGTGCCACGACGCCACCGTCGTCCAGCCGGAGTACAGCCTGGAGAAGGCCAGGCAGGCGCTGGCCGAGTCCGGCCTGTCCAACGTCAAGCTGACGATGACGTACCTGCCGGTGATCAACGAGCACAAGCGGGCCGGGACGCTGCTGCAGTCCGCGCTGCGGGAGATCGGCATCGAGCTGGAGCTCAAGGGCGTGACCTTCCCGGCGTACGTCGACATGATCAAGAGCAACGACACGACGCCGGACATCGGCATGATCTACGCCTTCCCGATGTTCCCGGACCCGCACGCCGTGCTGTCGACGAACTTCGACTCGCAGTTCATCGGCAACGGCTACAACTACGGCGGCTACGCCAACAGCCGGGTCGACACGCTGGTTCGGCAGGCCCAGCAGACTCCGGACCAGCAGCAGCGGTGCGCCCTGTACGCCGAGGCGCAGCAGTTGATCGCCAAGGACTTCGCCTCGATCAACTTCGCCAACCCGCAGTACGTCACGGTGCTGCGCGCGGACGTCTCCGGATACCGGTACCGGACCGCGCACCACCAGACCGTCGACGTCTACGCCATCCAGCTCGACCGGTAACCGGGCGCGGACGTACTGCCGAAGGAAGGGAGGACGATGCTCCGGTTCATCGTTCGGCGCCTGGGTCTGATGGCCCTGGTCCTGTTCGGACTGGCGGCGATCGTGTTCCTCATGGCGCAGGTGGTTCCGGGTGATCCCGCCCGGACCGCCGCCGGTCGCAACGCCACCGCGGAGCAGGTGGCGCAGGCCCGGGAACGGCTGGGTCTGGACGAGCCGCTGCTGGTGCAGTTCGGCCGGCACCTGTCCCGGCTGGCGCACGGCGACCTCGGCACCTCGCTGTTCACCAGCCGACCGATCACCGCCGACCTGGCCGACGTTCTCCCCGCCTCGGTGGAACTCGTCCTCGCCGCGATGCTGGTCAACCTGCTCGTCGCCGTGCCGCTCGGGGTGATCTCGGCGGCACGGCGCGGGCGGGCGGCCGACCTGGCGGCCCGGCTGATCGTGATGTTCGGCGCGGCGGTCCCGGTCTTCTGGCTGGGGCTGATGCTGCAGTACCTGCTGGCCGCGCAGTGGCAGGTGTTCCCGCTCACCGGGCGGCTGTCGTTCGGGGTCTCCGTGCCGGAGCGGACCGGCATGGTGACCGTGGACGCACTGCTGGCCGGAGACCTCGGCGCGTTCTCCGACGCGCTGGCCCACCTGGTGCTGCCGGCCGTGACCCTGGCCGCACCGTTCGTCGCGGTGGTGGCCCGGACGCTGCGCTCGACCATGATCAGCGCGTTGGACCGGGACTTCGTCACCCTGGCCCGGGCCAAGGGCGCCTCCGAGTGGCGCGTGGTGATCCGACACGGGCTGCGCAACGCGCTGGTGCCCAGCAGCACGATCATCGGCATGCAGCTCGGCTGGATGCTCAGCTCCACCGTCCTGGTCGAGTCGATCTTCGGGCGGCCGGGCATCGGTGCGTACGCGGTCAACGCCGTCCTGCAGAACGNCCTGTTCGCCGTCGTCGCGGTGGTGCTCGTGATCGGCGTCGCGTTCGTCATCGCCAACTTCCTGGTGGACCTCGTCCACCTGTGGCTCGATCCCCAGTTGCGAAGGGCAGGGGTGTAACGCATGGCAGCTCCCCCGGTCCCACCGGTCCCCCTGGTGTCCCGGCGTCGTCGCCTCCGCGTCGGCGACTGGCTGGAGCGCGCCGCCGTGGTGGTGGCGGCGCTGGTGATTCTCGTCGCGGTGGTCGGCCCCTTCGTCGCCCCGCACGACCCCTACCGGGTCGCCCTCGACCAGAGCCTGCAGCCGCCGAGCGCGGAGCACTGGTTCGGCACGGACGCGGACGGCCGCGACGTGTTCAGCCGGGTTCTCGCCGGTGCCCGGGTGACACTGCTGGCCACGTTCGTGGTCATCGCCGTGGCCACCGTCATCGGGGTGGTGCTCGGCACCGCGGCGGCACTCGGCGGGCGGATCGTCGACGAGATCCTGATGCGGATCTGCGACATCGGGCTGTCGTTCCCCGCGATGATCCTCGCGCTCGGCCTGGCCGCCGCGATGGGCCCGAGCCTGGAGTCGGCGGTCATCGCGCTGGCCCTGACCTGGTGGCCCGGGTACGCCCGACTGGTCCGCACCCTCGTACGGGAGACCCTGCACGCCGAGTACGTCGACGCGGCCCGGTCGATCGGCATGTCCCGGTGGCGGCTGATCACCCGGCACGTGCTGCCCAACTCGCTGGACACCCTGTACGTGCAGATCACCCTCGACGTGGCCGCGGTGATCCTGGTGATCTCCGGGCTCTCCTTCGTCGGCGTCGGCGCGCAACCGCCGTCGGCCGAGTGGGGCGCGCTCGTCGCCGCCGGCCGCAACAACGTGGTCAACGGCTGGTGGGTGGTGGCACTGCCGGGTGCCGCGATCGCGCTGACGGCCATCGCGTTCAACCTGGTCGGCGACCGGCTGCGGGTGCGCAACGACCCCACCCTGGGCAACGGAGGGAAGGCATGACCGAGCTGCTCACGGTCCGCGACCTGCGGGTCGACTTCGACACGCCGTCCGGGCCGGTCCGGGTCATCGACGGACTNGACCTGACCGTGGCGCCCGGGGAACGGGTGGCGCTGGTCGGCGAGTCGGGTTCCGGCAAGTCGGTGACGGCCCAGGCCATCCTCGGACTGCTGCCGACGGCCCGCGTGACCGGCTCGGTCAGGCTCGACGGCCAGGAGCTCGTCGGCGCGTCGCGCCGGATCCTGCGGCAGGTGCGCGGCAACCGGATCGGACTGGTCTTCCAGGATCCGCTGTCCTCGCTCAACCCGGTGATGACCATCGGGCGTCAGGTGATGGAACCGCTGCTGATCCGGGGGGTCAGGCGCGCCGAGGCCCGCCGCCGGGCCATCGACCTGCTGGCCCGGCTCGGCGTGCGGGACGCGGCCCGCCGCTTCGACGACTACCCGCACCAGTTCTCCGGCGGGATGCGGCAGCGGGTGGTCATCGCGATCGCCGTGATCGCCGAACCCGACCTGCTGATCGCCGACGAGCCGACCACCGCGCTCGACGTGCGCATCCAGGCGCAGGTCCTCTCCCTGTTGGACGAGATCGCCGCCGAGCGCCGGATGGCGGNCCTGCTCATCACCCACGACCTGGGCATCGTCGCCGGGTTCGCGCAGCGGGTGGTGGTCATGTACGCCGGTCGCGAGGTCGAGCAGGGACCGGTGGACGAGATCTTCGGGCGGGCCCGCCACCCGTACACGCGCGGGCTGCTCGCGGCGGTGCCGCGGATCGACGAGCGGCACCAGGGACGGCTGCCCACCATCGGCGGCCAGGTGCCGACCCCCGCGCAGCGTCCCGACGGCTGCGCGTTCCACCCCCGCTGCTCGTCGACGGTCGACGCCTGCCGCAGCGAGGTCCCGCTGCTGCTGCCCCGGGCGGCGGCCCACCGGGTCGCCTGCCACGTCGCAACCCGTCACGCCGAACAGGTCACGGAGGTCTGAGCAATGACCTTGCTGCGGGTGGAGAACCTGGTCAAGTCGTTCCCGACCGGATACCGGTCGCCGCCGGTGACGGTGGTGAAGGGCGTCTCGTTCACCCTCGACCGGGGCGAGATCCTCGGCCTGGTGGGGGAGTCCGGATCGGGCAAGTCGACCACCGCGCGCTGCGTCGCCCGTCTGCTGCCGGCCGACTCCGGTCGCGTCGTCCTCGACGGTCGGGACGTGCTGGGTGCCTCCGGCCGCGAGCTGCGCTCCCTGCGCCGGGACATGCAGATGGTGTTCCAGGACCCGTACTCGTCGCTCAACCCGCGGATGCCGGTGGGCGAGGCGGTCAGCGAGCCCCTGCTGGTGCACGGGCTGGTGACGGGTAGGGCCGCGCTGCGTCGGCGCGCCCTGGAACTGCTCCGGATGGTCGGCCTCGAGGAGGAGCACCTCGACCGCTACCCGCGGTCCTTCTCCGGCGGCCAGCGCCAGCGCATCGCCATCGCCCGTGCCATCGCGCTGGAGCCGAAACTGCTGATCTGCGACGAGCCGGTGTCGTCCCTCGACGTCTCGGTGCAGGCGCAGGTGCTCAACCTCTTCCACGACCTGCGCGAGCGGCTGGGTCTGACGATCCTGTTCATCGCGCACGNCCTCGCGGTCGTCCGCCACCTGTGCGACCGGGTGGCGGTGATGCGCGGCGGCGAGATCGTGGAGATCGCCGACTCGGACACGCTGTACGACAACCCGACCCACGAGTACACCCGGTCCCTGCTCGCGGCCGTGCCGATCCCGGACCCGCGACGGGAACGCGCCCGCCGGGGCGTCGGGACGGGGTGAGCGGCCCCGGGCGACGGGGCCCTCCCCGTCCCCGGGTGCCGGTCCGGCCGCCNCGGCGCACGCCCCGTGAGGGCCGCCCGGCCGTTCGTCCGTNCGTGCCCGCGGGCCCGTCAGCGCGCCGGCGCGTCCGGCCGCCGGCGAAGAAACCTCCCGGCCGGCACTCTTGCTGCCGATGGGCTTCGTTCCCCGGCTGGCACGACATCTCGGGTGGCACCACTGCCACCGGCCGCCAGGCCTCTTCCCTGTGAGGTGCTCCGAGGGTGGGGAACCGGTCGCCGATCTACGACGACTAGTAGTAGTGCAGGTGACCAGAACCGGAGGAAGCACACATGCGCAGGTCGGTATCGCCGAGGGCGCGAGGACGGCTGGGGGCGCTGGCCGCGACCGTGGCGACCGTGCTCGCCGTCGCGGGATGCGACACGGCCGGCGGACCGGGGGCCACGCCCCGCCCGGTCCCGTCAACGAGCGCCGACACCGTCACGGTGCGGGACGCCTGGGTCAAGGCGGCCGACGGCGGCATGACCGCCGCGTTCGGCATCATCGTCAACGACACCGACACCGATGTCACCGTCGTCGACGTGCGTACCACCGTCTCGCCGGTGGAACTGCACGAGATGGTCATGAAAGACGGCGCGATGGTCATGCAGCCCAAGGCGGGCGGCATCACGATCAGGGCCGGCACCCGCCACGTCCTGGAGCCCGGCGGTGACCACCTGATGCTGACGGACCTGAGTCAGCCGGTCCGGGCCGGCGACGAACTGGCCTTCACACTCACCCTCGCTGACGGGAGGTCCGTTGGGTTCACCGCCGTGGCCAAGCCGTTCACCGGTGCGCAGGAGAGCTACGACCCGGATCCGGGCATGCCGATGAGCCACGGCCAGGCGACGGCCGGGAGTCCGGCGCCGTGACAGACCGTCCCCAGACCCGACCACTGAGCCGGCGGCGGCTGCTCGCCGGAGGCGCCCTGGGCGTTGGCGGCGCCGTCGTCACCGCGGCAGGCGTCACCGCGGCCATCGCCGGCCGGCAGACAGCCGCACCCTCCACCGCCGACCCGCTCGCCGGCACCACCATCGGCACCGATGTCGAGCCCTTCCACGGCCCCCGGCAGGCCGGCGTCGCCACCGAACCTCAGGCACACGCGGCGTTCGTCGCGTTCACCCTGCGCCCGGGAACCGACCGGGCGGCGTTGGTCCGGCTGATGCGGCTGCTCACCGACGACGCCGCCCGGCTGACCCAGGGCCGCGCGCCGCTGGCCGACACCGAACCGGAACTGGCCGTCCTACCGGCCCGGCTCACCATCACGTTCGGGTTCGGGCCCGGCCTGTACGCGGCAGCCGGCAGGGACGACCGGCGACCACCCTCGGTCGCCGAACTGCCCCCCTTCGACATCGACCGCCTGGAACCGGCCTGGTCCGGCGGTGACCTTCTGCTGCAGATCTGCGCCGACGATCCGCTGACGGTCACGCACGCGCAGCGGATCCTCATCAAGGACAGCCGGCCGTTCGCCACGGTCCGGTGGGTGCAACGGGGCTTCCGGCGCAGCCGGGGCGCACAGGCCTCGGGACACACCCAGCGCAACATCATGGGACAGCTCGACGGCACCGCCAACCCCCGGCCCGGCACCTCCGCCTTCGAACGGTCGGTCTGGATCAACGACGGCCCGGACTGGCTACGCAACGGCACGACGCTGGTCCTGCGGCGGATCAGGGTCGAGCTGGAGACCTGGGACATGCTCGGCCGGGCCGACAAGGAACTCGTCATCGGCCGGAGGCTGGACACCGGAGCGCCGTTGACCGGGCAGCATGAGCACGACGAGCCCGACTTCTCCGCACTGAACGAGGCGGGGCTGCCGGTCATGCCGGACTTCGCGCACGTGACCCGGGCCCGGGTGACCGACGACCGGCTGAGGATCTTTCGCCGCTCGTACAACTACGACGAGCCGCCGGACGCGGACGGGCGGGCGGACTGCGGGCTCATCTTCGCGGCGTACCAGGCCGACGTCGACCGGCAGTTCCTGCCGATCCAACGCCGCCTCGCCGAGCGGGACCTGCTCAACGAGTGGACCACCCCGATCGGCTCCGCGGTCTTCGCCATCCCGCCCGGTTGCGAGCCCGGGGGCTGGATCGGTGAACCGGTGCTCGGCTGACCGACCCGGTGACGAGGAACGACACAGGGAGGAGGTCCGGTGCGACGTATCGGAGCGAGACTGGCCAGGCTGACCGTGCTGGCGGTCACCGCGGTCGCGGCNGGCGGGCTGTTCACCACCGGCCCGGCGGCGGCACACGCCCGACTGGTCGGCAGCGATCCGCAGGCGGACTCGACGGTGACGACCCCGCTCGACGAGATCACGCTGACCTTCAGCGAGCTGATCCGCGGCGCCCTCAGCACCGTCGTGGTCACCGGCCCGGACGGGGTTCGGCACGGCACCGGCGAGCCTCGGGTGGTGGACCGGCGGCTGCATCTCCCCGTCGACCCGATGCGTTCCGGGAGCTACCGAGTGGCCTACCGGGTGGTTTCCGCCGACGGACACCCGATCGAGGGACAGTTCCGGTTCGCGGTCGCACTGCCGCCGGCGCTGGAGCCGCACCCCGTNTCGACCACCGGGGCGGCACCCCCGGACGGGCCGGAGACATCGCCCGTCGCGTCGGCGCCCGGCGGCGACAGCTCCGGAGTCGGCGTGTGGTGGGTCGGTGCCGTGGTCGTGGCCGGCGCGGCCCTGGTGACCGCCGGGATCATCGCGGTACGCCGGGCGCGCCGAACGCCGCGCCGGTGAGCGTCGGTCANGCCACGCCAGGACCCCCATGCCTTCNGTCNGGGTCGCGCAACCGAGGTGACGCACGTGCCGGCTGAGCGTCCACAACGGCTGGTCGCGGTCCCCGTGAGCGCAGGGCGGCCCCGGGCGCCGTCGCCACGGCGGTCGACACGCCCGCCCGGCCCCGCCACCNGGNGGCGGGGCCGGGCGGGCGNNTCGGCGGTGGCTACACCCTCGGTGCGTCCAACCGGGGGAACAGCGCCGGCGGCTTGGTGACCCGGCTGCCCGTGACGCCGTCCAACCAGTGGGACGCCGCCTCGGGCGGGGCACCGACCGCGTCGAGGATCGCCGTGGCGGCGTCGGGAAGGAACGGCGCGACGAGGGTGCCGAGTCGCCGCACGGCCGCGACCAGGTGGTGCAGTGTCGTGTCGAGCGCCTCGGCGGCGGCCTGGTCACCGTTGTCGGCGGCCTTGGCCAGCTGCCAGGGCGCCCGCTCGTCGACGTACGCGTTGGTGCGCCGGACCAGATCCCACACCCGGGACAGCGCCAGCTTGTGGTCGAAGCCGGCCATTGCCTCGCGGGAACCCGCCTCGCTGGCGGCGACCTGTTCGGCGAGTGCGAGCTCGGCCGGTCCCGTCGCGCCCGGCGCGGGCACGACTCCGTCGCGGTAGCGCAGCGTCATGCTCGTCGCCCGGCTGACCAGGTTGCCCAGTCCGTTGGCGAGGTCGGTGTTGTAGCGGCTGACGAGCCGATCCTCGGAGAAGTCCCCGTCCCCGAACGGCGAGAAGTCGGCCAGGAGGAAGTAGCGCACGGCGTGGGTGCCGTACCGCTGGGCCAGTTCGGCCGGGTCGACGGTGTTGCCCAGACTCTTGCTGATCTTGTGGCCGCTCGCCGTGATGTAGCCGTGCACCACGATGTCGGTCGGCAGCGGCAGGCCGGCGGACATCAACATCGCCGGCCAGTACACGGCGTGGAAGCGCAGCACACCCTTGCCGACCAGGTGGATGCGCCGCTGCGCCTCCACCCAGTATCGTCGGTACTCCTCCGCGTCCCGGGACCAGCCGAGGGCGTTGGTGTAGTTGGNGAGCGCGTCGATCCAGACGTACATCACCTGGCTGGGATCGTCGGGGACCTCGATGCCCCAGCCACGCGCCCGGTCGGTGGAGCGGGAGATGCTGATGTCCTCCAGCCCGGCCCGGATGAAGCTGGTCACCTCGTTGTAGCGGGTCTGCGGCACGATGCGGATCTCGCCCGCTTCGATGGCCTTCAGCAGCGGCTCCGCGTACCGCGACAGCCGGAAGNAGTAGTTGGTCTCGCTGACCTGGTCCGGCTCGACGAGATGCTCCGGGCNCTTCCCGTCGACGAGTTCCGCGGGCGAGTAGAACTGCTCGCAGCCGACGCAGTACAGCCCCTCGTACTCGCGGGCGTAGATGTCACCCGCCGCGCGCATGCGCTCCCAGATCAACCGGGCGCCGTCGAGGTGGTCGGTGTCCACGGAGGTACGGATGAAGCGCCGGTACGTGACGCCGAGCGTGTCGAGCAGGCGCTCGAAATGGGTGACGTTGCGGTCGACGAGGTCACGGGTGGACACGCCCTCTCGTTCCGCGGCCAGGACGTTCTTCAGAGAGNTCTCGTCCGAGCCCGTGAGGAAGTAGACGTCGGTGCCCATGGCGGCCATGTGTCGGGCGTACGCGTCAGCCTCCACGTACTCCAACGCGTGGCCGAGGTGCGGCCGGGCGTTGACGTACGGAATGGTCGTCGAGATGAAGGCTGTGTCAGCCATGGGTCTCCTCAGTCGTTGGCAGCGTCGGCACTACGGTATCGCGGGGTGGTCTGCCGCATGACCGGGCGGGTCGATGGCAGAACTTGTCAGCATTTATTGCCGTTCTCGTGGGAATTGCTCGCGCCGGCAAATGTGCACGTCGCGCCGGTCCTCGTGGGCCGGTCGTGGTACCGCGACGCTCCCGCGTGGGCGNGCCCGGGGCGGCACCCGTACCTGATCACTGGTCGCCGGTCACCGGACCAGCCGCCCGGGGTACGCCCACGCCACCCGCCACCAACAGCTGACCTGGGCGGACCGCCGGCGTGGTGTGGGGATGCCGCGCGGCGCGGCGGTGTCGGCGACCGACCGGCACTTGAACTCCTCGATACTGCGGTCTAGTATCCCTATCTGAATGATAGGAATTGTGGGTTTCGCTGGCGGGACGGCCGGCGAGGCCCGGGACCCGGCCGCGGCCGGACCGATCGGAGGCGCCCGGGATGCACATCTCCGCGCGTACCGACTACGCCCTCCGCGCGATGCTCGTCATCGCGGACGCGCATCCCCGGCTCGTCAAGGCCGCGGAGATCGCGGCGGCGGACCGGATTCCGGCCGGCTTCCTGGCGGACATCCTGATGGACCTGCGTCGTGGTGGGCTCGTGCTCAGCTTCCGGGGTACCGAGGGCGGGCACGGTCTGGCCCGGGCGGCGGACGAGATCAGCGTGGGNGACGTCCTGCGGGCCACCGACGGAGTCCTGATCACGACCGTGCGGGGCCGGCCGACCGCGCTGGCCCGCTACCACGGCCCGGCGCAGGGGCTGCGGGACGTCTGGCTCTCGCTGGACCGTGCCATCACCGAGATAGTCGATCGGACCACCCTCGCCGACCTGCTCGCCAAGGCGGCGCGTCTCCAGGCCGGCTGACGACTGTCCGAACGGCTATTGACCCGTCCACCACCATCACCATACGGTAAGCCGGCTTATCCGATCGACTTAGTAGGGAATGGGGAGACAGATGAACCGGACCAGAGCGGCGACCGCGTTGGCGCTCGTCGCCACCTTGGCCCTGTCCGCCTGCGGAGGCGGCGGGTCGGCAGGGGACACCACCACGCTCTCGATCGTCGGGTACGCCGTGCCGGAGGCGGCGAACAAGGCGATCATCGCGGAGTGGAACAAGACCGAGGAGGGCAGGGGCGTACGGTTCCGGACGTCCTACGGCGCCTCGGGCGACCAGAGCCGGGCGGTGGTGGCCGGGCTCAAGGCCGACTACGTCCACTTCTCTGTCACCAGCGACGTGACCCGCCTGGTCGACGCGGGCCTGGTCGACGAGAGCTGGGACGACGGCCCGAACAAGGGCATCGTGTCGTCGTCGATCGTGGTCCTGGCCGTCCGGGAGGGCAACCCGAAGAACATCCAGGGCTGGGACGACCTGATCAAGCCGGGTGTCTCCATCGTCACCCCCAACCCTGCCTCCTCCGGGGCGGCCCGGTGGAACGCCCTGGCCGCCTGGGGCCACATCACGGGCAACGGTGGCACGGACGAGCAGGCCGAGGAGTTCGTCACGAAGCTGTTCGCGAACGTGGTGTCGCTGCCCGGCAGCGGCCGGGACGCCACCACCACCTTCCTCAGCGGCACCGGTGACGTTCTGCTCGCCTACGAGAACGAGGCCATCCTCGCCACCCAGAACGGTGAGAAGTTCGACTGGGTCGTTCCGCAGACCACCATCCTGATCGAGAACCCGGGGGCGGTTCTCAAGAACGCCCNCCCCAAGGCCCAGTCGTTCCTGAACTTCGTGCTGAGCCCGGCGGGACAGCGCCAGTTCGCGCTCAAGGGGTTCCGACCGATCATCGACGGCGTCGACACCAGTGGCGTCGAGGGCGTTCCCGACCCCAACAACCCGTTCCCGACCCCACAGAAGCTCCTCACCGCCGAGAAGGACTTCGGGGGCTGGTCGGCGCTGTCGAAGAAGTTCTTCGACGAGAAGGAGGGCCTGATTGTCAAGATCATTGCCGCGTCCGGGAAGGCGCAATGACCTCGGCGACCCTCGCCACCGGCCGGCCGACGCGACAGCGCCGGCCGGCTCGGACCGGCCGACCGCTCACCCGCGCCGCCGGCCTGGGCCTGGGCGTGGCCATGCTCTGGTTCAGCCTGCTCGTCCTCATCCCGCTCACGGCGGTGGTGGTCACCGCCTCCTCGGGCGGGTGGGACGAGTTCTGGTCGGCGGTCACCAACCCGCAGACCGCGGCGGCGATCCGGCTCACCGTCGGCACCGCCCTCCTGGTGACCCTGGTCAACGTCGTGATGGGCACGGCGATCGCCTGGGTTCTCGTCCGCGACGACCGGTTCGTCGGCCGGGGCGTCCTGGAGGTGCTGATCGACATCCCGTTCGCCCTGCCGACGATCGTCGCCGGTCTGGTGCTGCTGTCGCTGTACGGTCCGGACAGTCCGCTGGGGGTGAACATCGCCAACACCCGGATCGCGGTCTTCCTCGCCTTCCTCTTCGTCACCCTTCCGTTCGTCGTCCGGACGGTGCAGCCGGTGCTGGCGGAACTCGACGTCGAGGCGGAGGAGGCCGCCGCGTCGCTGGGGGCGAGCCGGTTCACCATCTTCCGCCGGATCATCCTGCCCAGCCTGACCCCGGCCATCGCCGCCGGCGCCGCGCTGTCGTTCGCCCGCGGCATCAGTGAGTACGGGTCGCTGGTGTTGATCTCCGGCAACCTGCCGATGCGGACCGAGGTCACCTCGGTGCGGATCCTGAGCAGCATCGAGAACGACAACCTGGAGGGGGCGGCGGCGGTGGCGGCGGTCCTGCTCGTCATCTCGTTCGCGGTGATCGTCGCCGTAGACGTGTTGCAGCGGCGGGTGGTCCGCCGTGGCTGACCGTCGGAGCACGTCGCGGGTGCGCGGCCGGCGCGGGTTGGTGCGGTACGCGCTACGCCTGGTCGTCGTCCTCTACCTCTTCCTGCTGGTGGCCTGGCCGGTGTCGCTGGTCGGGCGGAACGCGTTCGCCNACGGCCTGACGGACCTCCAGAATCTGCTCTCCGACCCGGACATCGTCCACGCGTTCCGCCTCACCGTGACCGTGGCGGTCATCGCGGTGCTGATCAACACGGTCTTCGGCGTCGGGATCTCGCTCCTGCTGGTCCGGTACGACTTTCCCGGCAAGCGGCTGCTCAACGCCCTGCTCGACGTGCCCCTGTCCGTGTCACCCGTCGTCGTGGGACTCGCCCTGGTACTGGTCTACGGTGGGCGCAGCGGTTGGTTCGGGCCCGCTCTGGAGAGAGTCGGCATCCAGGTCATCTTCGCCACGCCCGGCATCGTGCTGGCCACGGTCTTCGTCGCCCTGCCCCTGGTGATCCGTGAGGTCGTCCCGGTCCTGGAGGAGGTCGGCGACGAGCAGGAGCAGGCGGCACGCAGCCTCGGTGCCGGTCCGCTCCAGACGTTCCGCCGGATCACGCTGCCCACCATCAAGTGGGGCGTCGTCTACGGCGTCATGCTCAGCCTGGCCCGCTCGCTGGGCGAGTTCGGCGCGGTCAAGGTCGTCTCCGGGAACGTGCTCGGGGAGACCCGCACCGCCACCCTCGTGGTAGAGGAGATGTACCTGAACTTCGACAGGGGCGGGGCCTACGCCACCGCGCTGCTCCTCACCCTGGTCGCGGTGGCCGCCATCATCGTCGTATCCGTCATCCGGCCGAAGGAACATCGGTGAGCATCGAAGTCAGGAATGTCAGCAAGCGGTTCGGCACCTTCGTCGCCCTCGACGACGTCTCGGTGAGCATCCCGTCGGGCCGGCTCNCCGCCCTGCTCGGTCCCTCCGGGGGCGGCAAGTCCACGCTGCTGCGGATCATCGCCGGCCTCGAGACCGCCGACAGCGGCCGGATCGAGATCGAGGGTGTCGACGCGACCCACCTCCCACCCCAGAAGCGCAACGNCGGCTTCGTGTTCCAGCACTACGCGGCGTTCAAACACCTGTCGGTACGCCGCAACGTCGCCTTCGGACTGGAGATCCGCCGCCGTCCCAAGGCGGAGATCCGCCGTCGGGTCGACGAACTGCTCGCACTGGTCCATCTCGAACAGTTCGCCGACCGGCTGCCGTCCCAGCTCTCCGGTGGCCAGCGTCAGCGGATGGCCCTGGCCCGCGCGCTGGCCGTCCAGCCCACCGTCCTGTTGCTCGACGAACCGTTCGGCGCGCTCGACGCCAAGGTACGCAAGGAGTTGCGCAACTGGCTGCGTCGTCTGCACGACGAGGTGCACGTGACCACCGTCTTCGTCACCCACGACCAGGAGGAGGCGCTCGAGGTCGCCGACGAGATCGTCGTCATCAACGAGGGGCGCATCGAGCAGGTCGGCTCGCCGGACGAGCTGTACGACCGGCCGGCCAACGACTTCGTACTGCGGTTCCTCGGCCCCGTCACCCAGATCGGCGACCGGCTGGTTCGCCCGCACGACGTACGGATCCTCCGCGACGAGGACGGAGAGCCGTCGGACGTCACCGGGCGGATCTCGCGGATCACCAGGGTCGGCTTCGAGATCCGGGTCGAGATCGCCACCGCCACCGACGACCAGCCGGTCACGGCGACGCTGACCCGCAACGAGTTCCTGGCGCTGAACCTGGAGGTCGGCTCGCCGGTGCGGTTGCGTGTTCCGCCGGACCCCCGCACCGGAGCGACCACGCCCGGACCGAGCGCGGCGCTCCGGGCCGGCTAGTGCGATTCGCCGATTTGTCGTGTCAATTTCTTCTGGTGATACCGACTTCTGCCGGTGATACCGGCCCCAACACCATTCGGTGACCCGACCGGTGGACCGTACTTCGTCTGATCGGCGACAGTCGACTCATCGGTCGGTCGACCATCATCGATGATGATGGAGTCGTGTCACCGTCCCGACCGGCAATAGTGTTCCTCGCCGACGCCGCGACGTCGCTGTATAGTCACCGTCTCCAGGCAACCCCTACCGTCCGTGGGAGTGTGGCACGTGGAAGAAGTCGAGGACCAGCGTCGCTATCGCGTCGTCGTGAACGACGAGGAGCAGTACTCCATCTGGCCGGTCGGCTCCGAGCCCCCGGCCGGCTGGCGAAGTGACGGATTCGAGGGGGATCGGGCGGCCTGTCTGGCCCACATCGAGGAGGTGTGGACCGACATGCGGCCCCGCAGCCTCCGCGAGTGGCTTGCCACGCAATCGGCCTGATCCGGCTCGGCCGATCGGCCGTTGCTCTCCACCGAACGGCTGTTGTCGCCTCGGCGGCAACAGCCGTTCGGCTTTTTTTCGACACCCGACCCGACAACGCGCGGGCCAAAGCGTCGCTATCCAGGTCAACAGTGGACGCGGCCAGCAAACCTGAGCTTCCGCGCGCATGTCGGCAAAGAAGGGAAACCGCGCGCACCTCCCCATCCACGGTGGTCACGGGAGCTTCCGGGCCGCGTGTTGACAGCGCTTAATGGCGCTCGTATTTTGTGATCATCGCCGGCCCGGCGAGGAAAATTCGCATCTCGGCTTTACTTTCGTCAGGTCGCCGACGCATCATCGACTGGCATACATCAATTGCGAGTCGATATGGGTGTCCAGCGCCAGGAAGAAGAGAGAGTGCCCGTGCCCCTGAACAGGAGTGTTTTCGACATTGACGAGGCACAGGACNNCGAATCGGATCTAGCCGTCGAGGACAGTTACGAGGCGGTTGGCCTGCAACAGGGGTTGCTGTTCCACAACGCGTACGAGCCCGGCTCGGGAGTGGACCTCGTCCAGGTGACGATCGACTGGCCGGAACCGCTCGATCTCGACGCGATGTCCACGGCGTGGCAGCACGCGACCGAGCGGTACGCGATCCTGCGCACCGCGTTCGCCTGGTCGGAGTCGGGACACGAGGTCGTGCAGCGGGTGTACCACGGGGTGCGGATGCCGGTCGAGAGCCACGCCGAGCCCGACGGCGGCGAGCCGGCGGAACGGATCTCCCGGTTCCTCGCCGCGGACCGCGCCCGTGACTTCGACCCGACGGTGGCACCGCTGGCTCGGGTCAGCATCCTGCGCCACGCCCCGGACCGGTACACCCTGGTGGTCAGCTTTCACCACGCCATCCTGGACGGTCGCGCGCTGCTCCTGCTGCTCACCGAGGTCTTCACCGAGTACGCGGCCCTCCGGTCGGGTGTCCACTTCGCACCACCACCCCGTCGACCGTTCCGGGATTTCTCCGTCTGGGCCGCCCAGCGGCCGCTCGATGCCGACCGGCGGTACTGGCTCGACCAGCTCGACGGGGTCACGCTGCCCACCCCGCTGCCGCTGTTCCCGGCCGCCGCGACGCCACCCCGGCAGCCCACGTCCGTCCGTGAGATCAGCCGGACGCTGCGCGGCACCACCGCCCAGGCGCTGCACGAGGCGGCCGCCCGCGCCGGCGTCTCGCTGAGCACGATGGCCAACGCCGCCTGGGCGCTGCTGCTGCACCGCTACAGCGGAGAGCGTGACGTGGTGTTCGGTTCGGTCCGCAGTTGCCGGCGTGGCAGCGTCGAGGGGGCCGACACGACCATCGGCATGCTGGTCAACACCATCCCGCTGCGGATCGGCGTACCGCGGGAGAGCACCGTGCGGGACTGGCTGGTGGAGATCCGGCGGCAGCTCGTCGGACTCCGCGAGCACCAGGCCACGCCGCTGACGCAGATCGTCCGCTGGACCGGGCTGCCGCCGACCGATCCGCTCTTCGAGACCCTGCTCATGTACGAGCATCGCGAGCTGCGGGCCGCACTGGCCGACGCGGTGCCGGGCTGGGACGGCCGCGACGTCGCGGTCCACCGGCACCCCGGACCGGCGGTCACGGTCTGCGTCTTCGGCGGAACCGAGCCCCGGGTGCTGCTCTACCACGACCGGCGCCGGCTCGCCGACGAGGCGGCCGACCGGATGCTCGACCACTTCACCACCTGCCTGGGCGGCCTCGCCGCCGGGCTCGACGGGCCGGTCGCCGCGGTGCCCATGCTCGACCCCGACGAGCAGCGGCGGCTCACCCGGGAGTGGGCGGGCGACTTCCCGCCGTACCCGGCGGACTCCACCATCGACGAACAGTTCGCCGCCCAGGTACGACGCACTCCCGACGCCGTCGCCGTCACCGGCCCGGACGGCACCCTCAGCTACGCGGAGCTGGACCGCCGGGCCAACCGGCTCGCCCGGCTGCTGCTCGCCCGGGGCGTCGCCGCGGACACCCCGGTGGCGGTCGCGATGTCGCGCTCCGTCCGGCAGGTCGTCGCCCTGCTGGCGGTGCTCAAGGCCGGTGCCGCCTACCTTCCGCTGGACCCCGCCGATCCGCCGGCGCGGATCCGCGCGCTGCTGGCCGCCAGCGGGAACCCCCCGGTGCTCACCTCCGGCGACGCCGTGGCACTGCCCGGCGACCACCCGCGGATCGACGCGGACGCCGACCTGACCGGGCTGCCCGACACCGCGCCGCCGCGCCGGAGCCACCCGGAGAGCCTCGCCTACGTNAGTCACACCTCCGGTTCGACCGGGGCCCCGANGGGGGTCGCCGTCCCGCACCGGGCCGTGCTACGGCTGGTCCACCGCCCCGACTACCTGCGACTCGGGCCGGACGAGCGGGTGCTGCACCTGGCGCCGGTCGCCTTCGACGCGGCGACCCTGGAGCTGTGGGGCAGCCTGCTCAACGGCGCCTGCCTGGTGGTCGCCCCGGCCGGTCCGCTCGGCCCGGCCGAACTCGGCCGGCTGCTGCGTACCGAGCGGATCAGCGTGCTGTGGCTGACCGCCGGCCTGTTCCACCAGGTCGTGGAGACCGCGCCGGACGGCCTGGCCGGGGTCGGACAGCTCCTGGCCGGGGGAGACGTGCTCGATCCCGGAGCGGTCCGCACCGCGCTGCGCGTCCGCGGCGGCCAACCGCTCGTCAACGGGTACGGCCCGACCGAGAACACCACCTTCACCTGCTGCCACCGGATGACCGACCCGGACGCGGTACCGGATCCGGTCCCGATCGGGCGGCCGGTGCCGCGTACCACCGTCTACGTTCTGGACGACCAGCTGCGGCCGGTGCCGGTCGGGGTGCCCGGCGAGCTCTACACCGGCGGCGACGGGCTGGCCCGGGGTTACCTCGGCCGGCCGGGCCTGACCGCCGAACGCTTCCTGCCCGACCCGTTCTCCCGCACCCCGGGAGCCCGGATGTACCGGACCGGAGACCGGGTCCGCTGGCGGCCGGACGGCACCCTGGAGTTTCTCGGTCGGGTCGACCGCCAGGTGAAGATCCGCGGGTTCCGGGTGGAGCCGGCCGAGGTGGAGGCGGTACTGCGCGCTCATCCGGCGGTCGGCGAGGCGGCGGTCGTGGTCGACGGCGACGGCGAACGCCGCCGGCTGCTCGCCTACCTCACCCCGGCGGCGGGTGGGCCCGCGCCCGACACGGCCGGGGTGGCCGCGTACGCCGCGACCCGGCTTCCCCCGTACCTGTGCCCGGCCGGATACGTCGTGCTTCCGGCGCTGCCGCTGAACCGCAACGGCAAGGTCGACCGGAAGGCGCTCCCGGCACCCCCGCCTCCGGCCGCCCCGCCCGTCNCCCCACCGACCGACCCGACCCAGGCCGCCCTCGCCGCGCTCTGGACGGAGCTGCTCGGCGTCGGCGTGGGCCACCGCGACGACGACTTCTTCGCGCTCGGCGGCAACTCGTTGCTCGCCACCCGGCTGGCCTTCCTGGCGGCCGAACGGTTCGGGGTGGAACTGCCGATCCGTGCCGTGTACGACTGCCGGACCCTGGCCGGCCTGGCCGCCGAGATCGACCGGCGGCGGGCCACGCCGGCGAACGGCCAACCGGCGATCGTCGCCCGGGACCGCGCCCGGTACCGGGTCCGCACCGCGGTGGATCACCTGGTCCGGCCGACCCCCGGCCGGTGGGCGATGTGGCGGTGGGTCGGGTTGCGGGCCGCCGGGTTCCCGATCGAGCCGCTGATCCGGCTCGGCGACCCGCGCCTGGTCGCCGCCGCCGACGCGGTACAGCAGAGCGAGGAGCACCTGGCCCGGGCTCGCCGGGAGATGATCGACCTGCTCCGGCAGGGCCGCCTGGCCGGTCGCCCCGACGAGCGGTCCCGGTGGAACCGGGCCGACCGGCAGGTCCGCCAGGGCGGCCTCCCCGACCCGATGCCGTACGCCGCCGACGAGGCGCTGGCGCGNCGGTTGGCGGAGGCCCGGCACGCGCTCGCCGACGCCCTCGACGGACTNGCCGCCACCGAGGAGGCGTTCACCCGTGCCTGGCAGACGGCGAGCGCCGACCGCTCCGCCGCGCTGCGCGCCGCCGCCGCGGACCCCCGCTTCCGCGAGGCGGTGACCTGGCAGAACCGGCACGCGGTACGCACCGGACTCGACCGGCTGCTGGCCGGCGACCCGGCCAGCCGCGACTCGCAACGCCGCCAGCACGAGGCGCTGGTCGCCACCTACCTGCAGCGGTACTGCGCGAAGAACGACACCATCGGCTTCTTCGGCCCGGTCGGATGGGCGCGGATCACCGACCAGGACGCCCCGCTGCGGGTCGAGCACGGCGCGGCACCGCTGGCCACCCGCACCGTCTACTTCGAGAACTGGGCGGTGGCGGAGCTGGCCGAGGTGCTGACGCACCGTGACCCGGCCCTGCGACCCTGGCTGGTCCCGCGTCGGCTGCCCTTCGTCGCCGTCGACGACGGGAGTCTCCGGCTGCCGCTGACCCCGCCGATCCCGCTGTCCCCCGCCACGGCCCGGCTCCTTGCNGCCTGTGACGGTGTCCGCACCGCCGGCGACATCGCCGCGGAGCTGGTCGCCGACCCGGACAGCGGGTTGCAGACCCCGGAACAGGTGTACGAACTGCTCGCCCAGCTGCGCGACGCCCGCCGCATCACCTGGTCCCTGGAGGTTCCCAAGGAGGACCTCTTCCCGGAACGGGCGCTCCGACAGCGACTGGGCACGGTGGACGATCCGGCCGTTCGNGAACCGGCCATGGCCGCCCTCGACGAGCTGGTCAGGACGCGGGACGAGGTGGCCGCCGCCGCGGGCGACCCGGATCGGCTCGGCGCGGCGCTGGCCGGCCTGGAGGAGACGTTCACCCGGCTGACCGGCAACGCCCCGACCCGCCGCGCCGGGCGGGTCTACGCCGGGCGCACCCTGGTCTACGAGGACTGCCGTGCCGGCACCGAGGTCACCCTCTCGCCGGCGCTGACCGCCACCCTGTGGCCCGCGCTCGGCCTGCTGCTGGACAGCGCCCGGTGGTTCACCTTCGCCGGCGCGGCGCTGTTCCGGCGGGCCTGTCAGGAGCGGTACCGGGAACTCGTGCAGCGCGGTGGGGAGTCGACGGTGCCCTTCGCCGACTTCTGGCTCTGGGCCAACGACCTCCTCTTCGATCTGCCCGAACGGCTGGTCGCGCCGGTCGTGCGCGGGCTGCGGGACCGGTGGGCCCGGATCCTGCCACCGATCGCCGCCGGGACCCGGCGCGTCGAGGTGGCCAGCGCGGACATCGCCGAGCGGGTCGCCGCCGAGTTCGCCGCGCCGCGTCCCGGCTGGGCCGGCGCGTACCAGCACAGCCCGGACGTGATGCTCGCCGCGGCCAGCGTCGAGGCGATCGCCCGGGGCGACTTCCGCTGGGTGGTGGGCGAGGTGCACCCGGGGGTCAACACGCTGCGGTCGGCGCTCTTCGTCGCCCAACACCCGCGGCCCGCCGAACTGGTCGCCGCTATGGAGACGGACCTGCCGGGTCCCCGGGTCGTGCTCGCCGCCACCGGCGAGGAGGGCGGCGCGCCCGCCCGGCTCACCGACAAGCTGGTCACCGACCGGGACCTGCGGCTGGTCTTCGGCCACGACAGTTGTGGGCTGGACCCGCGTACCTCGGTCGCGGTCGCCGACTGCGTGCTGGAGGAGCGGGGCGGTGCCCTGGTGGTCCGCAGCCGGGACGGCCGGTACGCGCTGCCGCTGGCCGAGGTGGTGGGCGAGGCGCTGATGATCCACCTGCTGCAGCGCTTCGACATCCGCCAGCCGGCCGACCACCAGCCGAGGATCACCGTCGACCGGGTGGTCATCGCCCGGGAGACCTGGCGGTTCGCCGCCGGCGACCTCGACTTCGCCGACACGGCCGACGAGGCGACCCGGTTCCGGCAGGTTCGGCGCTGGCAGCGGGCCAGCGGGCTGCCCCGGTACGTCTTCGTCGGCACCCCGGTGGAGAAGAAGCCGTTCTTCGTCGACTTCGCCAGCCTCGCCGCGGTCGACGGACTCGCCCGCGCGGTGCGGCGCACGGTCCGGTCCGCCGGCCCGGACGCGGTACTGCGGTTCAGCGAGATGCTGCCCCGCCCCGACCAGCTCTGGCTCACCGACGCGGACGGCAACCGGCGCACCGCCGAGTTCCGACTGGTAGCCGTGGACCGTCCCCAGACCCCGGAAGGTATTGCCACCGATGGCCGGTGACACGTTCGTCCTGCCGACCTCCTCCACCCAGCGTCGACTGTGGATGCTGGACCGGCTCACGCCGAACTCGCCGGAGTACAACATCGTCTGGGCGGTCCGGCTGACCGGCCCGCTGCGGGTCGCGGCGTTGGAGTCCGCCCTGACCTGGTTGGTCGGCCGGCACGAGGCCCTGCGGACCACCTTCACCGCCGTCGACGGTGAACCCGCCCAGGTGGTCGGCGAACCCTGGCCGGTGCGCCTGCCGGTCACCGAGGTGCCGGCCGACGCCGCCCGGCGGCTGCTCGACGAGGAGGGACGGGCGCCGTTCGACCTCGCCACCGGGCCGCTGCTGCGGGCCCGACTGCTCCGCCTCTCCGCCGAGGAACACCTGCTGATCCTGGTCGTGCACCACATCGTCGCCGACGGCTGGTCGTTCGGTGTCCTCTTCCCGGAGCTGGCCCACGCCTACGCGGCGGCCGTGGCCGGGACCGAGCCGGAGCTGCCGCCCCCACCGATCCAGTACGCCGACTTCGCCGTCTGGCAGCGGGAGCGGGCCGAGTCCGGCGGCGACGCACCGGCCCTGGAGTTCTGGCGGGACGCGCTGGCCGGCGCCCCGACCCTGCTCGACCTGCCCGCCGACCGGCCCCGCCCGGCCGAGCAGCGGTCCACCGGCGGGCTGCACTACTTCGACCTGCCGGCCGCGTCGGTGGCCGGGGTCCGGGCCCTGGCCGGCGCCACCGGGACCACCGACTTCGCGGTGCTGCTCAGCGCCTTCCAGGCACTCCTGCACCGGCTCACCGGGCAGCCGGACCTGCTGGTCGGGGTGCCGGTCTCCGGCCGGACCCGGCCGGAGACCCGGCAGGTGGTCGGGTTCTTCGCCAACACGCTCGCGATGCGGGCCCGGTTCGGTGACGGGACGACCTTCCGCGAGCTGCTGGCCGCGACCGGGGCGGCGGCGGTGGCCGCCCAGTCCCACCAGGACGTGCCGTTCGAGCAGGTCGTCGACCTCCTGGCGCCTCGGCGGAGCCTGGCGTACTCGCCGGTGGTCCAGGTGATGTTCGCCCTGGAGGAGCAGCCTGAACCGGTCGTCACCGCCGGGCTGCGGATCGCGCCCGAGCTGTGGGAGAACGGCACGGTCAAGTTCGATTTGACGCTCACCGTCGAGCAGCGTCCCGACGGGCTGCGCGGGCGCCTGACGTACCGCGACGACCTCTTCGACGCCGAGCGGATGCACCAGCTCGCCGACCAGTACCTCGCCCTGCTGGCCGGGGCGGTGGCCGACCCCGACACGCGGGTCGCCGAGCTGCCGCTGCTCGGCGACGCCGACCTGGCGCGGCTGCGGGCCGCCGGGGCGGCCGACCGGCTGGAACCACCGCCGTACGCCTCGGTCGCCGAACTGCTGGACCGGCACCCACCGGCGGATCCGGACGCGGTGGCGGTGGCCGGTCCCGACGGCGACCGGCTGACCTACCGGAGGCTCGCCCGCGACAGCAACCAGCTCGCCCAGCTGCTGCGCGCCTCCGGGGTCGGCCCGGACGTCCCGGTGGGACTCTGCCTGTCCCGCGGTCCGGCGATGGTCACCGCCGTCCTGGCGGTGTGGAAGGCCGGCGGCGGCTACCTGCCGCTGGACCCGCAGCTGCCGGTGGCCCGGCTGGCGGGGATGGCGGCCGACGCCGCGACCACCGGGCCCGGGCCGCTGGTGGTGATCACCGACCGGGCCAGCGCCACCCGCACCGGGGATCCCTGGCCAGCCGGGACCCGGGTGATCCTGCTCGACGACGGCCCGGACCCGGCGCGGCTGGCCGAGCTCCCGGACCGCGCCCCGGAGGTGNCCGGCCACCCGGACAGCCTCGCCTACCTGCTGTACACCTCNGGGTCGACCGGGGTGCCGAAGCCGGTGGCGGTCACCCACGGCGCGGTGGTCAACCTGCTGACCGCGTTCCACCGGCTGCTCCGGCTGACGCCCGCCGACCGGGTGGCGGCGATCACCACGCTCGCCTTCGACATCTCCGTCGTCGAGGTGGTGCTGCCACTCCTGGCCGGCGCCCGGATCGAGGTGTTCGAGTCGGCGGCCGACGCCGCCGCACTCCGCGCCGGGCTGTTGGCACGTGAGGNCACCGTGGTGCAGGCCACCCCGACAAGCTGGCGGATGCTGGTCGCCGCCGGCGGTGTACCGGCCGGGGTCCGGCTGCGGATCAGCGGTGGCGAGGCGCTGCCCCGCGACCTGGCCGACACCCTGGCCGCCGACGGTGCCACCGTGCTCAACGGGTACGGACCCTCCGAGACCACCATCTACTCCACCGCCGGGCCGGTGGCCGCCGGCACCGGCCCCGTCGACATCGGCACGGCGCTGGCCAACACCCGGGCGTACGTGCTCGACCCGGCCGGGCGGCCGGTGCCGCTCGGTGTGGTCGGTGAGCTGTACCTCGGTGGACGGGGCGTGGGCCGCGGCTACCCCGGCCGGCCCGGACTCACCGCCGACCGGTTCCGGCCGGACCCGTTCGCCGCCGAGCCGGGTGCCCGGATGTACGCCACCGGTGACCTGGCCCGCTGGCTGCCGGGCGGCCGGCTGGAGTACCTGGGCCGCGTGGACCACCAGATCAAGCTGCGCGGCTACCGGATCGAGCCGGGTGAAATCGAGGCGGCGTTGCGGGACCAGCCCGGCGTCCGTGAGGCGGTGGTGACGACGTGGCAGGCCGGACCGGACGACGTCCGGCTGGTCGGCTACGTCACGCCGAGCGACCCGCAGGCGCCGCCGGCCTGGCGCACCGTCCGGGAGGCCCTGGCCCGCCGGCTGCCCGACTACATGGTCCCGGCCACGCTGGTGGTGCTGGACCGGCTACCCCGGACCACCTCCGGCAAGATCGACCGGACCGCGCTGCCGGAGCCGTCGTGGCGGGACGACGCCGGCGACGGCGCCGGACGGTCCGCGCCGCGNANCCCCGTGGAGCGGCGTCTGGCCGAGCTCTGGTGCGCGGTGCTCGGGCTGNCCGAGGTCGGCATCCACGACAACTTCTTCGAGTTGGGCGGCCACTCGCTCACCGCCACCCGGCTGATCGCCCGGATCCAGACCACGTTCGGCGTCGACCTGCCGCTGCGCCAGCTCTTCGCGGCACCGACCGTCGCCGAACTCGCCGTACTGATCTCGCCAGACGGCAGCGAACCGGCGGTCGGCGCGGATCCGACCGGCCGGGCGGCGGGTCCCGGGCCCCGGGACGCGCGCGGCGTCGCGGCCGACGTCGTCGGACCGGCCGGCCAGGCCGCCGGGCGCCGCGATCCGGAGCGCCTGCTCGCGTCGCTCGACGACCTTTCCGACGGTGAGATCGACGAGCTGCTCAACACCCTGATCGCGGAGGAGGAGGGCGCGTGAGGCGAGCGGGAGGGGAGGACGCCGTGACCGGGGCGGTCACCCGACCCGGGCAACGGGGTCACGACGACACGCACACCGGGGTGGCGTCGTGACCGCGCAACGACCCCGAGTGGCGATCGTGGGGGCCGGTCTGGCCGGCTCCCTNGCCGCGGTGTACCTGGCCCGACGTGGGTACGCCGTCGACGTCTACGAACGNCGGGAGGACCCCCGGGTGGCNCCGGCCGGGATCACCGGCCGGTCCATCAACCTCGGGCTCTCCGCGCGCGGGATGCGGGCCCTGCAGGAGGTCGGCCTGTTGACCGACGTCCTGAAGCGGAGTGTTCCGATGCGGGGGCGGGTGGTGCACAGCCCGGACGGGTCGACCAGCTTCCAGCCGTACGGGGTGCGCGAGCACGAGATCCTGTACTCGGTGCTCCGCGACGAGCTCATCGCCCTGCTGGTGGACGCCGCCGAGGCCCACCCGGCGGTCCGGTTCCACTTCGGACGCCGGTTGCGGCGACTGGACCGGGAGCGTCCCGCGATCACGGTGCTCGCCGCGGACGGCACCGAGGAGGAGATCCCGGCCGACCTGGTGGTCGGCGCCGACGGCGCGTTCTCCACGGTGCGCCAACAGATGCAGCACGGCCTGCGGGCCAACCACAGCCAGGAGTTCCTGGACTGGGGTTACACCGAGCTGACCATCCCGGTCGGAGACGACGGCCGGCCCCGGGTACGCCTGGAGGCGTTGCACGTCTGGCCCGGCGAGCGCGGCCTGATGGTCGCGCACCCCAACCTGGACGGTTCGCTGACCTGCTCGCTGTTCCTGCCGTTCGAGGGGCCGGCCAGCTTCGCCGCGCTCACCTCGGCCGAGGAGGTTCACGCGCTGTTCCGGCAGGACTTCCCGGACGCCATCGCGCTCATGCCACGGCTGGCCGAGGAGATCGCGACGCATCCGGTGGGACAGCTGGTCACCATCCGGACCGCNCCCTGGCGTTACGCCGACCGGGTGGTGTTGATCGGCGACGCCTGCCACGCCGTCTACCCGTTCTACGGGCAGGGCATGAACGCCGCGTTCGAGGACTGTCTGGTGCTCGACGAGTGTCTGAGCCGGTATCCGGACCGGGGAACGGCGCTGGCCGCCTTCGAGAACGCCCGTCGGCCGCACACCGACGTCCTCGCCGAACTGTCCAAGCAGAACTTCGTGGAGCTGCGCGACCGGGTGCACCGGCCCGGGTACGCGGTCCGTGCCGCCGTCGACCGGGCGCTGGCGCGGCTGCTGCCGGGGCGCTGGACGCCGCTCTACACCATGGTCGCGCACACCACCACTCCGTACGCCGAGGCGCTGGCGCGGTCCCGGCGTCAGGACCGTCTGTTGCGCGGGGTGGCCGCCGGCGCGCTCGCCACCGGCGCGGCGCTGGTGGCGTACGCGGGTCGCCGGGCCGTCCGTGGTGGCCGCGCCACCGTCAGCCACACGAAGCCGGGGAGGCGGCCATGCTGATCCATCCGGACCATCCGCGGTGCGTCCTGGTGACACAGTCCGACGTGCTGGACAAGGACCCGGACCATCCGATGCTGCAGGGGGTTGCCGACCAGCTCCGTGCGGTGTTCCGCTGGGCCCGGGAGTACCTGTGCCAGCCCCACCCGGAGCTCGGCCGCAAGGGCCCGGTCTGCCCGTTCGTGCAGGGAGCGCTGGACCGGGGGACGTTCTTCCTCGCGGTCCACCGCGGCGAGACGGTGCGCCCCGGCGAGCTGGACGACGTGCTGTTGGTCTACCGGGACTGGTTCCGGGAGCTGGAGCCGCGCACCGGCCCGGCCGCGCAGTTCAAGACGATCCTGCTCATCCTTCCCGACCTGCCGCAGNCGGCGGCGACCGAGGTGGTGGACGCGACCCAGGCGCGGCTGAAGCCGCGGTACGTGGCGGAGGGCCTGATGATCGGCGAGTTCCACGATGGACCGCCGCCCAAGGGAGGTCTGTGGAATCCGGACTTCCGGCCGCTGCGCAGCCCGGTGCCGCTGCTGGCGATCCGGCACATGGTTCCATCCGACTTCCCGTTCCTGGCCGACCGTCGGGATTTCGTCGCCGCCTATCTGCGGCTGTTCGGTGGTAGCGTCCCGTCGGCGCTGCGTTCCCGGGTCCAGGAGGCGGCCGCGCGCTTCGGCCTGACCACCAGCATCGAGGAGGGATCGTGACAGCGCAGTCGGCGCCCGAACCAGCCGCGAAGCGCGCCCTGCTGGCCCGACTGCTGGCCGAGCGGGCCAACGCGCCGCGGACCTTCCCGGTGTCGTTCGGCCAGCGGCGGCTGTGGTTTCTCGACCGGTTCGACCCCGGGAACCCGGTCTACGCCGTGCCGGTCGGGTTCCGGGTCAGCGGACCGCTGGACGTGACCGCGCTGCGCGCCGCGGTGGACCTGGTGGTGTCCCGACACGCCGCGTTGCGGACCACCTTCGCCGACGCCGGGGGCGAGCCGGTGGCGGTGGTTCGGCCCGGGGCGACCGCCGGGTTCGAGGTCACCGACCTGGGNGGCACNGCGGACGCGGCCGAGGAGGCGGTCCGGCTGGTCTGGCAGGAGGCACGCCGCCCGTTCGACCTCGCCAACGGGCCCCTGATGCGGGTCCGGGTGATCCGGGTCGCCGACGACGAGCACTACCTGTCCTTCTGCCTGCACCACATCGTCTGTGACGCCTGGTCGCTCGGGGTGCTGTTCAGGGAGCTGAACACCGCGTACGGGGCGCTGCGCGACGGCGGTACGCCCGAGCTGCCGCCGCTGCCCGCCCAGTACGCCGACTTCGCCACCTGGCAACACGACCGGCTCTCCGGTCCCGCGCTGCAGGCACAGCTGGACTACTGGCGGGAGCACCTGCGCGGGGCGCCCGCGCTGCTGACCCTCCCCACCGACCGGCCACGACCGGCGACCCGGTCCCACCAGGGCGCCGTGTACTACTTCGACCTGCCCGCCCCACTGCTGCGCCGGCTGGAGGAGTTCAACCGGGCCAACGGGGTGACCATGTTCATGACCATGCTGGCCGGGTTCGCCGGGCTGCTGTCGCGGTACAGCGGCCAGGACGACCTGGTGATCGGCACCCCGGTCGCCGGCCGTACCCACCCCGACCTGGAGTCGATGATCGGCTTCTTCGTGAACACCCTGGCGCTGCGGGTCTCCACGGCCGGCGCGCCGAGCTTCCGCGAGCTGGTCGACCGGGCCAGGGAGACGGCGCTCGGCGGGCTGAGCAACGCCGAGGTGCCGTTCGAGAAGCTGGTCGAGGAGCTGCAACCGGAGCGCAGCCTCGGGCACACCCCCGTCTTCCAGGCGCAGTTGATCCTGCAGAACGCCCCCGCCACCGGGCTCGCCCTGCCCGGCACCACCGCCACCTCGCTGCACGTGGACAGCGGCACCACCAAGTTCGACCTCACCCTGGTCGTCGAGCTGTCCGGCGGCGGGGGCCCGGCCCTCGCGTTCGAGTACGACAGCGTCCTTTTCGACCGCGAGACCGTCGCCCGGATGGGCCGGCACCTGATCGTGCTGTTGGAGGCCGGTGTCACCGATCCCGGTCGGCCGGTGACGGAGATCCCGCTGCTGACCGGGGTGGAGCGCTGGCGGTCCCTGGTGGAGTGGAACGCCACCGCGCGCGGCCTGCCGCCGATCGGGTCCGTGCTCGAACTGCTGCTCGACGGGGACGCGGGTGGTGAACCCGGTTCGTCCGAAGATCCCGGGCCGGCCGCGGTGAGCGGGCCGGACGGAAGCCTCGACCGGGAGACCCTCGTGCGGCAGGCCGACCGGCTCGGTCGGCTGCTGCGGTCCCGGGGTGTCGCACCGGACACCCCGGTCGGACTCTGCCTGGAACGGGGCGTGGCGCTGCTGGTCGGCGTCCTCGGGATCTGGCGGGCCGGTGCCGGCTACCTTCCGCTGGACCCGACCCTGCCGGTCGACCGGCTGCGCTACCTGCTGGCCGACTCGGGTGCCCGGGCGGTGGTGACCCAGCGGGCCGTCGCCGAACGGCTGCGCGACGTGCTGGCCGACGTACCCGTGCTGGTCTGCCTGGACGCGGACGACAACGACGGCGACGGGTCGGGGACCGAGTCGGTGGACCTCGTGACACCGCGGCCGGACGGGTTGGCCTACCTCATCTACACCTCCGGCTCCACCGGCCGCCCGAAGGGGGTCGCGGTCCCGCACCGGGCCGTGCTCAACCTGGTCGCCTCGTTCCACGACGACCTGGGACTGACCCCGCAGGACCGGTTCGCCGCGGTCACCACGCTCTCCTTCGACATCTCCGTGCTGGAACTGCTGGTGCCGCTGGTCGGCGGCGTGCCGCTGACCATCGTCGGCNCCGACGAGGTGGCCGACGGCGCGGCCCTGCGCCGGCGACTGGAGTCCGCGCAGATCACCGCGATGCAGGCCACCCCGGCGACCTGGCGGATGCTGCTGGCCGCCGGCGGCGTACCCGACCGCCTGCGGGTGCGGCTCTGCGGCGGCGAGGCGCTTCCGCGCGACCTGGCCGACGCCCTGCTCGCCGACGGCGCGACCCTGTGGAACTGCTACGGCCCCACCGAGACCACCGTCTGGTCCACCGCCGGACCGGTGGCCCCGGCGCCGGCCCCGATCGACCTCGGCACCCCGATCGCCAACACCGAGGTCTACGTGCTGGACCGGGCCGGCCAGCCGGTGCCGGTCGGGGTGGTCGGCGAGGTGTACATCGGCGGCCTGGGGGTGGTCCGCGGCTACCACGGCCGTCCCGGGCTCACCGCCGAGCGGTTCGTGCCGGACCCGTTCAGCGGCCGGCCCGGGGCCCGGCTCTACGCCACCGGAGACCTCGCCAGGCGGCGTGCCGACGGGCGGCTGGAGTACCTGGGTCGGACCGACCACCAGGTGAAGGTACGCGGCCACCGGATCGAGCTGGGCGAGATCGAGGAGGTGCTGCGGGAGCACGAGGCGGTCGCCGAGGCGGTGGTCCACGCCTGGACCTCCGACGACGACACCCGTCTGGTCGGCTACCTGGTGCCCGCCGGCGAGGCGCCCGCCGACCTGCCGTCGACACTGCGCGAGTGGCTCGCCCGCCGGCTCCCCGGCTACATGGTGCCGGCCGCCCTGGTGCCGCTGCCCGCCCTGCCGCGCAACGCCAACGGCAAGGTCGACCGGGCCGCGCTGCCGGCGCCGGACTGGCGGGCGGTCGGGGGTGCCACCCACACCGCGCCGCGTACCCCGGTCGAGGAGGTGCTGGCCGAGATCTGGGCTGAGGTGCTGGGGCTGGACCAGGTCGGCGTGCACGACGACTTCTTCGCCCTCGGCGGCCACTCCCTGCTCGGCACCCAGGTGGTCAGTCGCGTCGGCGCGGCGTTCGAGCTGGAGGTGCCGATCCGGGTGCTGTTCGAGGCGCCGACCGTCGCCGCGATGGCCGAGGCGCTGACCGCGCTGGAGCCGGAGCCCGGCCAGGTGGAAACGGTCGCACGGCTGCGCCGTGAGGTGGCCGGGATGTCCACCGAGGACCTGCGGAACCTGCTTGAGGAGTCGTCGTGACGAGGCCGACCGGCACCGAGGCCGACGAGCGGGAGCGGATGATCCGGGAACTGCTCGCGCGGCGGGGGGTGGCGCGCCGTCCCACCGGGATCCCCCGCCGGGCGCCGGACGCCCGGGTGCCGCTCTCACCGTTGCAGGAAGGGCTGTGGTATCTCGACAGTCTCGACCCGGGAAACCCGGCGTACGTCCTGTACATCGCCGTTCGGCTGAGCGGGCGGGTGGACCTGGCGGCGCTGCGCGGGGCCGTCGCCGCGGTGGTGGCCCGGCACGAGGCGCTGCGGACCGCGGTCGTGGCCCGCGCCGGCGTCCCCGAGCAGGTGGTGCTCGACCACGTCGACTGCGACGTCACCGTCGACGACCTCACCGACCGGCCGGCCGACACCCGTGAGCAGGCCGCCGTCGCGCTCGTCCAGGCCGAGGTCGAGACCGGGTTCGACCTGGACCGGGCACCGTTGATGCGGGTGCGCCTGATCCGCCTCGACGAGGCCGAACACGTGCTCGCGCTGTGCCTGCACCACATCGTCGCCGACGAGCGGTCACTCGGCATCGTGCTCGGCGAGATCCTGACCGGGTACCAGCGGATCCAGGCCGGCGGCCCGCCCCCACCCCCGCCGACGGCACAGTTCCCGGACTACGTCCTCTGGCAGCGCGCCGCCCTCGGCGGCCGGGCCGACGAGCTGCGCCGGTTCTGGGCCGCCCGACTCGCCGACGCCCAGGTCCTGGAGCTACCCACCGACCGCCCCCGCCCGCCGGTGCAGACCTTCGCCGGCGCGACCGCCCCGTTCACCCTCGCCGCCGAGTTGACCGCCGCGGTGGACGCACTGGCCCGGCGGGCCGGGGTGACCCGATTCATGATCGTGATGACCGCGGTGCAGGTGGTACTCAGCCGCTGGAGCGGCCAGTCCGACATCTGCGTCGGGTCGCCCGTCGCCACCCGGTCCATCCCGGAGTCCCAGGAGATCGTCGGTCTGCTGGTCAACAGCGTCGTGTTCCGCACCGACCTGTCGGGTGACCCGACCCTCGCCGAGGCCCTCGACCGGGTGCGGCGCACCTGCGTCGAGGCGCTGGCGCACGCCGAGCTGCCCCTGCACGAGGTGGTCGGACTGGCCGGACAGCCGCGCGACCCGAGCCGGAACCCGCTGTTCCAGGTGATGTGCGTGGTCAACCCGACCACCCGGGTCGCCGGAACGGGCGGGCTGGCCGTCCGGCCGGTGAACGTCGGCCGACGCACCTCCCGGCTCGACCTGACCGTCATGGTCTACGAGACCGATCCGGCGCTGAGCGGGCTGGTCGACTACAACACCGACCTGTTCGACGCGCAGACCATCCGCCGGTTCATCGACCGGCTGCGACAGGTGCTGCACGCGCTCACCGCGGATCCGCACCGCCGTCTGTCCGAACTCGACGTCATCGGCCCTGCCGAGCGGCGGGAACTGGCTGCCTGGAGCGGCACCGACCGCGACCACGCGCCGGCGGCGACCCTCACCGACCTGATCCGGGCCCGGGCGGCGGCCGACCCGGACGCGCCCGCGGTGCTGGCCGCGGACCGCTCCGCCCCCGTCCTGAGCTACGGCGAACTGGACAGCCGCGCCGACCGGCTCGCCCGGCTGCTGCGGGCCGCCGGCGTGGGCCCGGAGGTGCCGGTCGGGCTGGCCCTGCCCCCCGGCCCGGCGGCCGTGGTGGCGATCGTCGGCATCCTCAGGGCCGGCGGGGCGTACCTGCCGATGGATCCCGCGAACCCCGCCGCCCGGCTGGAGGCGCTGCTCGACGACGCCCGGGCTCCGCTGACCGTCACCGCCCCGGCCCACGCCGGGCGGTTCGCCGGGCGTGCCGTGCTGGTGGTCGACGAGCTGACCGGCCTGCCGGTCGATTCCGGTGCCGTCCCGGACGCACCGCCCGACGGCGGGCTGCCCGCCGGACACCCGGACCAGCTCGCCTACGTGATCTACACCTCCGGCTCCACCGGCACCCCGAAGGGGGTCATGGTCAGCCACCGCAGCGCGGTCAACCTGGCCCGCGCCTTCGTGGAACTGCACGACATCAGACCCGGCGACCGGCTGCTGATGCTGCCCCCGCTCAGCTTCGACGCCTCGGTCGGCGACCTGTTTCCGNCCCTGATCAGCGGGGCGACGCTGGTCACCCACGGCCGCCCCGCCGAACTGACCGGCCCGGAGCTGCTGCGGCTCGCCGCCGAACACGGCATCACCATGGTGGACACGGCCGTGGCACTGTGGACCCGCTGGGTGGCCGACCTGGCCGACCAGCCACCCCGGACCGACACCCCGCTGCGGGTGCTGATGGTCGGTGGCGAGGCCGCGCCGACCTCGGCGGTGCGGNGCTGGGTCCGGGCCACCGGGGGTGGGATTCGCGTCTANAACCACTACGGGCCGACCGAGGCGACGGTCTGCGCCACCACGTACGCCNCGGTGGACGCCGCGGAGCTGCCCGGCCTGAACCACCTGCCGATCGGTCGCCCGCTGCCCGGCGTGCGGGTCCACGTGCTCGACGCCGCGCTGCGGCCGGTACCGGTCGGGGTGCCCGGCGAGCTGTACGTCGGGGGTGCCGCCCCGGCCCNGGGCTACCTCGGGGCCCCCAAGGCCACCGCCGAGCGGTTCGTGCCGGATCCGTTCGGTGCGCCCGGGGCGCGGCTGTACCGCACCGGCGACCTGGCCCGCTGGCGCTCGGACGGCACGCTGGAGTTCCTCGGGCGTACCGACCGGCAGGTGAAGATCCGCGGTTACCGGATCGAGCTGGGCGAGGTGGAGGCGGCCTGCGCCGACCAGCCCGGGGTGGCCCGGGCCGCGGTGGTCGCCCGTGACGACGGCCGGGGCCCCCGGCTCGTCGCCTACCTGGTGCCGGCGGCCGGTGCCGACGCCCCGGACCCGGCCGACATCCGGGGTGCGCTGCGGCGCCGGCTTCCCGAACACCTGGTCCCGTCCGCGTTCGTGGTGCTGCCGGAGCTGCCGCTCACCCCGCACGGGAAGCTCGACCAGGCCGCGCTGCCGGCCCCGGACGAGCACGCCCGGGCGGTCGAGTACGTCCCGCCCCGCACCCCGACCGAGCGCGCGCTGGCGGCCATCTGGGCCGACCTGCTCGGCGTCGACCGGGTCGGCGCCCACGACAGTTTCGCCGACCTGGGCGGGCACTCACTGCTGGCCGGNCCGATGATCGCCCGGGTCGGCGCCGACCTCGGCGTCGAACTGCCGGTGCGGGCGTTGTTCGACGCCCCGGACCTGGCCGGACTCGCCGAACGGATCGACCGGTACCGTGCCGGCGAACCGGCGTCGGGCGCCGGCACGTCGGCCCGCGCCGGCGGACCGGCGTCGGACGTCGAGGCCCGGGCCCGCGCCGACGCGGTGCTGCCGGACGACCTGCCGGTGCCCAACGGCGACCCCGCGGCCGTCCCGGAGGCGGTCCTGGTGACCGGGGCGACCGGATTCCTCGGTGCCCACCTGGTCGCCGACTGGCTCGCGCACGGTACCGCCCGGCTGCACTGCCTGGTCCGCGCCGACACCCCCGCCGCCGCGCTCGCGCGGGTCGCCGACAACCTCCGACGGTACGGGCTGTGGCGGGACGAGTACACCGACCGGCTGGTCGGGGTCCCCGGTGACCTGGGCGAACCGGCCCTCGGACTGAGCCGGCGCGACTTCGAGGCCCTGGCCGACAGTGTGGACGCGGTGCTGCACAACGGCGGGCTGGTCAACTTCCTCCACCCGTACCAGCGGCTGCGCCCGGCCAACGTCCTCGGCACGCGGGAGGTGCTGCGGCTGGCCGGCACCGGTCGTCCGTCCGCCGTCCACCTGGTCTCCACCCTCGGGGTGTTCCTCACCCCGGCCCGGACCGGCACGGTGGTGCGGGAGCGGGACGCGCCCGACGACTGCGCCGGGCTCGGCGACGGCTACAACGCGACCAAGTGGGCGGCGGACGCGCTGGCCCGGGCGGCCCGCGAGCGCGGCCTGCGGGTGAGCGTGTACCGACCGGCCCGGATCACCGGGCACTCCCGCACCGGTGTCGGCAACGCCGACGACTACTTCAGCCGCCTGCTCAAGACGTTCGTGCAGCTCGGCGCGGTACCGGAGATCGTCGACGACGAGGCGGACCTCGCCCCGGTCGACTACGTCGCGGCGGGGATCGGGTGGCTGTCCCGGCAGCCGGACCGGCTCGGCGGTGACTTCCACTTCTACAACAACCGCACGATCTCCTTCCCGGACCTGGCGGCGGCACTCACCGACTTCGGCTATCCGGTCACGGTGCTGCCCTACGAACGCTGGCGGGCCGCCCTGCTGGCCCGGCCCGACGCGGCCCTGGCGCCGTTCGCACCGCTGTTCGGGCCGGTGCCGCCGCGTCGGACCCAGCCGACGTTCGACTGCACCGTGACCGAGACGGCACTGGCGTCGGCCGGGCTGGTCTGCCCACCGGCCGACGCCGACCTGATCCACACCTACCTCGCCTGGTACGTCCAGACCGGATTCCTCGACCCACCGGCCCGGCGTCCCGGCGTCCCCACCCCGAGCGAAGGCGGTACATCATGATCGAACGACGCCCAGCCCCGGCTCGGTGGAGGTCGGCATGAGTCAACAGGTCCACGCCCGACTGCTGGTCACGGTCTGGCTCGGCCAACTGGTCTCACTGGTCGGGTCCAGCCTGACCGGCTTCGTTCTCGGTGTCTGGGTGTACCAGCAGACCGGGTCGGTCGCGCAGTTCTCGTTGATCTTCCTGGCGAACACCCTGCCGGCGGTGCTGCTCGCCCCGGTCGCCGGGGTACTGGCCGACCGGTGGGACCGCCGGTGGCTGATGCTGGCCAGTGACACCGGAGCGGCACTGGGCACCGCCCTGCTGGCGGTCCTGGTGGCCACGGACAGTCTGGCGGTCTGGCACATCTGGCTGGTCACCGCGGTCGGGGCCGGCTGTTCGACGGTGCACCAGATCAGCTACCAGTCGATGACCCCGGCGCTGGTCGGCACCCGACACCTCGCCCGGTTCAACGCCCTGACCCAGGTGTCCCGGGCCACCCAGATCGCGGCGCCGCTGCTCGCCGGCACCCTGGTGGTGACCATCGGGGTGGGCGGGGTGCTCCTGGTCGATCTGGGCACCTTCACGGTGGCGGCGCTGACCCTGCTGCTGGTCCGGCTGCCGGCGGAGGCGACCAGGCCCGCCCCGGGCCGGGTCCGGGAGCCGCTGCGCCGCGAGGCGGCGGCGGGTTGGCGCTACCTCCGTGGCCGACCCGGACTGTTCGACCTGATGGTGCTCTTCGGGGCGTACAACTTCCTGTTCGGCATCGCCGGGGTGCTGGTGCAGCCACTGATCCTGTCGTTCGCCTCGGCGGAGACCCTCGGTGTGCTGATGTTCGCCGGCGGGGCGGGGCTGTTCGTCGGCAGCCTGGTGATGGGGGCGTGGGGCGGGCCGTCGCGCCGGATCACCGGGGTCTTCCTCGGCCTGACCCTCGGCGGGGTGGCGCTGGTGGGACACTCGCTGGCTCCCTCCCCGTGGCTGATCGCCGTGGTGGCTCCGCTGTTCCTGTTCACCCTGCCGATCGTGAACACCTCGGCGATCACGCTCATCCAGACCAAGACCGAGCCGGCGGTGCTGGGCCGGGTGCTGGCGGTGGCCCGGGTGGGCGGGGACGTCAGCCTGCTGGTGGCGTACCTGCTGGCCGGGCCGCTGGCCGACGGGGTGTTCGAGCCCCTGATGCGCCCGGACGGCAGGCTGGCCGACTCCGTCGGGGCGCTCATCGGCACCGGCGAGGGCCGGGGCACAGCGTTGATCTTCGCGGTGGCCGGTGTGCTGATGGTGCTGCTGGTCGGGCTCGGCTGGGCCCGCCGGCCGCTGCGGGAGGTCGACGCGCTGGCCGACGCGTTGCCGGCGCCGGACGGGAAGCCACCGGCGGGCCCGGAGCAGCCGGCCGACGCGGCGGCGACCGACCCGCCCGCCGGCCCGGCGGCGGGTGACCCCGTCGCCACCGATCCCACGGCCGCCGGCCCGGCCGACCCGGCCACGGAACCGGACACGCCCCCGGTCGTCCGCTCCACCTGACCCGGGTCGCGGTGCCGCCGACCCGNCGCGCGGTGTGGCCGCCGCCTGACCGATCCCGTCATCCCGAACCGTCCGACCAGAGGAGTCGTCCCCGATGCCGGTGCCCCTGCCCGCCGACCAGGCACGTCAGTTCGTCGAGGCGGACCAGGCCCCGGCGGCCCACCTCGACATGCTCGACGCGGTGTCGTTCCGCTCCGCCGGCGCCGCGCTGCGGCTCGGTGTGTTCGAGGCACTGGCCGCCGGGCCGCTGCCCGTGCCGGAGCTGGCCCAACGCACCGGCACCGATCCGCTCGGGCTACGACTGTTGCTCGACGCGTTGGTCGGCTTCGGCTACCTGACCCGGTCCGCGGAGGGAACGTACGCGAACAGCGCCAACACCACCCGGTGGCTGCTGCGCGCCGCGCCGGACAGCTACGCGCCGGTGCTGTCGTTCTGGAACGCCGTCCTCACCGAGCTGTGGACGGATCTGGAAGGCTCGGTGCGCTCCGGCAGGCCGAGCGTGGACTTCTACGCCTGGCTGGAGTCCCGTCCCGAGGTGCTGGCCGACTTCCAGACCATGTTGCGCCGGCTCTCCGGCTGGCTCTCCGAGGAGATCGTGTCGCTGGTGCCGGCCCCGCCGACCGACGCCCGGCTGCTCGATCTCGGCGGTGGGCACGGCGGCTACACCATCGCGTTCTGCCAGGCGTACCCCGGGATGCGCGCCACCATCCTGGACCTTCCCGGCGCCCTGGAGCAGGGCAGGCGGGCGGTCGCCGAGGCCGGGCTGGCCGAGCGGGTCGAGCTGCGCCCGGGGGACCTGCTCACCGCCGATCTCGGCACCGGGTACGACCTGGTGCTGCTCTTCAACATCGTGCACGGCTACCCGGCGGAACGCCTGCCGGCGTTGCTGGAGCGGGTCGCCGCGGCGTTGCGCCCCGGCGGCCGGGTGGCGCTGTTGGAGCCGCTGGCCGAGGTCCCGCAGCGGCCGCCCGGGGTGGCGGACGCCTTCGTCCGCGCGTTCAGCCTGAACCTGTTCCACACCCAGGGCGGTCGGGCGTACCGGTACGACGAGCTCGTCGCCCTGCTCACCGCGGCCGGCTTCGGCGAGCCCGAGGAGCACGTGCTCACCCGCTCCGACGCCGACCACCTCGTGCTCGCGGTACGCCGCTGAGGCGGACTTCGAGGAGTCGGCGGAGCTGACCCTCGGCACCGCAGCGGCGCCGCGGTGCGGCAGAGCGTCGCCTGACCCGCCTCCTCCGGCCCTCGGCGCCCGTACCCGATTCGGTCGGCGGGCGGTGGGGGTGGGCAGCCCGGTGTCGCGTCACCGGTTCGGCAGACATCGTCCGCGGAGACGGTCCCCACCCCGCGCCGCATCAGGGTGCTCACCCGCCAGCGCCGACACCACGCCGGCCGTGTCCCTCCGAGGCCGTCGTCGGCGTGTTGACGACGTTGCGCCAGNCGCGGCCGNCGTCCGGTGCCCGGTGGCCGGGGATCGTGCCGTCCGAGCCATTGGTCTCGGATGGCAGGCCGTTGGTCTCGATGGCAGATTTCTTCCGCTGCTCGGGACCTTCGGCCCTGTCTGCCGAGGGCCGGTGAGGGGTAACAAGGTGTCGTGATTCGTGTCTTCCTGCTTGACGACCACGAGGTGGTCCGACGTGGCCTGGCCGGACTGCTGCAGAGCGACGGGGACATCGAGGTCGTCGGGGAGTCCGGCTCCG
>Ga0065720_1000053_pt1 | contig 57900 bp, 47 predicted proteins | sample Thericmetagenome_FD_59107 | JGI IMG/M metagenome (GOLD analysis project Ga0065720, IMG submission 59107) | Thermophilic microbial communities from the Joint Bioenergy Institute, California, USA of rice/straw/compost enrichment - eDNA_2 v2... | ecosystem: Engineered > Solid waste > Grass >... | reverse complement strand
CGGGCATCATCGACCCGGCCAAGGTGACCCGGTCGGCGCTGCAGAACGCCGCCTCGATCGCGGCTCTGTTCCTGACCACCGAGGCCGTGGTGGCGGACAAGCCGGAGAAGGCCCCGGCCCAGGCGAACACNCCGGGCGGCGGGGACATGGACTTCTGACACGGGTGTGCCGGCGCCCCACCCGCGCGTCCCGCGCCCGGCGACCGGTCGCCCCGTGATCGTCGCTTCACCGATCCCAGGGAGGTTAGTCGTGGCGACCGCCACCGTGACCGTGCTCAGACCCCTCGACGACCGCATCGTGGTCCGACCCGCCAACGCCGAGCGGATGACCGCGTCCGGCCTCGTGATTCCCGACACCGCCGCCGAGAAGCCCCAGGAGGGCACCGTCCTCGCCGTGGGACCGGGCCGCTGGGACGACAGCGGGACGACGCGGATCCCGCTCGACGTCAGGGTCGGCGACACCGTCGTCTACGCCAGGTACGGCGGCACCGAGGTGACACANGGCGGCGAGGAGTACCTCATCCTGTCCGCCCGCGACGTGCTCGCCGTCATCGAGAGGTGATGTGCGGTGCTGGCCCACGCCGGTCGGCGTGGGCCAGCACCGACCGGCGGGTCAGTGGGCGGGTGCCGGGCGTTCGCCCGGCTCGTGTCCGGTGGCGGTTCCGTGCCGGCGCAGTCGGTCCAGGACGACGGCGAGGAAGGCCCGCAGCTCGTCGCCGCCCACGGTGGCCCCGGCCGGCCGTCCCCGGCGGTGGCTGTCCAGCGCCCGGCGGATGAGTGGGGCGAACTCCGGCACCACCCCGATCGCCCACTCGGCCGCCGGCCGCTTCGCGTACCACCGCCCCTCGGTGGCGAACCGCAGCGAGCGGCAGCCGTTGAGCACGGCGTTGTCGCCGAGGTCGAGATCGGAACGCAGCCGCGCCGCGACGGACTCGACGACCACCGGCATCAGCGCCGCGAAGGGCGCCGGGGCCAGGAGGGTACGCGGCGGCGGACCGAGCAGGGCCCAGCCCTGCTGACTGCTGATCGCCCGGTCGATCGGGTACCAGAACGTCTCCTCGTCGCCGGGTCCGAAGCTCACCTTCGGCGGCAGTTCCCGGCCGGTGTTCAGGTTCAGGGCGAAACCGGCGCCGGTGCCGGCGACCGCCAGTGCCGCCCGCTCGTACAGCACGAACTCCAGACCGGTCGCCGGGCAGGGCAGCGCGTCGTGGGACAACCGGGCCACGAGGTCTGTCAGCACCGCCGCGTCGGCGTGCGTGACCACGGCGATCAGGTCGAGGTCGCTGCGTCCCGGTGTGTAGCCGCCCAGCGCGAGGGATCCGGTCGGGTAGAGACCGAGCAGCGTGTCCCCGAGCACGGCGCGCAGACGGTCCACCACCGCGCTGAGATAGGCGGCCTCGGCCGCCGGGAGGGTCGACATCACGGTCGTACCCTGCCAGACCCGGCCACCCCGAACCGCCACGGTCCGGTCCGCACCGGACCGTTCCGCTCACCCGCGGGCCGCCGGGGCGTCGTACGCCTGCTGTCCGTCCGGCCGGTACCGGTCCCGGCGTTCAGCCCGCCGCCCGGACGGGCTGCCGGAGGATGGTCCTGAGCCTGGCGGGAGGGGTTCGTCGGGGGTCGCTGAGGTAGATCTCGTGGTGGTCGCCGACCATCCGCAGGTTGTTGGCCGCGAGGTACTCGTGGTGGAGCCTGGCGAGCGCGGGGCCCTCGTCGTCGTAGGGTCCGACGTGGAGCAGTTGAGCGCTGGTGCCCTCGTGCAGGGTCACCCACCGGATGTCGGTGATCGCGGGCAGACGCTTCTTCGCCAGCGCGGAGCGTCTGGCCTCGTCGACGAGATCCTCGGTGACCCAGTCGGGCTGGCTGATCAGCATCCGCCAGTTCCAGGAGTCCTTGGCCCGTGTGACGAAGACCTCGGGGTCGTCGGACCACCAGAGCCCTTCCAGCGGCCCGACGACGAAGTCCTTCCCGAGTGCCTGCCTGCTGGTGAACTTGACCGTGTAGGCGACGGCGTACAGCGCCTCGACGGCGCGGGCGTAGTCGGCGCTGGTGTTGGGGTCCCCGTGCCCGTCGATGGCGATGAACTGCTGCGCGGGTACCTCGACCAGCGCCCAGTCGGTGTTCTTCGGTGCGTAGCAGTGGGCGAGTGCCCGCTTGATGTCATATCGGAGCAATTCGTTCTGCCTCTCTGCCGGGTGGACCCGCCGGGCGGCGTCCGGTCGCGGGCGGTCAGGCTCGCCGTGCCCGACAGCACACGGGCCCACCCAGCCCGCTCGACCCTAACCGCCACCAGGCAAGATGTGATGATCAACATGGCCCACAACGGCGTGGGCGGGCACGCCGGCCGCAGGTGACGGCGGCTGGCGAGTGGGTACGACGCACGTTGGGAGGCCATGTGTCGGCGCGGGAGACGATCGAGTCGATCTACTCGGCGGTGGTGCGGCGGAACCCCGGCGAGGACGAGTTCCACCAGGCCGTACGGGAGGTGCTGGAGAGCATCGTCCCGGCGCTGGACCGCCACCCCGAGTTCGCCGAGGCGAAGATCATCGAGCGGATCTGCGAACCCGAGCGCCAGATCATCTTCCGCGTGCCCTGGGAGGACGACCGGGGCGAGGTGCACGTCAACCGGGGCTTCCGGGTGGAGTTCAACAGCGCGCTCGGCCCGTACAAGGGCGGCCTGCGCTTCCACCCCTCGGTCTACCTGGGCACCGTGAAGTTCCTCGGCTTCGAACAACTGTTCAAGAACGCCCTGACCGGGATGCCGATCGGCGGCGGCAANGGAGGGGCGGACTTCGACCCCAAGGGCCGCTCNGACCGCGAGGTGATGCGGTTCTGTCAGTCGTTCATGACCGAGCTGTACCGGCACATCGGGGAGTACACGGACGTGCCCGCCGGAGACATCGGCGTCGGCGCCCGGGAGATCGGATACCTGTTCGGGCAGTACAAACGAATCACGAACCGGTACGAATCAGGCGTGCTGACCGGCAAGGGCCTCGTCTACGGCGGTGCGCAGGTCCGCAGGGAGGCCACAGGGTACGGCGCGGTGTTCTTCGCCGAGGAGATGNTGCGCGTCAGCGGCGGCGGCAGCCTGGACGGCAAGCGGGTCGTCGTCTCCGGCTCCGGCAACGTCGCCATCTACGCCATCGAGAAGGCGCACCAGCTCGGCGCCACCGTCGTCGCCTGCTCCGACTCCAGCGGCTACGTCCTGGACGACAAGGGCATCGACCTGGACGTGCTCAAGGAGGTCAAGGAGGTGCGGCGGGCCCGGATCGAGGAGTACGTCACCGCGCGACCGCACGCCCTCTTCGTACCCGGACGGTCGGTCTGGGAGGTGCCCTGTCAGGTGGCGATCCCGTGCGCCACCCAGAACGAGATCACCGACACCGACGCGGTGGCGCTGATCGCCGGCGGCTGCACCACGGTGGTCGAGGGTGCCAACATGCCCACCACGCCCGCGGCGATCCGCCGGTTCGTCGAGGCCGGGGTCCGGTTCGGCCCGGGCAAGGCGGCCAACGCGGGCGGCGTCGCGGCCAGCGCCCTGGAGATGCAGCAGAACGCCACCCGCGACTCGTGGAGCTTCGCCCACTCGGAGGCGCGGCTGCGGGAGATCATGCGCGACATCCACGCCCGCTGCTACGCCACCGCCGAGGAGTACGGCATGCCCGGCAACTACGTCGCCGGTGCCAACATCAGTTCCTTCCGCCTCGTCGCGGAGGCGATGCTCGCACACGGCCTGATCTAGGTCCCGGCGTCGGGAGGGGTCAGGCCCCCGCCTCGGCGGCCCGCGTCAGGATCCCGTTCAGGTAGAGCCCTTCCTGGCAGGTCCGCGCCGCGGGCGCGCCGGCCGGGGTGCCCGGCTGCCGGCAGGTGACCGTGAGGGTCACCCGGGCACCGGCCGGCACCCGGATCGGCGTCACCGAGTGGTAGTCCTGGTTGCGGAAGTTCTCCAGACCGTACGTGACGACCCGGACGTCGTTGGCGGTGACGGTCAGGGTTCCGGTGTCCCCCTGCGGGTTGTCGACCAGAAAATCGGTGATCAGGAGCACCCGGCCGCGGGGCACGGTGTGGCTGCGCGACGCCGTGCCTCCGGGATCGGCCCGCACCACCAGCGCGGTGGCGAACTGCTCGCCCGCGCGCCCCGGGTCGTCGTCACCACCAGCGGCCGGCGACGGGGTCGGCCGGGCGGGGGTCGCGGCGCGTTCCTGCTCGATGGCCTCCCGCGCCACCTCGCCCGCGGTTCTGCTCGCCGCCTCCTCCGCCTCGGCCGCGACCTGCTCCACCCGGTCGTCGACCGCCTCCCGGGCCGCCGACCGCACCGCCGGGCGCAACAGACCGAGCCAGAGCGCGACCAACAGCAACAGCAGCGCCAGCAACAGCGCCAGCAGCTTCAGCAGCCAGGCGGAGAGAACGGGTTGCTGCACCAGCGTCCCGTCCAGGGTCACGGCCCGACCCGTCGCGTCGCCCACCACGGCCCGGAACGGCAGGTGCCGCGGGGCGCCGCGCCACAGCAGCCGTCGGGCCCGGACGCCGAGGACGGCCGCATACCGCTCGCCGGCCGCCAGGGTCGTCGTCCTCGGCCGAGGGGTGAAGCGCAGCTGCTCGCTGCCGTCGACCGCGGTGAGGGTCAGTGTCTCCTCGACGTTGCCGCCGTTGCGTCCGTCCAGGCGGTAGCGGGCGCGCAACCGTGCCCGCCGCACCTGCGGTCGCAGCTCCGCGGCCACCTCGGAGAACGGCGCGATGGTCAGCACGCCCTCCTCCACGGTCGCGGCCTGGGGCGCCTCGGAGGGAACCACCCGGACGCCGTACGGCAGCTCCCCCGCGCGCACCTCCGAGGAGCGGGGCGGCCGGATGGTGAGCGTCACGGTCTGGCTGGTNCCGGGATAGAGGGAGACCCGCGGCGGGTCGAAGGTCGCCCAGGTGGCGGGCACGCCGACGACGTCGAGGTCGTACGCCTCGACGATGTCACCCGAGTTCCTGACCGTCACCGGAATGTCGACGCTCTCTCCCGGCACGACCACCGGAGCTTCCGCCAGGCCCAACGAGACGCTCATGCCGGCGACGGTAGGCGCGACACGGCCGGCCGGAACCGGCCGCAGGGGTACTGACGTGGGCACCGTCCCTGCCCGTTAGGTCCGCGTTAAGTGCACGCGAAGTCACACCCGACAGCCTTGCCGTATCGCCGCACGCGCCGGGCCTCCGGCATCCGGTGCGGCGGCACCGTCCGGACCGACGCCCCGGCCGGGGCGTCGACCTCCATGCTGGGGAGGCAGGAATGCACCGTGTCAGGGTGAGCGTCCACGCGGAAGACCCGATCTCGCGGCTGGGAGTGGAGAGCCAGCTTCGCTCCCGGCCAGACCTGTGGGTGGTCGAGCCGGACCAGGAGACACCGGGATCCGTCGCGCTGGTGGTCGTCGACACCCTCGACGAGTCGGCAACCCGGCTCCTGCGTCGGCTGCACCGAGCCGGCCAGGCCAGGCTGGTGCTGGTGCCGACCAGGATCGACGACGCCGGGCTGTCCCTGGCGGTGGAGCACGGCGTCGTGGGCATCGTCCGACGCGCCGAGGCCAGCGCGGAACGGCTCAGCCACATCGTCCGGGCCGTCGCCCGCGGCGAGGGCGCGCTCCCCGCCGACCTGCTCGGCCGGCTCATGGCCCAGATGGGCCGACTGCAACGGCAGGTCCTCGAACCGCGCGGCCTCACCCTGCTCGGGTTGACCGCCCGGGAGGTGGACGTGCTGCGTCTGGTCGCCGACGGTTTCGACACCCGCGAGATCGCCGGCAAACTCTCCTACTCGGAGCGGACCGTGAAGAACATCCTGCACGACGTCACCAGCCGGCTGCGGCTGCGCAACCGGACGCACGCCGTGGCCTACGCGCTGCGCAACGGGCTGATCTGAGGCCACCCGCGGATCGCACGCGGGTGCCTGATCGGGCCGGCGTCACTGCCCCCGATGCTGCCCCTCGGTCCGCGCCGGCCGGACCGGGGCCGTCGGAGGATGGCAGCCGGCCCACCGGCCTCCTCCGTCCACCGCACGCCCGCCGAGGTCGATGTGCGACGCATGCTCCGACTGCCCGCCGTCCTGGCCGTGCTGCTCGTCATCGGCCAGCTGCCGGCCGCCGGGCTCGTCGGCCCGGGCCGGGCCGCTCCCGCGCCAGCCCCGACGGGTGCACCCGCCCCGGCGCCGAACCCCGACGTCAGCCAGCGCATCACCTACGCCGGGACCGGACACCGCAGTCTCGGCATCGTCCGGGGCGAAGGCCCGGAGGCGACCGCCGCGCCGCTGTTCGACACCGGACCCGACCACTTCGACGACGAGGTCTCGGCCCGCGCCACAGCCGTGACCTGGGTGAGCCGACGGGACGAACGGACCACCGAGGTGTACCTGCGCCGCGGCACCGGCCCGGTCCTGCGGGTCACCCACAACTCGACCGACGAGTCCCGGCCGGTGCTCTCCCCGGACGGCACCCGGATCGCGTACAGCTCCGCCGCCGGCCGCGACGACGGTGGGCACGACATCTACGTGGTCGACGTCGCCAGCGGGGCCACCCGGCGGGTCACCGACGGCACCGGCGACAACACCTGGCCGACCTGGTCACCGGACGGCACCAGCCTGGCCTTCGCCGGCCGGCCCGGTGGCGGGGGCCTCCCGCAGGTCTACCGGATACCCGCCGGGGGCGGCCCGGCGACCCAGGTCACCACCGAACCCACCGGAGCCGCCGAGCCGGCCTGGGACCCGAACCCGACGCACCAGCGCATCGCCTACACCGTCGGGCCGGACGGCTCCCACCCGGAGGTGTGGCTGATCGCCCCGGACGGCACCGGTCGGGCCCGGATGCTGCTACCCGGATGGGAGGCTCGACAGCCGGCCTGGACCGCCGACGGGGCGACCGTGGCGTTCGTCAGCCGTACCCTGCCGGACGGCCAGACGACCGGGACGGTCGACCGGCTGTACTCGGTGGTGGTCCAGGCCGACCCGTGCACGTGCGTGGTGGTGCCCCGGCTCGCCGAGGACCGCGACGTCAGCCATCCCACCTGGTACACCGTCCCCGGCACCACCACCGAGTCCCTGCTGGTGGCCCGGACCAGCGCCCCGGAGCGGACCACCGCCACCCTGCAGGACATCCGGCCCGACGGGGTGGACCCCCGCGACCTGCGGCTGCCGATCCTGCGTGAGGACCCCGGGGCGATGACCGACTCGCGGCTGCTCTGGGAGCCGGTCGACGGCGACCCGTGGTTCGAACGCCAGGCGTACTCCCCCGACGGACGGCGGATCGCGGTCAGCCGGTTCGAGACGGTCGACGGGGTCCGGACCGAACGGATCTGGATCGTCGACGCCGACGGCGGCCAGGCCCGACTGCTGCCGATCCCCGGGCGGGGACGCGGCGACCGGGAGTTCGACCCGGCCTGGTCACCNGACGGCACCCGACTCGCCCTGGTCCGCAACTCGCCCGGAAACGGCCCCGAGGAGCCACGCACCCCGTCCCGGATCGAGGTGGTGGACGTCGACACCGGGCAGCGCCTGCTGGACCTGCCGGTCCCGGACGAGCTGGCCGGACTCGACGACACCCAGCCCGCCTGGTCACCCGACGGCACCCGGCTCGCCTTCACCCGGGGCACCTACCGGGGCACCGTGTCCACCCACGTCTGGATCGCCAACGCCAGCGACGGCCTCGGCCAGACCGACCTGACCGAGACCNTCTGCGGCGGCCCGTGCCCGGTCGTCGACGACAGCGCCGCGTTCTCCCCGGACGGCNCCCGGCTGATCGTCAACCGGGAAGCCGACGGCCTGGTCCTGGTCGACCCGAACAGCGGCGACTGCCGGCTGCTGCTACCCGCCGGCGGCGGATCCTGCGCCGAACCCGTGCCGGACCTCACCGACGCGCCACACCAGCCACGCGACGTGGCCTGGTCACCGGACGGCGCACGGATCGCCTTCTCCGCCCGCCGCGCCGAGGACAACAACTCACCCGAGGCGTTGTGGATCCTCGACCTCGCCGACGGCGGCATCCGGCCGCTCACCGACCACCTGCCGGGGCGGCAGAAGGAACCGGGCTGGCAACGCCACACCGACGTCGCCACCGCCGTGTCCGCACCCGCGCCCGCCACCACGGTGGGCGGCCGCACCTCGCTGCGGCTCGCCGTCACCGACCAGGGCCCGACCGCCGCCGACGACGTCCGGGGCCGCCTCGGTGTCCCGGCCGGGCTGTCGGTGACCGACATCGACACACCGGTCGGCGACTGCGTCCTCGCCACCCTGCACTGCACGCTGGGCCGCCTCGGAGTGGGACGTACCGTCGAGATCCGGGTCGACCTGGTCGGCACCACCCCGGGCACCCACCGCCTGGACTGGTCCGTCGACACCAGCCCGACCGACGTGGACCCGTCGGACAACCAGGTGGCGGGCACGGTCGAGGTCACCCCCGCGGCGCCGGGCAGCCCGGCCGACCCGGCGTTGACCGTCTCGGTCGACCCGCAGCCGGGGTACGCCGGAGGCACCGTCACCGTCACCTACACGGTCCGCAACGCCGGCGGGACGACCGCGACCGGTCTGCGGCTCCGGCCCGCCCTGCCCGGCGGCGTACCCGTCGGTGGNGCCCTCGCCACCTGCCCGGCCGACGGCTGCCCGGTGCCTGACCTCGCCCCGGGCGCCGCCGCCGTCGTCGCCGGCACGCTGTCCCCCGACACGGCGCTGCGCACGACCGTNGCGGGCACCGTCAGCACCACCGGTGGCAACAGCGACCCGAACAACGACACCGCGAGCGCTCCGCTGCGCGTGGTCGTGCCACGGATCGTGGCGGTGCCGCCGATCGGACCACCCGGGTTCGTGACCTCGATCCGGGGAGTGGACTTCCCACCCGGCCAGCCGGTGCGGCTCTCCTGGGACGTCGGGATCACCGCCGCCGCGGCACCGGTGCGACCGGCGGCCGACGGCACCTTCACCGCCCAGTTGCTGGTGCTGCCCAAGGACCGGCTGGGCGCCCGACAGGCGGTGGCCACCGGCACCGGGTTCCGTCCGGCGACCACACCGTTCCTGGTGGTGTTGCCGGCCCAGCAACCACCCGGCCTGCTGCACCGGGGGTGGTGACGCGATGGGAGCGCGGGCGTGATACACGAGGTTGACGAGGGACTGCGCGGTCTGGTGCTGGACGAGGCCCTGGCCGGCACCGGGGTGGACGTGTCGTTCGAGGCGCCCACCCGGGACTGGGCCGCCCGACGCAACGCGCCGACGGTGAACCTGTTCCTCTACGACATCAGGGAGGACCGGTCGCGGCACTTCCAGGGCCGGATCCCCGAACGCGACGCCGACGGCCGGACCGTCGCCTGGCACGACGCGCCGCACTTCTTCGCGCTGTCCTACCTGGTCACCGCGTGGACCAACCGGCCCACCGACGAGCACCGCCTGCTCTCGGCGCTGCTGGCCGGTCTGGCCCGGTACGACGAACTGCCGGCCGAGCGGTTGACCGGCTCGCTGGCCGCGCTGCGCCTGGCGGTGCCGATGACCGTCGCCGCGCCTCCGGGTGAGGGGCGGGCGCTGGCCGACGTGTGGACCGCACTCGGCGGGGATCTCAAACCCTCGCTGGACCTGGTGGTGGTCGCGCCGGTGTCGACCCGTCGGACGCCGGCCGCGCCGCCGGTCCGGGAGCGGGCGGTGCGGGTCGGCGACACCGCCGGAATCCTCGCCGGCCCTCGCCCCCACACCGTCGTACCCCACCGCCAGGACGACGGCGCGGCGGGGGCGGAGCGGTCCGGTTCCGGGCCGGGCAGCCGGCGGCGCGGCCACCGGGACGAGCGCCGATGAGCGACACGCACGGCACCGCCTACCTGTGGGACCGGCTCGGGTTGGTCGCGGCCCGGGTGCGGCGGCTGGTCACCGAACGCCGCCGCGACGACCCCGCGCCCGACGACCCGTTCCGGGGACTGTACCTCTCGGCCGACGACGTCGAGCGCCTGCTGGCCCGGCCGGCCGGGCCGCTGGCGGCGGAGCCCGCGGAACCGGGGGTGAGGGCCGCGGTGGAGCGTCGGGCCGCCCGGGCCGGGACCACACCCCGGCTCCAGCGGCTGGCCCGCGACTTCGGGCTCACCGNGTTGGACGTGGAGGTGCTGCTCGTCGCGCTGCTGCCCGACGTCGAGCCCCGGTACGAGCGGCTCTACGGCTACCTCAACGACGACGTCAGCCGGCGCCGGGCGACCGTGGGGCTGGCCCTGGAACTGTGCGGGACGCCGCCGGGCGACGCCACCGGCCGGGCCCGGTTCGCCGCGACCGCGCCGCTGGTCGCCGGCGGGCTGTTGTCGGTCGAGCAGCCGGACCAGCCGTACCTGTCCCGCCCGCTGCGGGTCCCCGACCGGGTGACCGCGCACCTGCTCGGCGACGACACGGTCGACGCCCGGCTGGCCGAGGTGGCCTGGCCGGTGCCGGACCCTCCGGTCCTCTCCGGCGCACCCGCGGGCGGCCCGTCCGGCGACGGGCCGGACACGGCCGGNACGGCGCAGCGGCTCGGCGCGGCACTGCGCGCCGGGGTACGGCTGGGCTACCTGCGGGAGCACCCCGGTGCCGCCGCCGACGACCTGGCGGTGGCGGCGCTGGTGCGGGCGGGCCGGCCGGTGCTCCGGCTCGACCTGGACGCGCTCGTCGACGACCCGGACCCCGTCGAGGCGCTCGCCGCGGTCGTCCGGGAGGCCCGGCTGCGCGGTGCCGGCCTGGTCGCCGGCCCCGTCCAGGCACTCGACGCGGCCGGGAAGCCCGAGCACGCCCGGCTGCTGCGCCGGATCGCCGAGCAGCCGGTGCCGGTGCTGCTCACCGGCGCGGTCGAGTGGGATCCGCAGTGGACCCGACAGTCACCGCTGCTGGTCACCGCCCCGCCGCTGGACGAGGAGGATCGGGCCCGCCTGTGGCGGTCCGCCGGCGCAGGCCGGACCGCGGGGNGGCCGCCCGGCTGGACCGACGGTGTCGACCTGGTGCGGGAGCTGGCGCCGTACCAGCTCGGTCCGGACCAGGTGCGGCGGGCCGCGCAGGCCGCCGACCAGCTGGCGCTCTTCGCCGGCGCCGACCGGGTCGGCGCCGACCACCTGCGTGCCGGGGTACGCGGGCAGAACGCCGGTGGGCTGGCCCGGCTCGCCCGGCGGATCGAACCCGCCGTCGGCTGGGCCGACCTGGTACTGCCCGATCCGGTCCTGGACCAGCTTCGGGAGTTGGCGCTGCGGGTGCGGTACCGGGACCGGGTGCTGGGCCGGTGGCGGATGCGCCCCGGCGGTGGCCGGGGTCGGGGGGTGCTGGCGCTGTTCGCCGGAGACTCCGGCACCGGCAAGACCATGTCCGCGGAGGTGGTCGCCGCCGACCTCGGCCTGGACCTGTACGTCGTGGACCTCTCCACCGTGGTGGACAAGTACGTCGGCCAGACGGAGAAGAACCTGGAGCGGATCTTCACCGAGGCCGCCGGGGTCAACGGCCTGCTGCTGTTCGACGAGGCGGACGCGATCTTCGGTAAGCGCTCCGAGGTCCGGGACGCCCACGACCGCTACGCCAACCTGGAGAGCGCATACCTGCTGCAGCGGATGGAGTCCTTCGACGGCGTCGCGGTGCTGACCACGAACCTGCGGGCCAACCTGGACGAGGCCTTCACCCGGCGACTCGACCTGATCATCGACTTCGCGATGCCGGACGTGACGCAGCGGCGGGCGCTCTGGGACCGCTGTCTCGGCACCGAGCTACCCCGCGACGACGACCTGGACCTCGACTTCTGCGCCCGCAACTTCGAACTCTCCGGCGGCAGCATCCGCTCCTGCGTCGTCACCGCGGCGTACCTGGCGGCCGAGGCGGGCCGCCCGGTGCGGATGGCCGACCTCGTCGGCGCGGTGCGACGGGAGTACCGCAAGCTCGGCCGGCTGCTGCTGGACAGCGAGTTCGGCGAGCACCAACCGGGCGGTGAGCCCGCGCGGGTTCGGTGACCAGGAGGGACAGCCATGCACGCGCACGACGAACGACAGCGCACCACCACCCCGCCCCGCCGAGACCCACCGCGGCACCGCCCCACCCCATCGGCCGGCCCGGCGGCCACGATCCTCGCCCTGCACCGTCAGGCCGGCAACGCCGCCGTGACGCGGGCGATCCAACGGCTGCGCCGTGGCGGTGCCCCGGGACACCAGACCCACCGGGACGGCGGCGGGCCGGAGCCGGTGCAACGCTTTACGGTGCACGAGGTCCTGCGGTCGGCGGGCACCCCGCTGGCCGGGCCGGTACGCCAGGACATGGAGGCCCGGCTCGGTGCTGACTTCTCCGACGTCCGGCTGCACACCGGCGCCCTCGCGGAACGCTCGGCCCGGGAGCTGGGCGCCCGGGCGTACACCTCGGGAAACCACATCGTCATCGGCCCCGGCGGCACCGACCGACACACCCTGGCCCACGAACTCACCCACGTCATCCAACAACGCACCGGCCCCGTCGCCGGAACCGACAACGGCCACGGTCTACGAATCTCCGACCCGGACGACACCCACGAACGCGCCGCGGAGGCAAACGCCGCCCGGGCGCTGGCCGCGCCACGTCCGGAGAACCGCCCCGTGACGACCGACGGTGAAGCCGCGGTACGGCGGGCGGCGGAGGCCGAGGACACGGACACGGTGCCTCGCGGATCCCCCGTGCCGGTCCAGCGATGGGCCTGGGTCGGGAACCGGCGCGTCCAGCCGGACGACCCCATCATCGCGAACGAGGCCATGAAAAAGCTGGCCGGTGACGAGCTGGTGCACGACTACACCGGCGAGAGCGAGTTCGCCGACCATGCGGCCGGCCGCACCGACCACATCGGCAACCTGAGCGGGTTCAGCGAGGGCACCTGGGTACGCTTCGCGCCCACCGGCACCAACGTCATCGGCGAAGCCCACACCGAGGTCACCCTCAGGGACGTTCTGGCCGCCGTCGGTTCGCAGAGTTTCCGGTACGAGGCGTTCTCGGTCGACGAACTGCCGCCGAACTCGCGGATGAGTGAGGCGTACGAGGCGGGTACCCAGGAACTCTTCGACCAGATGCCCACCGGCGGGGTCACCGACAAACGGAGATTCGCCGCCGACTCGCTGTTCCCCAAGACGGGGGAAACGCTCGCCGTGCTCCAGAAACTCCTCGCTGCCGGACAGCTCGGTGCTCTTGGGTTCGGCCGGCACTTCGGGACGACAGCCTCGCGGTACCTCAAGATCGCCTGGGGGTACGGCAAGGACGTCGAGGAGGAGGCGTCGGGTTTCGACCCGGTTCAGCGTGTGGCCACCAGGGCGAAGGAGACGGCCCTGGCGCAGGTTGTCGCCAGGACCAGGTCGCGCCTCGACGGGTTCATCACCTCGCTGTCATACGGCGACCATCTGGGCGACGCCATCAACCGCCTCGGCGCCCCCGGCTCCGCTGCCCACCGGGACATCGTCGCCGATCTCCAGCAGTTCTGTCAGGCGTTCATCGACGCGGCCCTCGCCCGGCCCCGCACCGACCTGCCCCTTGCGGGTCGGATGAAGGTCGAGGGGATGGCCAGGAAACCCGGAAGCGACCCGGAGAAGGTCTTCCTGAAGTGGCGTGACCTGCACTTCGCCGAGGTCGTGGCGAAGGCGGTGAGGGATGGCGTCCGCTATGTCGGGATGGGCCAGGATCATCTCACCGAGCTCGACACCAAGGGGCGGCTTCCCACCGGCAGTCGGGGGTACTACCTCGGCAGCACCGGCGCCGCCGCACACCGCGAGGTCGGCAAGGACATCAGCGCATTCGAGAGGAACACTCGACGTCGCCTCGACGAGGTGGAGAAGGAAAGAGAACGCGCCGCCCGGGCGACCGCCCCGGCAACCGGTTCGGGTGGCTCGCCGTCCGGTTCGTTCGACCTGGATCTCGGTCCACTGTAGCGGTGCCCGCACCGCGACCGCCGGGTCCCGGGCCCGAAAGGCCGGGCGGGCAACCCGCCGCCCCGGCGCTGTTGCTGGCTTCGCAGCGACCGGGGCGGCCCCGCGTACGCGGTGTGGGCGGGGCCGGCCGGCCACGAAGCGGGTCAGGCCAGCCGCAGTGCCCGCTTGAGGAAGATGACGGCCTGGGTGATGGCCGCCTCCGCCGCCTCGGTGCCGCGCAGCGCGTCCAGCATCACGAAGTCGTGGATGATCCCCTGGTACCGGGTCGCCGAGACCGGCNCCCCGGCCGCCCGCAGCCGGCGGGCGTACGCCTCGCCCTCGTCGCGCAGCACGTCGGCCTCGGCGGTGATCACCAACGCCGGCGGCAGCCCGGCCAACTGTCCGAGATCCGCCCGCAGCGGCGAGGCGGTCGCCTCGGCCCGGACCGCCTCGTCGGGCACGTACTGGTCCCAGTACCAGCGCATCGTGTCCCGCCGCAGGTGGAAGCCCTCGGCGAAGGTCCGGTACGACACGGTGTCGAACCGGGCGTCGGTGACCGGGTAGAACAGCACCTGCCCGGCCAGTCCCGGGCCGCCGTGCCGCTTCGCCAGCAGGGTCACCGCCGCGGCCAGGTTGGCGCCCGCCGAGTCGCCGACCACCGCGATCCGCGCGCCGTCCAGGTCGGGGCACCCGTACCCGGCCAGCCAGCACAGCACCGCGTAGCACTCGCGCACCGCCTGTGGGTAGCACGCCTCCGGCGCGAGGCTGTAGTGCGGAAAGACCACCGCGGCACCCGTGCCGACGGCCAACTCGCGGATCAGCCGGTCGTGGGTGTGGTAGTCCCCGAAGACCCAGCCGACGCCGTGCAGGTAGAGGACCACCGGCAGACGGCCGATGGCCCCCGCCGGCCGCACGATCCGGACCGGCACCGTCGCGCCCCGGCCGGTGCGAACCGNCCGGTCCTGCAGGTCCACGTCCGGTTTGGTGATGGTGCCGGACTGCAGCTCGGCGATGACGCGCCGACCCCGTTCCGGCCCGAGCTGGTGCAGGTACGGCGGNTTCGCGGTCGCGTCGGCGAACCGTCGGGCGGCGGGTTCCAGCACGATCGCGGCGGGGCCGCTCGCCGTGCTCACCGCCGCGACCGGTGAGCGACCGGCACCGGCGACGCGCCGGCGGACCCGGCGGCCGGATCCTGCCACCGGGACACGGACCTGGGCATGAGCGTGAGCAGGGGCCTGGGCATGGGACCACTCCGGAGCTTCGGGCCGCGAGCGCGGCGGAGAACGGTCGAGGGGTTTCCTCGGGGTACGCGGAGTCTTCCGGCATCCGGGCGCGGCAGACATCCGCCATTTGACGGTGTCGCCGCGGACCTGCCCCTTCGGGTAGCGGCCGCTTCCCCGGAGCCGGCCCGTCGGGTCGTGGTTCCCGGTTCCGCGCCGACCCAGACTTTCCCCACGGATCGCCGTCGTGCCCGAGGAGTCTGTCATGCCGTCGTACCTGTCACCCGGTGTGTACGTGGAGGAGGTGCCGAGCGGCTCGCGCCCGATCGAGGGGGTGGGCACCGCCGTCGCCGCCTTCGTGGGCTTCGCCGCCAAGGGGCCGTTCAACACCGCGACCCTGGTGACCAACTGGAGCCAGTTCGTGCAGACGTTCGGGGAGATGGTCGAGGACGCCTACCTGGCCCACGCGGTGTACGGATACTTCGCCAACGGCGGCGGCGCCTGCTACGTGGTCCGGGTCGGCGCGCCGGACGCCACCGGCGCGGGAGGCGAGGCGGGCCGGGCGGTCACCGGGCCGCCGGTGTCGCTCGGCACCTTCACCGTGGCGGCGCTGGCCGGCGCCGCCGACGCCGGCGGGATCACCGTGGAGGTGGCCGACGTCGAGGGCGAGTCCGTACCGGAGGACCGGTTCAGGCTGGTGGTCCGGCAGGACGGCACGCCCCGGGAGACGTTCGAGGTCTCCGCGAAACGCAACACCAAGGCGTACGTGGTCAACCAGGTACGGGAGCGGTCGAAGCTCATCGTGGTCGAGGAGGCGGCGCCGGCGAACGCGCTGTCCCGGCCGGCGAAGCAGTCGGTGACCGTACCGCCGGCCCCGGTCGAGCCGGGCCTGCCCGCCCGGGTGTCCGCCGAGGACTACGTCGGTGACGCGGACGCCCGGACCGGCTTCGGCGGCCTGGAGGCGATCGACGAGATCACCATGGTCGCGGTGCCCGACCTGATGAGCGCCTACCAGCTGGGGCGGATCAGCCTCGACGACGTCAAGGCGGTCCAGTCGGCGGTCATCTCGCACTGCGAGCAGATGGGCGACCGGATGGCGATCCTCGACCCGCCGCCGGACCTGACCGCCCGGCGGGTGCTGACCTGGCGCCAGGAGCAGGCGGGCTACGACTCCCGGTTCGCCGCCCTCTACTACCCGTGGATCAAGGTGTTCGACCCGGCGAGCGGGCAGCACCGGTTCATGCCGCCGAGCGGGCACGTCGCCGGACTGTGGGCGCGCACCGACGCGGAGCGCGGGGTCCACAAGGCACCGGCCAACGACGTGCTCCGGGGCGTGATCGAGGTGCAGAACCCGGTGACGAGGGCGGAACAGGACCTGCTCAACCCGGCCGGGGTGAACTGCATCCGCAGCTTCCCGGGCCGGGGGATCCGGGTGTGGGGTGCCCGGACCCTCTCCTCGGACCCCGCCTGGCGGTACATCAACGTCCGCCGGCTGTTCAACTACGTCGAGGAGTCGATCCTGCTCGGCACCCAGTGGGCGGTCTTCGAGCCGAACGACGAGCGGCTGTGGGGCACCATCCGGCGCAACATCGCCGCGTTCCTCACCGAGGAGTGGCGCCGTGGGGCGCTGTTCGGCAGCACCGCCGCCGAGGCCTTCTACGTCAAGTGCGACCGGGAGACCAACCCGCCGGAGTCCGTCGACCTCGGCCGGGTGGTGTGCGAGGTCGGCATCTCCCCGGTGAAGCCGGCCGAGTTCGTCGTCTTCCGGTTGGCCCAGTACTCCGACAGCACCAGCCTCGTCTCGGAATGACCCGGGNCGAACCCCGCACGCAGCAGACGTCGACGTGGCGAAAGGACGGTAACCAGCCATGGCGGAGACGGGCGACACCTTCGTCACCCACCGGTTCCAGGTGGAGCTGGGCAAGGCCCGGGTCGAGTCGGTCCAGGAGGTCAGCGGCCTCACCGTGGAGCTCGACGCGATCGAGGTCACCCAGGTGACCCCGACCGGTGAGTACCTCATCCGCAAGCTGCCCGGGGCGCGCAAGGGCGGCGAGGTGACCATCACCCGCGGCCTGGACAAGAGCAGCGCGTTCACCGACTGGATCAGGGACACCTACGAGAAGGGTGCGATCAACGCGGCCCGACAGAACATCAGCATCATCGTCGTGGACTCGGAGAACACCGAGCAGCGCCGGTGGGACCTGACCAACGCCTGGGTGAGCCGGTGGGAGGGTCCCAACCTCAGGGCCGGTGACACGTCCCCGGCCACCGAGAAGATCACCATCGTCTTCGAGGAGATCCGCAGCTCCTGACGCCCGTGGCGACCACCCCGGGGCCGCTTCGTGACTCTGTGAAGGGAGGAAGCGGCGTCCGCTCCCGGCCCTGGCCGGCCGGGACGTCACGCCGCGAGGCCGATGAGGCGACGTACCGTTTCGCACACCACCCTGGACGGGCCGCCGGACGGCCCGGCTCCGGTGCCGGAGGTGGAGCTGGTCGGCCGGGCAGCGCCGCCCAGACCGCCGAAACCGAAACTGCAGACCGAGTTCACCTTCGAACTGCCCAGGGGCTACGTCGACGAGACGGGCACCGTCCACCGGGACGGCAGCATGCGGCTGGCCACCGCCCGTGACGAACTCGCCCCACTGGTCGACCTGAGGGTCAAGGACAACCCCGCCTACCTGTCGGTCGTGCTGCTCAGCATGGTCATCACCCGCCTGGGCACGATCACCGAGGTACGCACCGAGCACGTGGAGCGGCTGTTCGCCTCGGACCTCGCCTTCCTGCAGGACTTCTACCGGCGGATCAACGCGGAGGGACACAGCCGCGCGGCGGTGACCTGCCCGCACTGCGCGACGGACTTCGAGGTGGATCTCGCCGGTGGTCGCCCGGGGGAATCGTGACGTACGCGGCCGACCGGCTGTACGAGGAGGTCGCGTACGTCGCCTACCACTTCCACTGGTCCCGCGACGAGATTCTCGACCTNCGGCACGACGAGCGGCGGCGCTACGTCGCGGAGATCGCCGCCATCAACACCCGCGTCAACGAAGGCCGGTGATCGCCGATGGGCGTACGCGACCTGTTCCGGCGGTGGCGCGGACCGGCCAGGCGGGCCGGTTCCCCCGTCGGCGCGGCCTCGGGTCCCGCCCCCGAGCCGCACCGGGGTGCTGTCGATCCGGGCTGGCGGAGCCTGCCGCCGATGGCCGGGCTGGCCACCGCCGCGGAGGTGTCGCTCACCGACCCGCTGGGGTTCCGGCGACGGCTGGCCACCTGGCAGGACCCCTCCCTCCAGAGGCCGCTGGAGCACCTGGTCACCCCCGGGGCACCCGGTGGGCTGGCGTACGACCTGCTCCGTCCCGTTACCCCGCCCTCGCCGACGGCCGCCGCGGCCCGCCGCGACCTGCCGGTGCGTCGCCTGGTCGGTGTCGGGTCGCCGGACGCGGACCCACCACCACCTCCGGCGTTCTCCCCGCCGGCCGCGGTGCTCTCCCCGGCACCNCCGCCGGACCCCGACCGTGGCCCGGCGACCGGCACCCGGCCCACGCCCTCGGGCGGCCCGTCCACCACGCCGAAACCCCGGAGCACACCCCGGCCGGTGCGTCCCGCCCCCGCCCGTCGCGCCGGTACGCCGTTGACGGTCGCCCGGGTCGCCATGCCGGCGCGCCCGCTTCCCGCCCGGCTGCCCACCGACGCCTCCCGGACGACCCCCACCGGCGGGCGGGCCGGCGCGGCCTCCACCGGCTCGGCCGCCGGCAACGCCCCGGGATCCGACGGCACCCCCGTCCCGGCCTCCTCCACCCTGGCCGCACCCCCGGTCGGACCAGCCACGGCCACCCCACCCCCGGCCGTCGTGGCCCCGGTCGCCCCGCCCGGCGGCGCACCGACCGTCCGTGGCCGGGTTCCCGGCGTGTCCGCCGGGCCGGCGCCGGTGTCCCGGACCCACCGCACCGGTCCCACCCCGGCACGGCTCGGCCTCGGCGAGCCCGTCGTCGTGCCGGCTTCCGACCCCGACGCCCCGGCAGCGCTGCCCGGGTCTCGGCCGGCACCGGCGTGGCCGCTGCCCGGCACCGGTGGTACGGCGCCGGGAACCGGACCGGCCGGCGGTGCCCCACCGCCGGTGCAGCGATCCGCCGTGGCCCCGCGCCAGCGCCCCCCGGCCGTCGGCGATCCCGGTACGTCCCGGGAGGGCGGAACCCCGCCGGCCAGCCCCCGCCCATCCACCGCCCCGGCCGGAGGCCGCGACGTCCTGGCCGGTGGCCGCGACGTCCCGGCCGTCCCCGCCTCCGCCGACGTCCCGGCCGTCCGCCCCGGGCCCGCCCCCGACGGCCCGACCCGCCACCCGGCGCCGGCCGCCGGCGACGGTCCGACGGACCGCACGCCACGCCGGTCCGAGCCGGCCCCGATCCACCGCCGGCCGGTGCGCCCGGACGCGCCGCAGGAGTCCCGGCCGGGCTCCCCTCCGGGACCACGGGTCGGTCTCGGCGCCCCGCTCAGCCCGCGGGAGCTGCCCCGGATCGTGGCCCGGCCGGTCGCCGCACCCGCCCCACCCGACCGGCCACGTCCGTCCGCCGGCCCGCCCGCCGGTTCCCACACCGCGCCGGTACCAGCGGCGCGGTGGACGGCGCCCGCGGACCGGACCGCGCCCGCGCCGTCCGCCGTCCCGGGTCCGGTCCACGGGCGACACCCCGGCGGAGCGGACCCCGTGCCACACGTCGGGACGCCGGCCGCCACGGCGACCCGAGCGGGCACCGCCGCGACACNCCCGACCCCCGCGGCGGCTCCCCCGACCATCGCGGCCACACCCCAGGCCACCGCGGCAACACCGCCGGCCGTCACGGCGGCACCCCCGGCCACGGCCCCGCCACGACGCGGTGCCGGGCCGACCACCGCCGCCGCACGGCCACGCGATACCGCGGCGACGCCGGCACCACCGGCCGGGCCCACCCCACCCCGGACGTCCACCCGGGCTGGGATGGGCGGCCGGCGGGCGGCCGGCGACCGGGTCCCGTTGCTCGGCGGGCGGCCCACGCTGCCGATCCTGCGGCGGACCGCCGGCATCGGACCCGCACCCCGACACCACGCACCCGCCACACCCCCGGCCGGTCTCCGCACCCCGGCCCGACCGGTGGCGCCCATCCGCTGGATCCGGCCGCCCGAACCCGGATCGCCCGCCGTGACCACCACGACGCCGAGCCACACCCCCGACCCGACCCAGGATGTGTCCACCATGGCAGGACCCACCGCAGCGTTGCCGGGCGCCCGGACGCGAGGCGCGCCCGCCGGCCCCCACCCGCCGCGCCACCCGCGGCCCCACCCCCGGCAGGCCCCCGGACCGACCCGGCCGGTGCCCGCCGTCGCCCCGTCGGCGGCGGCACCCCTGCCGCCGCCGACGACACCGCTGACACCGCCGACGGCGGCGACTCCGGCGCCACCGGTCGGCGCGCCTCCGCCCCGCACCGGTACCACCGCCGGGACCGCACCCCCGCCACGCGTCCGGAGCACCACGCCGGCGACCGCGGCCCACCCCGGCCTGCCCGTGCAGCGACGTCCCCACGGTGTCACCAGCGGTGCCGGAGACGTCGTCCCGACNCCGACGCCGGTACCGCCGGCGACGCGTCCCGNACCGGTCACCCGGGTTCAGCGATCGGTGNCCACCGGTGCCCCGGCCACACCCCGGCGCCNCGGTCCGGAACCCGGCCGGACCGGCCTGACCGCCACCCGGGCCGCACCCGACACGGCCGGCGGCCCCGCGCCGGTCGCGGGGCACCGGTCGGGACGCGAGGACCGGGACAGCGCCGAACGGTTCCACAACCTCGACCGCCGCGCCCTCGACGAGCTCGCGCAACGCCTCGCCGAACCGGTCTTCCGGCGGCTGCGCGCCGAGCTGCGGTCGGGACGCGAGCGTGCCGGCCGGTGGCCGGAGGTGCGGCGATGACCGGTGTCGACCCGGGTACCAGCGTCCACTTCCGGCTGCGCATCGACGGCATCGACCTCGGCGACTGGAGCTCGTGCGAGGGGCTCGGCTGCGAGGTCGAGGTGGAACAGCACCAGGAGGGCGGCAACAACGGCTTCGTCTGGCAGCTACCGTCCCGGGTGCGCTACACCAACGTCACCCTCACCCGGCCGCTGATCCCGGACACGGCCAAGGTGGCCCGCTTCCTCGCCACCCTCCCCAACGGCATCACCCGGGGCACCGCCCAGATCGCGGCGCTGCGGCCCGACCGAGCCCTGCTGGTGCAGTGGGGTCTGGCCGACGTGGTACTCGTCCGCTGGACCGGCCCGTCCTTCGGGCCCGACCGCTCCCAGGCGGCGACGGAGAGCATCGAACTGGCGTACAACGGATTCCTGGAGGTGGGCTAGGTGTCCCGACCGCGACGCCGGCCCGGCCGGTCGGTGACGTCATGACCCGACCGACCGGCAAGGTCTCCGCGTTCATCCAGCGCTACCACCCCCCGCTGGGCGGTGGCAACCGTCCCGGCGGTCCGCTCGGAGGCCCGATCCCCTTCATGTTCAACCCGAACCAGCTGACCCTGACCAAGTCCGCCTCCTGGATCCCGCACGTGGTCCGCGGCGCCGAGCAGGTCGGGGTCCCCGAGTTCAGCGGATCCGAGCCACGCACCCTCTCCCTGACGGTGTTCCTCGACGTGACCGACACCCACAACCGCACCGTGCAGCAGCGGGTCGAGAGCCTGCTCGCCTGCTGCACACCCACCGCGGCCAGCATCGCGGCCAAGGCCCCCTCGCCGCCGTGGGTGAAGTTCACCTGGGGACAGTTCCAGACCGTCTCGTTCTACTCGTACGTCAGCCAGGTCACCGCGACGTACACCCTGTTCAACAGCTCCGGGACCCCGCTGCGGGCGACCTGCGACCTGAACCTGACCGAGATCAGCGGCAGCAAGCCCGGCCAGAACCCGACCTCCGGCGGTCGCTCCGCCCGGCGGGTGCACCGGGTGGTGGCCGGCGACTCGCTGCCGCTGCTGGCCCACCGCGAGTACGGCGACCCGACGATGTGGCGGGTGATCGCCGAGGCGAACGACCTCGACGACCCGACCCGACTCCGCCCCGGCACCGAACTGCTGCTGCCCGCCGCCTCCGAGCTCACCGCCGACCACACCAGCCCGGCTGCCGGGACCGGCGCCCCCGGCCGCGAAGGGAGGTAGCTGGCGTGTCCACGGGAAGCCTCACCAACCTGCTCAAGGTCGGCCTGCCCGACGAGGAGCTCCCCGACCCCTGGCCCGAGGAGCTGACGTACGGCTCCGTCGAGGACGGCGCCAACATGCCGGCGGTGGCGACCCTGCGCTACCGCGACCCCGGGTCGCTGATGCTCCAACAGACCAGGATCGAGATCGGCCGAGAACTGACCGTGGCGGTACGGGCCGGCGACCGCAACGGCGAAACGGTGCTGTTCACCGGAGAGGTCGTCACCGTCGAGACGGAGTTCGACGGCACCGGCACCTACACCACCATCCGGGCCATGGACCTGGCACACCGGCTCATGCGCGGCCGCCGGGTCGCCAGCTACCGCAACCGGAAGGCCTCCGACATCGCCGAGGAACTCGCGCGGGCCGCCAACCTCCCCGTCGGCCGGATAGATCCCACCACCGTCGTCTACGAGGTGGTGGCGCAACCCAACATCAGCGACTGGGAGTTCCTGACCATGCTGGCGGCCGACAACGACGCCGAGGTGGCGGTGGTCGACGGCCGGTTCGAGTTCCGCCGCCCCGTCCGCGCCGCCTCCGCCCCCGGCCCCCAGACGACCGCCGAACGCAGCGACTTCGTGGCGGAGGTGGACGGGAACGTGCTCGCCATGCGCGCCACCGTCACCTCCGTCGGCCAGTTCACCGACGTGGAGGTGCGGGGGTGGGACCGCCGCACCCGCCAACCGGTGGTGGGGCGCACCCCGGTCCGCGACAGCGACGAGGTACGCCTTCCGGTGACCGCCGGGCAGCTGGCGGCCCGGTTCGGCACCGCCCAGATGCGGGTCACCGACGTCCCGTACGAGACCCCGGCCGAGGTCCGCACGGTGTCCGACGCCCTGGCCGCGCAGGCGGCGGCCGGCTTCGCCGAACTCGAGGNGGCGGTCCGCGGCAACCCGAGGCTGCGGGCCGGCGTGCCGTTCGCGCTCACCGGCGTGGGACAGCCGTTCGCCGGCAAGTACACGATCACCGCCAGCCGGCACGTGTTCGGCCCGGCCCGCTTCTACGAGACCTGGCTGACGGTCAGCAGCGGACACGACCGGTCGCTGGCCGCACTGGCCGCCGGCGGCGCGGCCCGGTCGGCCCGGGTGCCCGGGTTGGCGGNCGGCGTGGTCACCGACGTCAACGCCGCACGGGACCGCAACCATCCGGAACGCCGGGACCGGGGCTGGGTCAAGCTCCGGTTCCCGTGGCTGGACGACACGTACGAGACCGACTGGGTCCGCACGGTGCAGCTCGGTGGGGTCGGCGGCGGCGGGGTCTGCTGCCCCGAGGTCGGCGACGAGGTACTGGTCGGATTCGAGCAGGGGCTGCTCGACCGGCCGTACGTCATCGGCGGACTGTACAACGGCATCGACCAACCGTCGCCGCACGACGGACCGCTGGTCGACCCGACGAGCGGGACGGTGAACCGGCTCTCGTTCGCCTCCCGCCAGGGCCGGGCGACCGGCGGGCGCACCACCGGCAACTGGGTCGAACTGCTCGACGGACCCACCGCCGCCGCCCCGCAGGGAGTGCGGTTACGCACCCAGAACGGCACCGACCGGCTGCTGCTGCACCTGGACCGGGCCGGCACCTCGGTGGTGGTGCGCAGCGACGGCAGCGTGCAGATCGAGGCCAGGACCGAGGTGACCGTCGGCGGCACCGCGGGTGTNCGGGTCGAGTCGGGCGGACCGGTCACGGTCCACGGCAGGGGCGTGTCGGTCGACGCCGGCCCCGGCGAGCTGAAACTCACCGGCGCCAGCGTCTCCATCANCGGCACCGTCGTCCGGATCAACTGAACCCGGGGTCGCCCGCACACCCGGACGGCCACCACGCGCCGGGCGGCCCGGCCGCACCGGCGAGGGAGGAAGGAGAGGCGCGATGCCACCGGCAGCCCGGATCGGAGACAGGGTCGGGCACGGCACACCCACCGGCACCGTCGGCCCGCCCGGCGCCGGCACGCCCGTCCCCGGGGGCGCGCCCGTACCCGGCGGCGCACCGGCGCTCGGTGTGCGCAGCGTGCTCATCGGCGGCCTGCCGGCCGCGGTGGTCGGCACCGTCTGCACCTGCCCGGTCCCGCCGGCGCACCTGGCGCTGGGCCCGGGCAACGTCGTCCTGCCCGGCCCGCCACCGGCGCGTGGGCAGGTCCTGATCGGCGGCTTTCCCGCCGCCCGGGTCGGCGACCGCACCACCTGCTCGGCGACGATCCTGACCGGCGCCAGCACCGTCCTGATCGGGGGTTGANCCGAGGTGGCGGAACAGTTCATCGGCGCCGGCTGGGCGTTCCCGCTCCGGGTCAACGCCAACGGCGGCATCGCCCTGGTGAACCGGGAACGGGAGATCGTCGAGGCGATCCGACTGATCCTCGGCACCGCTCCCGGCGAACGACCCATGCGCCCCGAGTTCGGCTGCGGGATCCACGACTACGTCTTCGCCCCCGTGGACGAGAACACCGCCGGACAGATCGCCTTCGAGGTGCGGGCCGCACTCGACCGTTGGGAGCCGCGTATCGAGGTCACCGACGTCCTGGTCGGCTTCGACGAGGTGGACGCCGGAACCCTGTACATCGACATCCGATACGTGATCCGGGGCACCAACGACCCCCGCAACCTGGTCTTCCCGTTCTACGTGATCCCGTCCCACGACGGGCCCGAGGCGGAGGCGACACCCTGATGGCACTTCCCGCACCCAACCTCGACGACCGCCGTTTCCAGGACCTCGTCGACGACGCCAAACGGTTCATCCAGCAGCGCTGCCCGGAGTGGACCGACCACAACGTCTCCGATCCGGGCGTCACGCTCATCGAGGCGTTCGCCCAGATGACCGACGAACTGCTGTACCGGCTGAACCGGGTACCGGAGAAGACCTACCTCGCCTTTCTCGACCTGATCGGCGTCCGGCTCCTCCCGCCGACCGCGGCCCGGGCCGACCTGACGTTCTGGCTGGCCGCCCCGCAGCCCGAGACGGTGCTGCTGCGCGCCGGTACCGAGGCCGGCACGGTCCGCACCGAGACCGAGGAGTCCGTCGTCTTCGCCACCGTCGCCGACCTGGCGATCGTGCCGTGCGAGCTGGGCCACCTGCGCGTCCATCCCGCCGACGGCCCGGCCGCCGACCGCACCGACCAGCTGCGCGACGGCCGGGACGNGGCGTGCTTCTCCGCCACCCCGACGCCCGGCGACGCCGTCCTGTTCGGCCTGGACACGGCGGTCCCGTCCTGCGCGGTGGTGCTGCGCCTGGAGAGCAGGGTGGAGGGCATCGGCGTCGATCCCCGGCAGCCGCCGCTGCGCTGGGAGGCGTGGGACGGTGCCGGCTGGGCCGCGTGCGAGGTCGACAGCGACTCCACCGGCGGGCTCAACCGGCCGGGCGACGTGGTGCTGCACGTCCCGGCCGGCCACACCACCTCCACCCTCGGCGGGCAGCGGGCCGGCTGGCTGCGGTGCCGGCTGGTGGCCGCGGAGCCCGGCCAGCCGTTCTACTCGGCGTCCCCGACGATCCGGGCCGCGTCGGCCTTCACCATCGGCGGCACGGTCGCGGCGATACACGCCGAGACGGTGACCGGCGAGTTCCTCGGTGAGTCCGAGGGGGTACCGGGGCAACGCTTCCGGCTGGCCCGGCCTCCGGTGGTCCCCGACGACGAGCCGTTCGTGGTCGAGGTCTCCGACGGCACCGGCTGGCAGGAGTGGGTCGAGGTGGACGCGTTCGGCGACACCGGACCGGACGACCGGTGTGTGACGGTGGACCGGACCACCGGCGAGGTGGCGTTCGCGCCGGCGGTCCGCGAACCCGACGGCTCGCTGCGCCGATACGGCGCCGTCCCGCCGAGCGGCGCCCGGCTGCGGGTCCGCCGGTACCGGACCGGCGGAGGACGCCGCGGCAACGTGGCCCGGGGCGCGATCTCGATGCTGCGCAGCTCCGTGCCGTACGTCAGCCGGGTGGAGAACCGGGAGGCCGCCAGCGGCGGGGTGGACGGCGAGTCGGTGGAGAGTGCCCGGCAGCGCGGACCGGTGCAGCTGCGGGCCCAGGACCGGGCGGTGACCGCCCGCGACTACGAACTGCTCGCCGAGCAGGCGGTGCCGGCCGCGGCCCGAATCCGCTGCCTGGCCGCCGGGGACGGTGCCGAGCCCGGCGGGGTACGCGTCCTCGTCGTCCCCGGGGCGGTCGCGGACCAGGGCGAGCAGCTGCGCTTCGAGCAGCTGATCCCGCCCGACGACATGCTCGCGACCATCGCCACCCACCTGGACGCCCGCCGGCCCATCGGGGTACGGCTGGTCGTGGAGCCCCCCTTCTACCAGGGCGTCACCGTGGCGGCCCGGCTGACCGCCCGGACCGGTGCGACCGCCGAGCGGGTCCGGACCGCCGCACTCGNCGCNNTGTACGCCTACCTCAACCCCCTGCGGGGCGGGCCGGACGGGTCGGGCTGGCCGTTCGGTCGGCCGGTGCAGGCCGGCGAGCTGTTCGGGGTGCTGCAGCGGCTGCCCGGTGTCGCGCTCGTGGAGGAGGTGCTGCTCTTCCCCGCCGACCCGATCACGGGGCGACGCGGCCCGGCGGCCTCCCGGATCGAACTCGACCGACACGCGCTGGTCTTCTCCTACGAGCACCAGGTCCGGGTGGAGGAACCGTGACGGCCGGCACGGCCGAAGAAAGGAGCACGCCATGCGTGGCGCGGTGCCGGGCCTCGGCACACCGCATCCGCTGAGCCGGCGGCTGCCGGCCATCTACGGCACCGACGAGTTCGCGGGACGGCTGCTCGCCGCGTTCGACGAGGTGCTGGCGCCGATACACGCGACGTTGGACAACCTCGCCGCCTACCTGAACCCCCGGCTCGCCCCGGCCGACTTCGTCGACTGGCTCGCCGGCTGGGTGGCGGCCGAGACGGCACCGGGGTGGACCCTGCCGCAGCGCCGCGAGGCGGTCGCCCGCGCGGTGGCGCTGCACCGGGCCCGCGGCACGGCGCGTGGCCTGGCGGAGCAGGTGCGGATGGTCTTCGGGGTGTGGCCGGAGATCACCGAGAACGGCGGCACGACCTGGTCGTCGACCCCGGGCGGACCGCTGCCGGGTACGGAGGTGCCCGCCCTGACGGTGACGGTACGGGTGCCCGACCCCGACCGGGTGCCGCTGGCCCGGCTCCGGGAGCTGGTGGAGGCGAACCGCCCGGCGCACGTGCCGTGCACGGTCCGGGTCGTCGCCGACCGCGGCGGGACGCCGGAAGGCGACGACGATGCCGCGCTGTGAGCGATGCNCCCCGGCCGAACCCGACGGCACCTTCTGCGCGGTCTGCGGGTCCTTCCTCGGTTGGGAGCAGACCGAGGAGCCACCCCCTCCGGCCCGGCCGGCGCCTCCGGCCCGGCCAGCCCCGCCGTCGACCGCCGCCGTGCCACAGCCCCGCCCGGACGAGCCGAAGACCGGACCGGCGCCGGCGGCGCCGACGGCGGACACCACCGGCGGCCGGTCAGAGGCGGTGACCACCCGATCCGGTGCCGGAGAGTCCGCCCCTGACCCCGCACCCACCCTCCCGACCTGGGCCGAGATCCCGGCGGCCGAGACGCCGGAACCGGTGGCGGCCGTGCAGCCCGCCCGACCGCAGGCACGCCGACCCGTGGTACGGCAGCGTCCACCCGCGACCGGGCAGGATCTGGGCGACCTCGTCTGCCCGGCCTGCGCGACCAGCAACCCCCGGGACCGGCGGTTCTGCCGGCGGTGCGGCACACCCCTCGACACCGCGTCGACCGCGTCGGCGGCCCGGGTCTCGTGGTGGCGTCGGTGCTGGCGGGCCCTGCGGCGCGCGGCGCGGTGGCTGATCCGCCGCCGCTCGGGCGTACCGGGCCTGCTGCACCGGGTCGCCACCGTGCTGCTCGCGGCCGCCCTGCTCGCCGGCCTCGGCTACGGCGCGGTCCGGCTCGGTTCCCGGGCCAACGACGCGGTTCGGGACCGACTCGTCACCCCGCAACCGGTGAGCCCGGCGTCGGTACGCGCGTCGAGTCAGGCGCGCGACCACCCCGCCGGGTTGGTCGCGGACGGGCTCAGCAACAGCTACTGGGCTCCGGACGCCGACGGCACCGGGCGCGGGGAGTACGTCGAGCTCACCTTCGCCGGTCCGTTCCGGCTGCTCAACCTGATCATCCACACCGGTGTGTCGGCACAGCAGGACGCGTTCCTGCGGCAGGCCCGGCCGGCGGAGCTGGAACTGACCACCTGGACCAGCCGACCCGGCCCGGAGCAGCGCACCACCCTGCGGCTGGCTGACCGCGCCGGACCGCAGACCTTCCGCCACGTCGTCGCGGACGTGGTGAGGATCCGGTTGACCGTCCTGGACAGCTACGGCAGCGGGCCCGGACGTCGCACGGCGATCGGCGAGGTGGAGGTCTTCCGCCGTCCCTGACCGCGCTCACGCCACCCGGGCCGGCTCCTCGACCCCGAGGGCACGCAGCATCCGGGCGTACGCACTGCGGGTCCGCGCGTACGCCGCCGTGTCCCCGGAACGCTGGTGCGCCTCGGCCAGCGTCCGCCAGGCATCATCTCGAAAACCGTCGATCTCCAGGCTGCGCCGCGCCGCCACGACGGCCGCCGCGAACCGCCCCGCCTCCAGTTCGAGGGCGGCGAGCGTCGCCGCCGACTCCGCCGCCAGCGTCCGGTGACGGTCACGCTCGGGCACGACCCACTCCGCCGGCCCGTCCTCCGGCAGCAGGTCACCGCCGTACTGGTCGAGGGCTTCCCGCAGGGCAGCCACCGCCACCGCCCGCTGTCCCGCGCAGACGGCGCGCCGTGCCACCGTGACCGCCTCCTCGAAGGACCGCACGTCGCACCGCGCGGACGGCGGCAGGGCCAGCTGGTAGGACTCGCCGTCCCGCCGCACGAGGCGGGACTCGCCGCGCCGCAGGCCGGGTTCGAGGAACGCCCGGAGCATGGAGACGCCCACGTGCAGGTTCCGGATGCCGGACCGCACCGGCAGCTCCGGCCAGAGCGCCGCCAGGATGGTTTCCCGGTGCACCGGCCGGCCGCCGTGTGCGGCCAGGAAGCGCAGCAGCGCGCGGACCCGCGGCCGCACCGACGTCCAGTCCAGCTGCCGTCCCGGAATCTCCAGATGGAAACCGCCGAAACAGCGCACCACCAGCGGGGCGTCCGCGGCATGCCCCGACGCCGTCCCCGGTTGCGGCCGTACGGCCGCCCGTCCCTGACCCGGTTCGCGGTCCGACAGTCCCATCTCCGACTCCTGTCCCCCAAACAATCGCCGTCGTCAGTCCGATCCTCCGTCGCCGGTACCCGCATGACATCGGTCAGTTGACGCGCATCGCCACCCACCGGCGGGGCCGTGGACACCGCTCGGGCCGCCACCGCCGTACGCGTCACGCCGAGCGCCCATACGACCCGCCACCGGACGGCGACCGAAACCCGGGTACCCGTGCCACCGCCGGCCGATCGGCGCGGTACCACCAGCGCCGTTACGTCAGATGACGGATGTCCCGGGGAGAGGGCGATGCCGGACGGGCCGACCTCACCGCGACAGCCCGCCCCGGCCCGGCCGTGAGGATCCGGTGTCGGGGAGGAGCTCCCGNCGCAACGCCTCGCGCGCGATCTCCACCCGACTCCGCACGCCGAGCTTGCCGAGCACGTGCGAGATGTGGGTCTGCACGGTACGTCGGGAGAGGTACAGCTCCCTGGCGATGTCCGGGGTGGACCGTCCCTGGGCGACCAGGGCGGCCACCCGGGTCTCGGTCGGGGTGAGCGCCTCCCACCCGGCCCGGGCCCGAACCGGCCGAGGTCCACGGNCCCCCCGCCGCACGCCGTGACGTCGGAGTCGCCCCTCGGCCCGCCGGATGTCCCACGCCGCGCCGAGCGCGCCGTAGCGGTCGAGCACCTCGCCGAGCAACGTCCTCGCCTCGGCCTGTTGGCCGCGCCGGGCGAGCACCTCGGCCAGGTCCTCCAGTGTCCCGACCAGTTCCACCGGCGAGCCGACCGCCCGGTAGTACCCGACCGCCTCACGCAACGGCGCGGGATCGCCGTCCCACAGGCCCTGGCACCGACGCAGCGCCATGGCGGCCCGGCCCGGCCGGGCCTCCGCCGCGACCTCGGCCTGGCAGACACGTAGTGCCGCCTGACCCGCCGCCCGGTCGTCGACCGCCACGGCGAGCCGCATCAGCTCGGGCATCCACTGGTGACGCAGGGTCATCTCACCGGGCGCACGTTCCAGGAGTGTCGCCAACAGCGACAGCGCCCGGGCCGGCTCCCCCTCCTGCTCGGCGACGAGTGCGCGGGCGGCGAGCAGGAAGTCGCTGTTCTCCCGGTCCGCGACGGTCCGGACGGGGAGCGCGTCGCCGGCCCGGAGCTGATCGGTCGCGGCCGCGCCGTCACCGCGGTGTCCGGCGATCAACGCGGTGACGCCGTGCCAGAGCAGCGCCGGTCCCCGCTCGCGGAGCCCGGAGTACGTGACGGTCCTGGCGTCCCGGCCGAGGGCGCCGAGTTCGGCCAGGGCGTCGTCCCACCGTCCGAGCCAGTACAGCAGCACGGCCGCGGTGACCGCCGACGCGCTCCGGCCGGGCCCGCCGGCCCACCGTCCCGGGTCGCGCCCCTGCCGCAGGATCGCTTCGGCCTCCGACCACCGGCCGAGATTCTGCAGACTGAAGATCTGGCCGTCCTGGGCGAACGCCCGCAGGNCGGTGTGCGCCGCCGTCTCGTCCAGCACCGTCAGCGCCTGGTCGGCGAAGCCGAGGGCGGCCTCGTGATCGCGCCGTACCGAGTGGGTCAGCCACAGGTCGGTCAACGCGTAGGCGGTGGCGAAGGCATCCCCGACCTCCTGCCCGACCCACAGCGCCTCGCGCGCGATCCCGTCGGCGGTGTCCAGGTCACCGGTGCTGGCCCGGATGATCATCGACAGTGAGGCCAGCAGGCGCGCCTGCCACACCGCGGGTACGTCAGGGCGGCCGAGAGCGGCACGCACGACGTCCGCGGCTTCCTCGTCGCGCCCGAGGTCGAACAGCGAGCGGGCCAGAATCGACGACATCTCGGCCCGGTTGCCCGGCAGCGTCACCACGGTGAGTGCCTGCCGGGCCCGGTCAGCCGCCTCCGGGTACCGACCGGCGCCGAACAGCACCCGGACGAGTTCGACGGTCAGCGCCTCCTGGTCAGCCCGGTCGAGTTGGCTCACCTGCAGCTCCCGCTGCAGAAGCTCCATCGCGACGTCGGGGGCGCTGGCCGCCAACGCCGGTGCCGCCTCGACCACCCAGGCGCGCGTCCACTCGTCACCCGGACGGTCGGCCGCCAGCAGTTGCTGGGCCACCCGCAGTGGTTCGGCGCCGGCCGCCGCCAGCATCCTCGCCGCCTCGCAGTGCAGCGCCGCGCGCAGCGCCGCCGGCATGCTGTCGTGGAGAGCCTGCCGGATCAGCGGATGCCGGAAGGCAAGCCGGTCGCCGACGCTGACGACGAGACCCGCCGCGACCGCGTCCTGCAGGCCCTCGGCCAGGTCGGACGCCGTGCGGCGCAGCAGCGCGGCGAGGTCGGTCACGACGAACTCGCCACCGAGCAGTGTGGCGGTGCGCAACATCTGGGCGGTCGGCGCCGACACCACACTGAGCCGGTCAGACAGCGCGTCGGCGAAGGAGGCCGGGACACGCTCGAACATGTCGTCGGAGAGCTCACCCTCGGTCGACGCGGCACCGGTCGCCTGTCCCCGGATCAGGGCGTCGAGCAGTTCCCGCAGGTAGAGCGGGTTGCCCATGGCCTGCCCGACCAGGCGGCCCAGCGCGGGTCCCGGTGGAGCCCCGAGCACGCCGGTCACCACGGTACGGACGTCATCCGCGCTGAGCGCGCCGAGGGACAGCAGGGTGCCGCCACGGCGGAGTGTCACCGCCCGCAGCGCCTGTACGTCCTGCCGGGCCGGTACCGGGCGGGTGGCGCTGACCAGCAGCAGCGGGAGTTCCTCGGCGACCAGGGCAAGTCGGTGCCACAGCATCAGCGACGCCTCGTCGGCCCACTGCAGGTCGTCGAGAACCAGCACGGTCGGCGCGTCGGTACACAGCTCGTCCACCAGCGACACGAGCATCTCGGTGGCGGTGTAGGTGACGTCGTCCGCGGCGAACAGCCCGGGCCGCCGGTCGCGCAGGAACTCGGCGATCCGCGCCCGTCGCGGGTCCGGGGAACGCAGCCGCACCTGGAGGCAGTCCAACATCACCCGCAGGGGAAGGCGGTGGGACAGCTGGTCCGCCCTACCCCACAGCACCTCACGGGTCCCGTGGCCACCGCCGGCGAGTCCCGCGGCGATCAGGGAGGACTTGCCGATGCCGGCCTCACCCTCCACCCAGAGCACCGATCCCCGGCCCTGGCTGGTGGCCTCGACGGCCGCGCGCAGCACGGCCAGCTCCTTCTCCCGCCCGGCCCAGACAGTCGGAAGCTCAACCGGAACCATCACGACGACACACAGCCGAAATGGCCGGAACAATGACGTCCATCGGTGCATATTAGCCGACTGACATGAACCAGCCAGCAAAAACATAGAATTTCTACAATGCGACAAATTGATCGCCGGCCGCGTCGGCTCCAACGTCACGTGGAGAATCCGCCGCGGAAACGAACGGCTTCGTCGCCGTCCCACACGTCGGCAGCCCGGCCGCCGCCGTCACCTGGGGTACCCCCCACACCGCCTNNGCGTATGCTGTCGCCGTGCCGTACCACGCCGAGCAGGACCGATGAGCGCTCCGGCCCGCACCACCGGAATCAGCGTCGCCGCGATGGGCGACCAGCACGCCGACGCCGTCCTGGAGATCTACCGGCTCGGCATCGCCACCGGCCACGCCACGTTCGAAACCGAACCACCCACCTGGGAACGGTTCACCACCAGCCGACTGCCCGGCCACCGCTGGGTCGCTGTCGACGCCACCGNTCACGTCCTGGGCTGGGTCGCCTGCTCGGCGGTGTCCGNCCGACGTGTCTACGCCGGCGTGGTCGAACACTCGGTCTACGTCCACCCCGACGCCCGCGGCCGGGGCGTCGGCCGTCTCCTGCTCGACGCCCTGATCGCCTCCACCGAGCAGGCCGGCATCTGGACCATCCAGGCCGGCGTGTTCCCCGAGAACACCGCCAGCCTCGCCCTGCACCTCTCGTGCGGGTTCCGCATCGTCGGCACCCGCCAGCGCATCGGCCGCCACCACGGCACCTGGCGCGACGTCACCCTCATCGAACGTCGCAGCCCGGCGATCACCTGAGGGCGGGACGGCCACGAGGGACAGGCCCGCGTCCTGTTCGTCTTCGTCCACAACGCCGGGCGCGCACGGCCGGCCGGCTCCGCCACCTGGCCGGTGACACGCTGCCTGGGCTGCCCAGCGCCGTGAGGAAGTCCCGGGCCTCCGGCGCCAGGCCGTGGGGGGTCGCACGGCGCTCGGCCTCCACGCGGCCCCACCCACCCCCGTGGCCGTCTGATCCGCGACCACCCTTGCCGGGAACACGACAGAGGCCGTTGACCAGGACACACGCTCCGGTCAACGGCCTCTGTCGTTGCTGTCGGGACGGCCGGATTTGAACCGACGACCCCTTGACCCCCAGTCAAGTGCGCTACCAAGCTGCGCCACGTCCCGGTGCCGCCATCCGGGCCTTCCCGTGGCGGCCGNTACAGCTTAGCGCAGGATGATCCCGGACGCGTACACACCCTCCCCCGCCCGGTTCGCGAGGATCGGTGTCGACCGGCGTGACTCACATCCCCTACGCCATCCTAGGAAGATGGAAAGCAGGGCCGGAACCACCCGGTCGGTCCCCACCGGATCAGCCGCGTGCCCTGCCGCGCCCGCCGGCCCCGTTCCGCTTCCGGGGCCGCACCGCGATCTCCACCGGGCTGCCCCGGAAGCCGAAGTCCTCCCGAAGCTTCCGCTCGATGAACCGCTGGTAGCCGGCGTCCAGCGGACCCGTGGTGAAGAGGACGAACCGGGGCGGACAGGTCCCCGCCTGCGTGGCGAAGAGCACGCGGGGCGCCCGGCCGCCGCGCACCGGGTGCGGGGTCGCCTGCACCAGGGCGGTGAGCCACTGGTTGAGCTGTCCGGTCGGCACCCGGTACTCCCAGCTCGCCAGGGCGGTCCGCAGCGCCGGGGCGAGCCGGTCCACCGACCGGCCGGTCTTGGCCGACAGGTTCACCCGGATCGCCCACGGGATCCGCCGCAACTCCCGCTCGATCTCCCGGTCCAGGTAGTACCGCCGTTCGGCGTCCACCAGGTCCCACTTGTTGAACGCGATGACCAGCGCCCGCCCGGCCTGCGTCACCATGGTCAGGATCCGCTGGTCCTGCTCGCTGATCGGCTCACTCGCGTCGATCAGGACCACGGCCACCTCGGCGGCCTCGATCGCGGCGGCGGTACGCAGGCTGGCGTAGTACTCCGTCCCGCTGGCCCTGCCGACCCGCTTGCGCAGCCCGGCGGTGTCGACGAACCGCCAGACCTCCCCGCCGATCTCGACGAGGCTGTCGACGGGGTCGACGGTGGTGCCGGCGACGGAGTCCACCACCGCCCGCTCCTCCTTCGCCAGCCGGTTGAGCAGACTGGACTTCCCCACGTTGGGGCGGCCCACCAGCGCGACCCGGCGCGGACCCCGCGGGCCCGCCTCGGTCACCGGTGGCGCCTCCGGCAGCGCCTCGAGGATCGCGTCGAGCAGGTCGCCGGAACCCCGGCCGTGCAGGGCGGAGACCGGATGCGGCTCACCGAGCCCGAGCGACCACAGCGACGCCGCCTCGACGTCGACGGCGCTGTTGTCCGCCTTGTTCGCGACCAGCAGCACCGGCTTGGCGCTCCGCCGCAGCATCCGCACCGCGGCCTCGTCCACGTCGGTGGCCCCGACCGTCGCGTCGACCACGAACAGCACCACGTCGGCGGCCGCCACCGCGTGTTCGGCCTGGGCCGCGATGGCCGCCGCCCGGTCCCGGGCGTCCGGCTCCCACCCGCCGGTGTCGACCACGACGAACCGCCGCCCCGCCCACTGGGCGTCGTAGGGCACCCGGTCCCGGGTCACCCCGGGAACGTCCTCAACGACCGCCTGCCGGCGGCCGATGATCCGGTTCACCAGCGTCGACTTGCCGACGTTGGGCCGTCCGACGACCGCCACCACCGGCAGCGGACCGGTGGGCGCCGCCTCGTCGGCGACATCCGGCTCCCGCAGCTCGACCCAACCGTCCCCCGTGCTCACCACGCCTCCTCACCACCCCGGCGGGCGCGGTCGCGCCCCACCACGTCACCCGTCGCGCCGACCCGCCGCGTCACCGGCCGGACCACCGTCCGGCGAGCAGCTCCCGCAGCCGATCGACCACCTCGTCGATCCCCAGCTCGGTGGTGTCCAGGACCACCGCGTCCGCCGCCTGTCGCAGCGGGTCCGCCGCGCGGGTCGAGTCGAGCCGATCCCGCCGGGCCAGATCCGCCGCGGTGGTCGCCAGATCGGTCGCGTTCTCCGCGGAACGTCGGTACGCCCGCGCCTCGGGGGACGCGGTCAGGTAGACCTTGAGATCGGCGTCCGGTGCCACCACCGAGCCGATGTCCCGACCCTCGACCACGATCCGGCCGGCCGACTCGATGATCTTCCGCTGCTGCGCGACAAGGATCTCCCGCACGGCGGGTACGGCCGCCACCGCGGAGACGGCCGCGGTCACCTCCGGGCCCCGGATCTCCCGGTCGACGGCGATCCCGTCCGCGGTCACGCTGGGAGCCTCCGGGTCCACGCCGATGCGCAGATCGACCTCCCCCGCCACCTTCGCCACCGACTCGGCATCGGACGGGTCGACGCCGGACCGCAGCACCGCCCAGGTCACGGCCCGGTACATGGCACCGGTGTCCAGGTAACGGGCACCGAGGAGACTCGCCAGTCTTCGGGAGACGGTGGACTTCCCCGAACCGGACGGCCCATCCACGGCGACCACACATCGCCCGGTCCGTACCTCTTCCGCCACCGTTCCTCCTCACCCGGTCACCAGGAGGCACCCGCGACCCCGGCCGCGGCGCCACCCACACGTCCACGTTCCGCCGTCCATCATGCCCCGTGCCCCGATCCGCCCCGCGCCCGACGGTCAGCGCGGAACGGCCCTCCCCCGACCGGTCAGCCGCCGACCGCCTTGAACAGCGCGGCGATCTCGGCGTTGCTCAACACCCGGGTACGCCCGGGCCGCAGGTCACCGAGGCGGACCGGCCCGATGGCGGTACGCACCAACCGGAGTACCGGGTGCCCGACCTCCTCCATCAGCCGCCGCACGATGTGTTTGCGGCCTTCGTGCAGGACCAACTCCACCTGGGCGATCCGTCCCAGGCTGTCCACCAGCCGGAACCGGTCCACCCGCGCCGGGCCGTCCGCCAGCTCGACCCCGGCCATCAGCCGCCGCCCGACGCCGCGGGGCACCGGCCCCACCACCTCGCACAGATACGTCTTCGGAACGCCGAACGACGGATGCATCAGCCGGTGCGCGAGGGTCCCGTCGTTGGTGAGCAGCAGCAGGCCCTCGCTGTCCGCGTCGAGCCGGCCGACGTGGTAGACCCGCTCGTCCACCCGGCCCAGGAGGTCCGCGACCGCGGTTCGGCCCTTCTCGTCCGCCATCGTCGACACCACGCCGCGTGGCTTGTTCAACGCCAGGTAGACCAGGCGGGTGTCGGTCACCACCCGCTCGCCGTCGACGTGGATGACGGCGGTGGTCGGGTCGACCTTGTCACCGAGCCGGGCGACACGCCCGTCAACGGTGACCCGCCGCCGGGCGATCAGATCCTCGCAGGCACGCCGGGAGCCGACACCGGCCGCCGCGAGCNCCTTCTGGAGACGTTCGACGCGCGGGGCCGGCTGGTCACCCCGGGCCACCGGCTCATCGTGGGGCATCGGCGATCTCTTCCACATCGTCGGGCAGGAACGGGGCAAGTGGCGGCAGCTGGTCGACGCTGTCCAGCCCGAGCTTCTCGAGGAACAGCGTCGTCGTCCGGTAGAGGTGGGCACCGGTCTCGGGCTCGGTACCGCACTCCTCGACCAGGCCGCGCGAGACCAGGGTACGGATCNCCCCGTCACAGTTGACGCCGCGGATGGCCGAGATCCTGGACCGGGTCACCGGCTGCTTGTAGGCGACCACGGCAAGCGTCTCCAGCGCCGCCTGGGTCAGCCGTACCGACTGCCCGTCCAGCACGAACCGCTCGACGTACGGGGCGTACTCGGGCCGGGTGTACAGCCGCCAGCCCCCGGCCGCCCGACGCAGTTCGAAGCCGTGCCCGGCGGCGGTGTAGTCCCGGGCCAGCCGCTCGAGCAGGCCGGCGATCCGCTCGGTCGGCTGCTCCAGCACCTGGGCCAGGACGGTCTCCGTCACCGGCTGGTCGACGACGAGCAGGATCGCCTCCAGGGCGCCGCGCAGCTCGGCGTCGTCGATCAGGGCGAGTTTCCCGGGCTGCTCACCCGGGTCCGCCGCGTCGTGTCGGGCGTCGGCGGCGGGAGGCGACGCCGGGTCCTCCAGGGTCCCGGTCGCCGGCGTGCCGGCCGGGTCGGCGGGGGCCGGGTCGGTCGACGCGGCCGGCACCGGCTGCTCCGGCGTCTCCACCGGCCAGCCCGGCTCCTCCGGCGTCTCCGCCGGCCTCACCGACCGCTCCGGAACGTCCTCCGCGGTCGGCGCGCCAGCCGTGCCCTCCGAGCGCTCGGGGCCGCCACCGGCGGGCGGCCGGCCACCGATACCGGCCGGCGTGCCGGCGTCGGGGTCCTGCGGCGTCGGCGCGGCGGTGGCGGGCGACCGCTTCCAGGGCGGCACCCAGGCCGCAGCCTGCTCGGCCAGGGACTCCGGCCGACTGTCGCTGGTCACCGTGCTTCCTCCTGCGTCTGCTCGCTGTCGCTCGGTCCGCTCGCGGTCCCGCCGACGGGTGCCGACGAGCCGGCACCCGGTTCGTCCGCCTCCGGCGCGGCCCGTTCCCCCTCGGCGCCACCGCCGGCCGGCGGGTCGGGGGCCGGGGATCCCGCGTACTCGTCGACGTCCAGCTCGGCGCCGCCGTCAGCCGGACCGGTCCACCGTACGGTGAGCTCCCCGAGCGCCTCCTCCTGGGTGAAGCCGACCAGCCCTTCCCGGTACAGCTCCAGCAGCGCCAGGAACCGGGCCACCACCTCGAGGGTGGACGCGCAGTCGGCGCAGAGGATCCGGAACGTGGCGCTGCCGGCCCGGCGCAGCCGGTCCCGCAGCAACGCGGCGTGCTCCCGCACGCTGACCCGGACCATGTGCACGTGGTCGATCGAGACCACGGGAGCCGGCTTCGGCGTCATCGCCCTGATCGCCAGCGCGGCGAGCCGCTCGGGGCCGATCCCGAGCACCAGCTCGGGCAGCGCCTGGGCGTACCGCGGTTCGAGGCTGACCGCCCGCGGGTAGCGCCGGGAGCCGACGCTCTCCAGCTCGGCGATGTACGCGGCCGCCTCCTTGAAGGCCTTGTACTGCAGCAGCCGGGCGAAGAGCAGGTCGCGCGCCTCCAGCAGGGCGAGGTCCTCCTCGTCCTCCACCTCGGCGGCGGGTAGCAGCCGGGCCGCCTTGAGGTCGAGCAGGGTGGNGGCGACGACGAGGAACTCGCTGGCCTCGTCGAGGTCCCAGTCGTCACCCATCGCCCGGATGTAGGCGAGGAACTCGTCNGTCACCTGGTGGAGCGCGACCTCGGTGACGTCGAGTTTGTGCTTGCCGATGAGCTGCAGCAGCAGGTCGAAGGGGCCGGTGAAGTTCGCCAGCCGCACGGTGAAGCCGCCGCCGGACGCCGGCTCGGTCGACTCGGACGACGGGCCGGCCGCGGGCGTCGCGCCGGGTGCCGCCGCGGACGGGGCCGGGTCGGGCGCCGCCGGGTCCGCGGCGGGGCCGACGGACGGCACCGGCTCCGACGGCGCCGGAACGGGTGGGGAACTCACCCGACGACCGTAGTCCACCGGTTCCGAACCGTCGGCGAGCACGCGCACGCCGGTACCGTCACTCACCCGATGATCCTCGACCGATGATCCTTGACACGGCGGGCACCGTGGCGGGCCCGCCGAACGTAACGGGAAGGCGGCCGGCGTCGACCGGCCAGGACCTGGTCAACAGGTTACCGCGCGGCCTGCGCGGCGATCACCTCTCGGGCCAGCTGCCGGTAGTTACGGGCCCCGGAGGACGCCGGGTCGAGGATGGTGATCGGCGCACCGGCGACCGTGGACTCGGGGAACTTCACCGTCTTGGTGATCACCGTCTGGTAGACCTTGTCGCCGAACGCCTCGACCACCCGCTGCAGCACCTGGCGGCAGTGTGTGGTGCGGCTGTCGTACATGGTGGCCAGGATGCCCTCGAGCTCCAGGTCGAAGTTGAGCCGCTCCCGCACCTTGTCGATGGTGTCCAACAGCAGGGCCACGCCCCGGAGGCTGAAGAACTCGCACTCCAGCGGGATGAGGACACCGTGCGACACGGTCAGGGCGTTGATCGCGAGCAGCCCGAGCGACGGCTGGCAGTCGATGAGGATGAAGTCGTACTCCTTGCGGATCCCCTTCAGCACCCGGGCCAGCGCCATCTCCCGGGCCACCTCGTTGACCAGCTGGATCTCGGCGGCGGAGAGGTCGATGTTGGCGGGCAACAGGTGCAGGTTGGCCACGTCCGTCTTGATCAGCACGTCGTCGGGGGTGACGTCGTCCTGCATGAGCAGGTTGTAGACGGACAGGTCGAGGTTGTGCGGGTTGACCCCGAGCCCGACCGAGAGCGCGCCCTGCGGGTCGAAGTCGACCAGGAGCACCTTGCGGCCGTACTCGGCCAGCGCGGCGCCCAGGTTGATGGTCGTGGTGGTCTTGCCGACACCGCCCTTCTGGTTGGCCATCGCGATGATCCGCGCCGGGCCGTGCTGCTCGGGCGGCATCGGCTCCGGGATCGGTTTGCGCATGGTGTAGGCGGCCGGGTCGGCAGGGCCGAGCTCGGCACCGAGATCCAGGGCGGACTGCTGCTCACGCAGGGTCGAGGTCCACGCCTCGGCACGGTCACCGTTGTCAGCCATGTCCTCGTACGCCCCCTCCCGACGACTGCCCGGCGTCGGAGCCGAACGGCGTCCTGTGCGGCGCCGCCGCGAACCTCGGTTGCCGCCTCACGAGGTCGCGCCGATGCCGACTGTACGCCACGTCGCAGCACCGTAGTGGGCACCGTCTCGGCGTGTCGACTCGGCGGAGACACCGTGCGCACGGCCAACACTTCCCCGCCGAGATTACCCAAGACGATTCAGCCGAGTGCCCGGGGATGCGCGGTGACGTACACCTCGCGAAGCCGGTCCACCGTCACCAGTGTGTACACCTGGGTGGTGGTGACCGAGGCGTGCCCGAGCAGCTCCTGCACGACCCGGACGTCGGCACCACCGTCGAGCAGGTGGGTGGCGTACGAGNGGCGCAGGGTGTGCGGCGATATCGCGCCCGGCCCGTCCACCGGCAGGCCGGCACGCCGCGCGGCTCGGCGCAGGATGGTCCAGGCGCTCTGCCGGGACAGCGGCCCGCCGCGGGCGTTGAGGAAGACGGCCGGGGTGCCCCGGCCGGCGGCGGCGAGCGCCGGCCGGGACCGCACCAGGTAGGCGCGCAACGCCTCGACCGCGTACCCGCCGACCGGGACCAGCCGGGTGCGGCCGCCCTTGCCACGCAGCAGGACCACCCCCTCGACCAGGTCGAGGTCGTCGATCACCGCGCCGACCGCCTCGGAGATCCGCGCGCCGGTGCCGTACAGGAACTCCAGCAGCGCCCGGTCCCGCAGGGGCAGCGTCGCGCCCGGACCGGTCGCCCCGACCGGGCCCGCGGTCTCCAGCAACCGGAGCACGTCGGGAATGTCCAACGCCCGGGGCAGCCGGCGGGGCGGCACCGGCGGGCGGACGTCGCGGCTCGCGTCCCGCGCGACCAGCCCCTCCCGTACCGCGAACCGGTGCAGGCCACGCACCGCGGAGGCGGCTCGGGCGGCGGAGGCGGCCGACAGCGGCGGGTGGTCGGCGTCGCCGGCCCGCAGCCGGGCCACGTGCCCGGCGATCTGGGCCGGCGTGACCGCGGCGAGGTCCTCGACACCGTCGGCGGCCAGGCTCGCCAGGTAGCGCTCCAGGTCCCGGCGGTACGACGCGAGCGTGTTGGCCGACAGCCCGCGCTCGACGGTGAGGTGGTCGAGGTAGCTGCGTACCNCCCGCCGCAGCGCGGCGGACGGCTCGGCCGGTGTCGGAGACGCCTGTGCGGCGTCCCCGCTCAGGTGCGCTCGCCCGGTCAGTGTGCCGTTCCCTTCGCCCGTGACAGCGACGCCCGTGACAGCGACCCGGACTAGCCGAGGGCCTCCGCCAGCGGCAGGGTCGGCAGCCCGTGCGCCTCCGCGACCGGCCCGTAGGTGACGTGGCCGGCGTGGGTGTTGAGGCCGAGCGCGAGCGCGGGATCCCGCCGCAGCGCCTCACGCCAGCCGCGGTTGGCCAGCTCCAGCGCGTACGGGAGCGTGACGTTGGTCAGCGCGTACGTGCTGGTGGCCGGGACCGCCCCCGGCATGTTCGCCACACAGTAGAACAGCGAGCCGTGCACCGGGTAGACCGGGTCGTCGTGGGTGGTCGGGCGGGAGTCCTCGAAGCAGCCACCCTGGTCGATCGAGATGTCGACCAGCACGCTGCCGGGCTTCATCCGGGAGACGAGCTCGTTGCTGATCAGGGTCGGTGCCTTGGCACCCGGCACCAGCACGGCCCCGATCACCAGGTCGGCGTCGAGCACCGCCCGCTCGATCTCGTAGGCGTTCGACGCCACGGTCTGCACCCGTCCCCGGTAGATCGCGTCGACCTGGCGCAGCTGGCTCACGGCCCGGTCGAGCAGCAGCACCTCGGACTGCATGCCGAGCGCGATCGCCGCCGCGTTCCGGCCGGCGACACCGGCGCCGATCACGACGGTCTTGGCCGCGTAGACCCCGGGGACGCCGCCCATCAGCACACCGCGGCCGCCACCACTGCGCATCAGGTGGTACGCGCCCACCTGTGGGGCGAGCCGGCCGGCGACCTCGGACATCGGCGCCAGCAGCGGCAGCGACCGGTCGGGCAGCTCGACCGTCTCGTAGGCGATGGCGGTCACCCCGCGGTCCAGCAGCGCGTCGGTACAGCTTTTGGAGGCGGCCAGGTGCAGGTAGGTGAAGAGCNCCTGCCCCTCGCGCATCCGGTCGTACTCCTCGGCCACCGGCTCCTTGACCTTCAGAACCAGCTCGGCGGCGCCCCACACGTCCTCGGCGTCGGCCAGGATCGTGGCGCCGGCCGCGGCGAACTCCTCGTCGCTGATCGACGACCCGACACCGGCACCGGCCTCCACGAAGACCTCGTGGCCGGCCCGGACGAACTCGTGCACCCCCGCCGGAGTGATCGCCACCCGGTACTCGCGGTTCTTGACCTCGCGGGGAACCCCGACCTTCACGATGCGTGACACCCTTCCTCCGGGTCACCGGCCCCGGCGCCACGGCACGGGGCGGCGCGGCCCCGTTGCCGCCACCGTCCACCGTGCCGTGCGCGGAAGTCTAGGGCCGGGCCCCGATCCAGGCAGCCAGCATTGTGACAGGGGGTAACCGCCGATCTTGACGACGTGTCAGCCGCCCGAGGACNNCGTCGACCANGGCCGCGCCCGGGCCTCGGGACGGCCGGTGACCGGCTGACGCCGGGACGGCGGGTGGGCCGCGCGCGACACCGACGGTCCACACGGCACCCCACCGGCCGACGGTCGTGGGTGGCGTGGGGTCCCGACGGCGCCGGTCAGGGCAGCGGCGCGTCGGCGGGACGCAGGGGAGCCCAGCCCTGGTCCCGGGCCCGCGCGGCGGCGAGAACCCCGGACACGCAGGCCGCGTTCGTGATCTCACCGCGGAGGACCATCGCCACCGCCTCGTCCAGGTCGACCCGGACGACCTCCAGCTCAGCCTCCTCGTCGTGGCGTACGTGCCGTTCCTCCGGCGGCACCTCGGAGAGGTCCCGGGCCAGGAAGATGCGGATCAGCTCGTCGGAACATCCCGGTGAGGTGTGCGCGTCCACCAGCAGGTCGAGCCGGGCCGCGCGAAGATCCGCCTCCTCGGCCAGCTCCCGCAGCGCGACCGCGGGCAGCGTCTCGTCNGCGACGTCGGCGAGGCCGGCCGGCAGCTCCCAGAGGACCCGGCGCAGCGGGTGCCGGTACTGCCGTACCAGCACCACCCGCCCCTGGTCGTCCAGTGCGACCACACCCACCGCGCCGACGTGCCGCACGTAGTCCCGGGCCGCGACCCGGCCTCCCGGCATCCGTACCTCGTCGGTCACCACCGAGAAGACCGGGCCCCGGAACCGCTCCCGACGGGACCGCACCTCGTAGCGGTGGCCGCCGTCCGCCGGCCGGCGGTCGGCGACGGGGCCGTGGTCGGGGACGGCGGGGCCGGTCACGACGGGAAACTCGCGCGAACCGGCTGGGCCTGTCCGATGTGGCCGTTCCGGTCGCCCGGCTCCGCCNCCGCCGACCTCCCGTCGGCTCCGGAACGTGCCTCGTCGTCCGCCCCCGTCGCCGCGGCGTCGGCGCCCGACGGGTTCGAGGCCAACTCCACCGGCAGCTGGTCCGCGGCCGAGTACGCCACGACCGCGTCGACGAACGCGACGAAGAGCGGGTGTGGCCGGGNGGGGCGGCTCTTCAGCTCCGGATGCGCCTGGGTCGCCACGAAGAACGGGTGCAGCGAACGGTCCAGCTCCACGAACTCCACCAGCCGGCCGTCCGGCGAGGTCCCGGAGACGTGCAGGCCGGCCTTGGCGAGCACGNCGCGGTAGGCGTTGTTCACCTCGTACCGGTGCCGGTGCCGCTCGCTGACCTCGGTGCAGCCGTACGCCTCGGCGACCAGCGACCCCTCGACCAGCTTCGCCGGGTACGCACCCAGCCGCATCGTGCCGCCGAGGTCGCCCCTGCCGGCGACGATGTCCTGCTGGTCCGCCATCGTGGCGATCACCGGATGCTCGGCGTTCTCGTCGAACTCCAGCGAGTTGGCGCCCTCCAGACCGGCGAGGTGCCGGGCGACCTCGATGGTCATGCACTGGAGCCCGAGACAGAGCCCGAGGATCGGGATGCGGTTCTCCCGGGCGTACCGGACCGCGCCGATCTTGCCCTCGATGCCGCGGACGCCGAACCCGCCGGGAATCACGACTCCGTCGACCCCGGCCAGCGCCGTCGCCGCGCCGGCGGCGGTCACGCAGTCGTCGCTGGGCACCCAGCGCAGCTCCACCCGGGCCCGGTGCGCGAACCCGGCCGCCCGGATCGCCTCGACCACCGACAGGTACGCGTCCGGCAGGTCGACGTACTTGCCGACCAGGGCGACCTGGACGGTGCGGTGCGGGTGGTGCACCCGGTCGAGCAGGTCGTCCCAGCGGTCCCAGGCGACGTCCCGGAACGACAGGCCGAGTCGGCGTACCACGTAGGCGTCCAGCCCTTCGCGGTGCAGCACCTTCGGGATGTCGTAGATGCTCGGCGCGTCGGGCGCGGCGATCACCGCCTCGCGGTCGACGTCGCAGTACAGCGAGAGCTTGTGCTTGAGCTTGTCGGGGATCTCCCGGTCGGAGCGGCAGACGATGGCGTCCGGCTGGATACCGATGTTGCGCAGCGCGGCGACCGAGTGCTGGGTCGGCTTGGTCTTCAGCTCACCGGAGGGCGCGAGGTACGGCACCAGCGAGACGTGCAGGTAGAAGCAGTTGTCCCGGCCGAGGTCGTGCCGGACCTGGCGGATCGCCTCCAGGAAGGGCAGCGACTCGATGTCCCCGACCGTGCCACCGACCTCGGTGATCACCACATCCGGGGTCCGGCCGTCCTCGTCCGGGNCGGCCATCGCCAGGATCCGCGACTTGATCTCGTTGGTGATGTGCGGGATCACCTGTACGGTGTCGCCCAGGTACTCCCCACGCCGCTCCTTGGCGATGACCGCGGAGTAGATCTGGCCGGTGGTGACGTTCGCCTTCCCGGAGAGCGATCGGTCGAGGAANCGCTCGTAGTGGCCGACGTCGAGGTCGGTCTCGGCTCCGTCCTCGGTGACGAAGACCTCACCGTGCTGGAACGGATTCATCGTCCCCGGGTCGACGTTGAGGTACGGGTCGAGCTTCTGCATCACGACCCGCAGGCCCCGGGCGGTGAGGAGGTTTCCGAGGCTGGAGGCGGTCAGGCCCTTTCCGAGCGAGGAGGCGACGCCCCCGGTGACGAAGATGTGCCTGGTCGTCCGTACTGAAGGGGCCAAGGCCTGCTCCCGTGGTCGTCAGTTGTGATCATGCAGACCGAGTCCGATCAGCGAAGTGATCCACGCGATCCACGGGATTCCACGGTAACACCTTCCCGGGCCGGGCCACCCGCCGCACCCGTCACCGCGCCGTCGGAGCGGTGCCCGTCCCGGCCGGCGCACGGTCACCACGCCGCGTGACGGCCGCCTCCGACGGTCCGTCGCCCGGTTCCGGAGGTCGCCACGGGTCGGCCCTGGGTCGCCCGTGCTACAGGTCGGCCGGGTTCGCCGACCACGACGCGGGCACGGTCCGGTCGGCGGCATGGTCGAGGACCCGCAGGGCGGCCAGGGCCGCCATCGGCACCACCAGGGCGGCCGCCGCGCCGGCCACGGTGAGCGCGCATCCGCCGAGCACCCCGCCGAGCAGGCTGGCGACGGTGATTCCGGCCATCCCGGCCCGGATCGCCGGATAGATGCCGAAAAGGCGTTTCAGGCCTCCCCAGGGCCGGAGCAGGGCGAACCACACCAGCNCCACGCCGACCAGGGCCAGCACGGTCAGGGGACTACCGACCAGCGCCGCCAGGTTCGCGGCGCTGGCACGGTGCACGGCGAGGCCGCCGGTGCCCTCACCGAGGGCGGCGAGGAAGCGACCGAGGCTGCCCCGCTGGTCCGGCGGCTGACGCAGGTCGAGCACGGCGAAGCCGACGGTCGCCGCCACGCCGGCGATCGTCGCCCAGGCCGCCCGGCCCGGGGTGAGCCAACCGCCGGTGCTGATCGCGGCCGCGACACTGACCCCGGCGGTCAACGCCACCGCACCCACCGGGTCACCGCCGAGGTAGGGACTGCCGACGATGATCACCCCGAGCACCCCGACCAGCACCACGACCGCCGGCCGCCACTCCCGGCGCACCCGCTGGGCGAGCCACCCGGCGGCGAGCAGGCTGCCCGCGACGAGGACGCCGAGCCCGACCACCCCGAGACCCGAGTACCGGCCACCCTCCAGGGCCGAGTAGCCGATCACTCCGTTGAGCTGGAGCCGGGCCCCGGTGACCACGTCCGCGGCGACGACGAGCGCGGCCAGCGCGGCCACGCTCCCCAGCGGCCAGAGGGTCCGCCCGTAGGTCCGGGCCAGCCGGACCCCCGCCGTGGCCACGGCGAGCAGGACCACCGTGACCAGCGCGAAGGTGACCCCGGGGCGCTCGCTGCGCCACCAGGGGACGACGTCGGCCACCAGGGCGGCGGGAATCGCCAACGCCGCCGCGATGAGCAGCACCTCGACGGTCGCGACCACCCGACGGGGTACCGGGGTCGGCCCGCCCGGCCCGGCGTGGTGACGCGCCCGGCGCAGCAACGGCACCACCGCGACCGCGAGCAGGACCTGCAGCACCGCCAGGAGCGTGAAGAACCAGCGGGCGACCCGCTGCTGCGCCTGGGCCTCCCGGTCGGCGTCCGCCGGCGCGGCGACCGCCTCTGGCAGGTCGGCCGGCCGGCCGTCGACCACGGTGGCCGGCCGACCGGTGAAGAGCCGCTCCGGTGCCGGCCGCCCGAGGGCGGCCAGCGCGGTCGGCGCCAGGTCCACCAGCTGGAGGTAGCCGTCCCGCCCGGTGCTGCGTGAGGTCAGCCAGCCCCGCCCCCAGCCGGGACCGTCCGCCACGGCGACGTGCAGTCGCGCCGCGCGGTCGGTGTCGGCGATCCCGGCCACCAGCACCAGGGACCGCTCGGGCCGGGCCGCCAGGACACGGGCGAGCGCGGCGTCGACGCGGCGGGCCGCGTCGGCCCGCGTCGCCGGGTCGTCGCCGGCGACGGTGCCCAGGTCGATGATGCTGAGCACACAGGAGGCGAGCAGCTCGCGGGGGTCTGGCGGGAGTTCCTCGACGTACCGGTCCACCCGCCCGAACGGCCGCGCGGCGGCGACGGCAGCGCCCGGCCCGACCGCGACCGTGCAGCGGACCGACTCGGCCAGCGTGCCCGGCACGGCCCCCCAACGCAGGGTGTCCTGGTTGTAGCTGACCGTGGCGCGCTGTCCGGGCAGGTGGGCGCTGAACTGGTCCGGCCGTTCGACGGTGACGTCCAGGGGCGGGCACTCGGCCGGGACGGTCTCGTCGTTCCAGGCGGTGAAGTTGCCGGCGCCGAGCGTCTGCCAACCGTCGATGGGACAGGTCGGCCGGCGCGCGGACCGGACCGACAGGGAGCCGATGGCTCCTCCCTCGGCCATACGCCACAGCGTGGGCGTGGTCGTCGGGCTGACATCCTCCCAGCGCAGTCCCGGCACGCCGACCAGCACGACGTAGTCGGCGGTCTTCTCCGACGCGCCGGCGGCCGGGCGGACGACCAGGGCGGCACCCCCCAGTGCCACCACCGCCATGATCAGCAGGACCGGGACCGACCGGCGCACCACCGGTACGAGACCGGCGAGCCGGAACCGGCCCCCTCGGCGCGGTTGGCCGGCCCCGCGGGCCAGCACGGCGGCCACCCGGCGCGCCGGCACGGCGACCAGTCGCCGCAGCCGCGACGCCGGTACCGCGAGCGGCGGGACCGAGGACACCGGCCCGGGAGGGGCGGCGGACGGCGACACCGGCGCGGAGGGCCGGGTGGCGTCGGACGGCGNCATCAGCCCCGCCCCGTCGCCGGGCCGGATCCGCCGGTGGAGTCGCCNGACACCGGCTGTCCGGGAGGCGAGGTGAGTTCGGCGTAGAGCGAGGCGACCGTGGCGACCGTCTCGGCCTCGGTCGGCCACCGCGCCGCCTGTGCCGGGCCGCGCCGGGCCAGCTCGGCGCGACGGTCCGGGTCGCCGAGCAGCTCCCGCACCGCCTGGTCGACCGCGGTCACGTCGCCCGGTGGCACGAGCACCGCCGCGTCCCCGACCAGCTCGGGCAGCCCACCGACGGCGGTCGCGACCAGCGGTACGCCCGCCCGCAGCGCCTCCTGGGCGAACAGCTGCCGGGCCTCCCAGTCACTGGTCACCACCGCCAGGTCGGCACCGTTGAGGAGGTCGGCCACGTCGGTACGGTGCCCGAGCAGCGTCACCGGAGCCCGGGTGGCGGAGATCCGGGCGGCGAGTTGCAGGTAGCTCGGCCCGCTGCCGGCGATGATCACGGCCGGGGTCGGGTCGAGGGCACGCCACCCGGCGGCGGCGTCGACCAGGATGTCGTACCGCTTCTGCGGATGCAGCCGACCGACCGAGAGGATCAGCGGCTGGTCGGGCGCGACGCCGAACTCGGCCCGCACCGCCTCCCGTCGCCGCCGGGGTGGCGCCAGGGGCGGCGCGGCGACCGGGGCGAGCCGGGCGTCCCGCGCGCCGAGGGCGCGGGCCCGCTCGACCAGGTCGGCCGATGCGCCGAGGGTGACCCGCGCCCGTCGGGCGACGGCCCGCTCGACGGCCCGGGAGACCCAGCCGCGCAGCCCGGTGGCGAGCACGGCGTTGTGCCAGGTGACCACNACCGGCGCGGCGGGGCGGGCCAGCAACGCCACCAGCCCGGCCCGCAGCCCGTGCGCGTGCAGCACGTCGACCNGATCGGCGAGCACCCGCCGCAGCGCGGCGACGGCCCGGGCGTCGGCCGGGGTCGGGTTGGCCGGAATCTCCACCGGAGCGAACCGGGCGCCGACGGCGGTGAACCGAAACTGCTCCTCGGTGGCGGCCGGACCGCAGACGGTGACCGAGGCGCCCGTGGCGACCAGTCCCCGGGCCAGCGACAGGACGTGCTGGCCGATGCCGCCGGTACTGGAGCCGATCAGCAGGACGACCGAGCCAACCCGGTCGTCGGCTGTTCCGGTACTCACCGCGTCCCCCGTCCCCCTTCCTCGTCCTTCCCCTCCGGGCCGACCGTGTTCCGGTCCGCCCGCGCCGTCAGCCCGCGCAGGCGACCGCCCACCGAGGCCAGCAGCGGACGTACGTCGTGTCGGTCCAGCGGGTACGCGATCGCGAGGAACACCGCGCCGACGACGACTCCGGACAGAATGCCCTGCAGCAGGGCGGCGGCTCTCGCCGGGGTACCTCCGACGGCGTCGGCCAGCCCGGGCACCAGCGCCGCGCCGACCGCCGCCGCGACCGATCCGGCGAGCAGCCCCACCAGCGCCGCCCGGCCGAGCCCGGCCACGGCCGCGCGACCCGCCGCGCGGACCACGGCCACCACCAGCAGGACGCCCGCCAGCAGCATGCCGAGCGAGTTCGCCAGTCCGACCGCGAGAACCCGGTGCTCGACCGGGATGACGGCGGCGAACGCGACGGCGGCGAGCGGGACGAGCAGCCATCCGGCGACGGTGGCCCGGGTGGCCGGGCCGGCCGCGTTCCGGGCGTACAGGGCCCGGGTCAGGACCGCGAGCAGGCCGTAGCCGAGCAGCCCGGGAGCGAAGCCGGCGATCGCGGCGGCGGCGGCCGGACCGCTGCCCGGCCAGAAGAACCGGGCCACCGGGGCGGCGGTGCCGGTCAGCGCGGCGGCGCCGAGGCAGCTGAACAGCAGCACCCGCCGGACGGTCGGGGCCAGGGTGTCGCGGTACGTGTCGGCGTCACCGGTGGCGTACGCCGCGGCCAGCGTGGGGNACGCCGCCACCGCCAGCGGCACCGCCAGCACCGCCCAGGGCAGCAGGTAGACGGTCTGCGCCAGGTTGAAGACGACCGGCGCGCCGGTCGGCCCGCCGGTGACCTGGTGCAGGCTGACCACCAGGGCGATCTGCTGGGCGGTCACCGTGGCGGCTCCGGCCAGGGCGAGCCCGCCGACCCTGGACCGGGCGTCGGCCGGAAACCGCCAGCGGGGTCGGATCCGCAGCCGCAGCCGGCGCAGCGGGACCAGCAGCGACAGCGAGAGGACCGCCACGCCGAGCGTGGTGCCGCCGGAGAGGATCAGCTCCCCGCCCCGTCCGACCGCGGCGATGCGCGGATGCACCCCCTCGACGGCGGCGAACGCCAGGTAGACCCCGATCACCGTGATGCTGGACAGCAGCGGGGCGATGACCGGCCAGGCGAACCGCCGGTACGACTGCAGCACGCCGGTCAGGACGATACCGATCCCGTACAGCGGCAGCTGCGGGGCGAAGACCCGCAGCATCCGCGCGCCGGAGGCGACCTCGGCGGCGGACCGGCCCTCCGAGATCAGCCCGATGATCGGCGCGGCACAGGCCGCGACCACGACCGCCAGCGGCACCAGCAGGGCCAGCGTCCAGCCGAGCAGGGCGCCGGTGGTCGCCGACACCGCCGCCCGGTCACCGGCCGCGACCGCCCCGGCCAGCAGCGGTACGACGAGGCTGGCCAGTGCCCCACCGGCGACGATCTCGAAGATGATGTTGGGAANGGTGTTCGCGACCACGTACATGCCGCCGAGGTCGCTGGCCTCCCCCATCACCCAGGTGAACACGGCGGTACGGCCGAACCCGGCCAGTCGGCTGGCCACGGTGAGGACCGCGATCAGCGCCGCGGCGCCGGCGACCCGACCGGCGCCGACGAGGGGAGTCGGCGTTGCCACGTCAGGAGTGTCGCCGGCCGAGGGCGTCGAGTTCGCGCAGACCCGGGGTGCGCTGGATCACCTGGGTGAAGCTGACCTTCTCGCTGGCGGCGGTGAGCGCGGCGATCCCGGTGAGCAGGGCGGCCCGTCCCACCGGCCCGGTCCGCGCGGCCAGCGCCACACCCAGCAGCGCGCCGAGGGCGTTGGCTCCGCTGTCACCGAGCATGACCCGCTCGTCGAGGTCCGCGGGCAGCAGCGCGGCGGCGGCGCCGACCGGCCCGGCGGCGAGCCCGCCGGCCGGACCGGGCAGCAGCGGCGCGCCGAGCAGGACGCCGGCCTTCAACGCCCGACCCGGGCGCAGGTCCAGGAGGTTCACCAGGTTCGCGGTGCCGGCGACGACCCCGGCGCCGAGCAACACGTCGACGACCGCGGCGACGCGGCCACCCCGGCGGCGCCCCGGGTGCGCCCGGACGGCGGGATCGCCGGCCAGCAGCGCGGCGGCGGCGACCCCCGCCGCGCCGACACCGACGATCTTCACCAGGCCGCTGGTGACCCGTCCCTGCCGCAGCGCGGTCAGGTGCCCCGCGAAGCCCTTGGCGGACCTCTGCTCGGGTCGGGCGCCGACCACGTCGTCGTAGAGCCCGACCGCGCCGGAGGACAGGCCGGCGACGAGCGCGGCGGCCGCGGCGGGGCGGCTCGGCGCCCCGACGGCGGCCCCGGCCGCCGCGGCGGCGGTGAGGGCCGGGCCGGCGGCCAGGGTGACGGTGCGACCGCGGAAGTTCGTCCGCCGCAGCGCGGGAGCCCACGGGCCGGCCGAGACGGCGCGTAGCGCGACGCCGGCCAGCGCCGTGGCGACGCCGAACGCCCGCCGCCGGGCGGTACGGTCGCGGGCGCTCACTTCGGCGGTTCCGGCAGCAGCGACTGGGCGCCCTCACCGACCCCGTACGCCCCGGCCTGCTTGGTGGTGAACTGCTCCACCAGTGCCAGGGCGGTGACCAGCTGGCCGGCCGGGCTGTTGGCGTTGTCCACCGTGGAGATCGTCTTGGACAGCGCCGGGTCGCGCCGGACCTCTGCCACCAGGTTGCCGCCGCTGCTGCCGCTGCCGGCGACCACGGTCAGCGTGGCCTTGTCGAACTGTTCGGTCAGCTTCACCACCGAGTTGTCCTTCTCTGCCGCGTTCTGGTCGACGTACGGCTGACCGCTGATCACCACCACCGCCTCGGCCGAGGCGGTGACCCGTTCGGCCACGGTCAGGTAGCCCGCCTCGCTGTAGTCCTCCAGCACCGCGCGCCGGTCGGCGTCGGTGACGGGCGACCCGCCCTCCGGGCGGTCGAACAGGGCGCTGGCCAACAGCGCGGCCGACTTCTCGACGCCGTCGCTGCCCGGCAGCCCCGTGTCGGGGATGGTGGGCCGGGCGGCCCGGGCCGCCATGCCGAGCAGGTCGACGTTCGAGGCCGGCTCGATGAACCGATCCTGGATCTCGATCTTCCCGGTGATCGTGGCACCCGCCTGGCGGATCATCTCGGTGACCCCGTCGACGTGGTCCTGCCCGCTGGGCAGGACCACCAGCAACACGCGGCGTCCGGTGAGCGAACCCCGCAACATGTGCGGGGCGGCCTCGACGGCGAAGTCCTCCTCGCGCTGGAGTTGTGCCTCCATGCTGTTGACCTGTTCCCGGAGCTGGTCGTTGCTCTTGCTCAACGCGTTGACCCGGTTCTTCAACGAGTCGGCGACCGGCCCGTTGAGGGCCGCGGTGCCGACCACCAGACCGATGGCCAGGGCCAGGAACACCGCGGTGAGCGACACCACGTGGTACCGAAAGTTGATCACAACTAGCGCCTCTTGATCGATCGGGACCCGACCACCGTGGGCCGAGGGCTAGAAGAGCTGTCCAAGTTGGAACACCACATTGTTCCACCACTCCGAGGCCACACCGAGATACGCCTTCCCGACGGTGGAGACCGCCACGGCGGAGGCCATCGCCGCCAGCGCCGAGAGCACCAGCAGCAGCAGCGACGACCCGGAGATGCTCTGCCGGTAGAGGCGGCTCACCCCCTTGGCGTCGACCAGCTTGCCCCCCACCTTGAGCCGGGTCAGGAAGGTGGACGCCATCCCGCCCCGCCCCTTGTCGAGGAACTCGACCAGGGTCGCGTGCGTGCCGACCGCCACGATCAGCGAGGCGCCCTTGCCGTCGGCGAGCAGCATCGCCAGGTCCTCGCTGGTGGCCGCGGCCGGGAAGGTCTGGGCGCTGATGCCCAGGCTGTTCACCCGGGCCAGCCCGGGGGCGCGCCCGTCCGGGTAGGCGTGCACGATCACCTCGGCACCGCAGCGCAGCACGTCGTCGGTGACCGAGTCCATGTCACCGATGATCAGATCGGGGGTGTACCCCGCCTCGACCAGGGCGTCCGCCCCGCCGTCGACGCCGATCAGCACCGGCTTGAACTCCCGGATGTACGGGCGCAGCACATCCAGGTCGGCCTTGTAGTCGTAGCCGCGCACCACGATGAGGCAGTGCCGACCCCGGATCGGGGTCTCGATGTCCGGCACCCCGACACCGTCGAGCAGCAGGTCGCGCTCCTGCTTGAGGTATTCCATCGTGTTGGCGGCGAACGCCTCCAGCTGCACCGAGAGCCCTTCGCGGGCGTCGGCCATGGCCTTGGCCACCGACTCGGCGTCCTGCCGGACGCCGTGCCCGACCGGCTCGTCGCCGACGAAGACCGTGTTGCCGTCGATCCGGACGGTGTCGCCCTCCCGGATCTGCTGGAAGATGTCCTCCCCGAGATCGTCGACGAGGGGGATCCCCGCCTTGATCAACACCTCCGGGCCCAGGTTGGGGTAGCGGCCCGACACCGAGGGCTTGGCATTCAGCACGGCGGCGACGCCGACCGCCACCAGGGAGTCGGCCGCCACCCGGTCGAGATCGACATGGTCGATCACCGCGATGTCACCAGGGCGCAACCGACCAACCAGGCGCTTCGTCCGTCGATCGAGGCGCGCGGTGCCGACGATGACGCCCGGTTCGGCGCTCCGGGCGCGGCGCAACATGGGTAAACGCATCCTGACCATCCTGGCATGTGGGGCAGAGCTTTCTGTCACGACATGCCTGAGCAGGGCCACCACCCCAAGGGAACCACATGTGCACCGGCCCTTGTGTGACCAGAATCACACTATCTGATTGGTTCCGCCGGCGGCCCCGAACTCACTGACGGCGTTCGCGGGCCGCCACGGCCAACAGCTCCTCCGCGTGTGCGATACCCAGATCCGAGTCCGGCAAACCCGCGAGCATCCGGGCGAGTTCCCGGGCCCGCTCGGTGTCCTCGACCACCCGCACCCCGCTGGTGGTCACCGCGCCCCCGGTGTCCTTGGCCACCACCAGGTGCCGGTCCGCGAACGCGGCGACCTGCGGCAGGTGGGTCACCACGAGTACCTGGTGGCTGCGCGCCAGCCGGGCCAGCCGACGCCCGATCTCCACCGCCGCCTGCCCACCGACACCGGCGTCGACCTCGTCGAAGACGAGGGTCGGCGGACCGCCGGACCCGGCGAAGACCACCTCGATGGCGAGCATCACCCGGGACAGCTCGCCTCCGGAGGCGCCCCGCTGCAGCGGCAGCGCCGGCGCTCCGGGGTGGGCCAGCAGCCGCAGCTCGACCTCGTCCGCACCGTCCGGGCCGATACCGACCTCGACCCCGTCGACGGTGAGGGTCGGCTCGCCCCGGCCGACCGGGCGGGGCAGCACCGCCACCTCGATCCGGGCGTGNGGCATCGCCAGCCCGGCGAGTTCGGCCGTGACCTCCTCGGCGAACCGGGCGGCCGCCTCCCGGCGGGACGCCGAGAGCCGGGCGGCCAACTCGGCGACCTCCCCGGCCAGTCGGTCCCGCTCCCGCTCCAGCTCGTCGAGAAGCTCGTCGGAGCTGTCCAACTCCGACAGCCGGGCGCGGGCCCGCTCCGCCCAGGCGATCACCCCGTCGACGTCGTCGGCGTACTTGCGGGTCAGGCCCCGCAGCGCCGCCCGCCGCTCGTAGACCGCCTGCAACCGGGCCGGGTCGGCGTCCAGGCCGGCGAGGTAGCTGGAGAGCTCCGCGGCGATGTCACCGACCAGCGTCGCCACCTCCTCCACCCGCCCCGCCAGCTCGGCGAGGGTCCGGTCGACGCCGGCCTGCGCCTCCAGCGCCCGCCGGGCGTGCCCCAGCAGCGTGATCACGTCGGCCGTCTCGTCGGTCGGCTCCGCCGAACCCGCNACACAGTGCTGCGCCGTCTGGGCGGCCGTCCGCAGCCCCTCCGCGTGCTCCAGCCGCCGCGCCTCGGCCCGGAGCTCCTCGTCCTCACCCGGCTGGGGATCGACCCGGCTGATCTCGTCCAGGCCCAGCCGCAGCAGATCGGCTTCCTGGTTCCGCTCCCGCGCGTTGCGCCGTCGGTCGGCGAGGTCGTCCGAGACCTGGCGCCACCGGGCGTACGACTCGCGGAAGCTCTCCAGCAGCTTCTCGTGTTCCGGCCCACCGAACCGGTCCAGCGCGGCCCGCTGCTCGGCCGGACGGAGCAGCCGCAACTGGTCCGACTGGCCATGCACCGCCAGCACCTGCTCACCGATCTCGGCCAGCATCGCCACCGGCATGCTCCGGCCCGCGACGTGCGCCCGCGACCGTCCCTCCACGGTGACCGTACGGCTCAACAGCACCGAGCCGTCCTCGTCGGGCTCGCCCCCCGCCTCGGCGATCCGCGCGTGCACGGCGGTGGCGACCGGACCGGTGAGCCGCAGACGCCCCTCGACCACCGCCCGCCCGGCGTCGGCCCGCACCCGCCCGGCGTCGGCACGCCCCCCGAAGAGCAGCCCGAGACCGGTGACCACCATCGTCTTACCCGCGCCCGTCTCGCCCGTGATGACGTTCATGCCGCTGGTCAGCGGCAGCGTGGTGTCCTCGATGACACCCAAACCGGTGATGCGCAGCTCTTCCAGCACAGCCACCGACAGTAGTAGCGGGCCCCGACATTGACCACCCGACGCCCGCCGCCACCGGCTACCGGCGGGTACCGCGCCAGCCCTGGACGGGGAGGCCGAACTTGGCGACCAACCGGTCGGTGAAGTGCCGGGCACGCAGCCGGACGATGCGGACCGGCAGGGCGCCACGGTGCACCGTGACCCGGGCCCCGGGCGGCAGGTCGTAGACCCGCCGACCGTCGCAGCAGAGCACCGCCAGCGTGGTGAACGGGTTCACGGTGATCGTGAAGCTGGAGTTCGGCGCGGTGACGATCGGACGGCTGAACAGCGCGTGCGCGCTGATCGGCACCAGCAGCAGCGCCTCGACCTCCGGCCAGACCACGGGCCCGCCGGCCGAGAACGCGTACGCGGTCGAGCCGGTCGGGGNGGCGCACACCACGCCGTCACAGCCGTACCGGGACAGCGGTCGCCCGTCGACGNCGACCAGGAGTTCGAGCATCTGGGCGCGCTCGCCCTTCTCCACGGTCACCTCGTTGAGCGCCCAGGACTCGATCACCGGGCCGCCCTCGAACTCCGCCCGGACGTCGAGGGTGAGCCGCTCGTCCACTGTGTAGTTGCGGTTCACCACGTCCCGNACCGCCTCGTCCAGGTCGTCGATCTCGGCCTCGGCCAGGAAACCGACCCGGCCGAGGTTGATGCCGAGCAGCGGCGCCTTCGCCGGCCGGGCCAGATCCGCGGCGCGGAGAAAGGTACCGTCCCCGCCCAACGCGATCACGATCTCCGCACCCTCCGCGGCGCCGAGCAGACTCACCGGCCGCACGTCGGGCAGGCCCAGGTCCTCGGCCTCCTCGGCCACCACCCGCACCTCGAAACCGGCGGCCAGCAGGTCGGCCGCGACCGTACGGGCGTGTTCGGTGCTCCTGGGCCGTCCGGTGTGGGTCACCAGCAGCGCCGTACGGGTCATCGGGCTTCCCCCCGGGTCGGTCCGCACCCCGCCGGCCCGGCCGCCACCGCCGCCCGCACCCGCGCCTCGACCGGTGCCGGAGCGCCTGTCCGCAGCCAGACGAAGTACTCGACGTTGCCGCTCGGTCCGGGCAGTGGGCTGGCCACCACCCCGGCCAGGCCGAGCCCGAGCTGCGCCGCGGCGTCCACCACCGCGAGGACCGCCTCGGCCCGCAACTCGNGATCGCGAACCACCCCGCCGCTGCCGACCCGTTCCCGGCCCACCNCGAACTGCGGTTTGACCATGAGCACCAGATCCCCCTCCGGGTCGGTGCACGCCCGCAGCGCCGGCAGGACCAGACGCAACGAGATGAACGACAGGTCGGCGACGGTGAGTTCCACCGTGCCGCCGACGACGTCGGGGGTGAGGCTGCGCACGTTGGTCCGCTCGAAGACCCGCACCCGCGGATCCTGCCGGAGTGACCAGGCGAGCTGCCCGTACCCGACGTCCACCGCGACCACCTCCGCCGCACCCGCCCGGAGCAGGACGTCGGTGAAACCGCCGGTGGAGGCCCCGGCGTCCAGGCAGCGACGCCCCGCCACCCGCAGCCCGTCGGGAGTGAACGTGACCAGCGCACCGGCGAGCTTGTGACCGCCCCGGGAGACGTACTCGGTACCGGGATCGTCGCCGAGCACCCGCAGCGGGTCGGCCGGGTCGACCATGGCCGCCGCCTTGCGGGCCGGCACCCCGCGGACCTCGACCCGCCCGGCCTCGACCAGCGCGACGGCCTGCTCGCGTGACCGGGCCAACCCGCGGCGGACGAGTTCGGCGTCGAGCCGGGTACGACGTGCCATCGATGCTTCTCCGAGAAAGAGGGCAGGGCCTACGCCTGGTCGATGGTGGCGAGAGTCTCGCGCAACGTACGGTGTGCGGCCTCGTACNGGGCGATCTGGTCGGCCGGCGGCAGGTCCGCCACGTTGGCCAGCGCCGCGAGCACCGCGTCCACGGCCGGNTGGCCCGACCCTGCGGTGTCGTCCCGCGCGTCGGTGATCGGCTCGGGGCGCCCAGCCGCGGGCCGGAACGGACCGGGTACGGGTGGACGGCTCATGCNGCGCCTCCGTCAGCGGCCGAGCGCGTGACCGCGGCGGCCTTCCGCCCGCCTGTCTTCTTGGCCACCGCCTTCTCCGCGGACGCCTTC
>Ga0065720_1018910_pt1 | contig 58107 bp, 50 predicted proteins | sample Thericmetagenome_FD_59107 | JGI IMG/M metagenome (GOLD analysis project Ga0065720, IMG submission 59107) | Thermophilic microbial communities from the Joint Bioenergy Institute, California, USA of rice/straw/compost enrichment - eDNA_2 v2... | ecosystem: Engineered > Solid waste > Grass >... | reverse complement strand
CTCGCGCGTCCCCTTGGGGTGACTCGCGCGGCCCGTGGGGGTAACTCGCGCGTCCCCTTGGGGTGACTCGCGCGGCCCGTGGGGGTAACTCGCGCGTCCCCTTGGGGTGACTCGCGCTGCCCGTTGGGGCAACTCGCGCGGCCCGTCGGGGTAACTCGCGCCGCGCGGGCCCGGTCCCGGCGTCACCCCCGTGCTCAGGCGAGGCGGTCGCGCAGGCCGCTCGCGCGGGCGACCGGGCGGGCGACGGCGGCGCGGACCGACTCCTCGGTGCCCACGATCCGCACCGACGCGCGGGCGCGGGTGACCGCGGTGTAGAGCAGCTCACGGGTGAGAAGCGGGCTCTCCGACGGCGGCAGCACGACCGTCACGCGGCGGAACTGGCTGCCCTGCCCGCGGTGCACGGTCATCGCGTGCACGGTCGTGACCTCGGGCAGGCGGGCCGGGGCGTACAGCTGCGGCGCTCCACCGCGGGCGAACGCCACCCGCGGCCCGTCCGGGCCGGCCACGACGACGCCGGTGTCCCCGTTGAACAGGCCGATGTCGTAGTCGTTCGACGTGACGAGGACGGGGCGGCCGGGCGTCCAGGGGCCGCGCGGGCGGTGCGGCTGGTCCGCGGCGAGCCAGCGTTCGATCTCCGCGGTCCAGCGGGACACCCCGTACGGGCCGCGGCGGTGCGCGCACAGCACCCGGTGCTCGTCCAGCGCCGCGACGGCCGCGGGCGCGTCCCCGGCGTCGGCGGCTTCCATCAGCGCCCGCCCCGCCGCGACGACGTCCGCACGCACCGCGTCGACCGCGCGCGGATCCTCCTCTGGCGGCATGACGAGCTGCAGCGCGGGATCGTCGCGGCGCAGCAGGTCCACCGCGGCGTCGGCGTCCCCGTCGCGGACCGCGCGGGCGAACTCGGCGATCGCCCCGCCGAACCGCCACACGTGCTCCAGCGTGACCACCCCGTGGACGACACCGCCGGGCACACCCATCTCGGCCAGCCGCGCGTCCAGCCACGGCTCGGGCCGCCCAGGTGCGCGGGCGAGATCGCCGAGCACCGCCCCGGCCTCGACGGACGCCAGCTGGTCGGGATCGCCCACCAGCACCAGCCGCGCCGCGGGCCGCACCGCGTCGAGCAGCCGCGCCATCATCGACAGCGACACCATCGACGTCTCGTCCACCACCACGACGTCGTACGGCAGATGGTGGTGGCGGTGGTGCCGGAACCCCAGCGCGGGGTGCCAGCGCAGCAGCCGGTGCAGGGTCGACGCCTCCGGCACCCGGCTGCGCAGGTGCGGTGGCAGCACCTCGGTGACGGCTTCCTGCAGGCGCGCCGCCGCTTTGCCCGTGGGCGCTGCCAGCGCGATCCGCCCGACGGCCGGCTGCTCGGCCAGCAGCTCGAGCAGCCGTGCCACGGTGGTGGTCTTCCCGGTGCCGGGACCGCCGGCGAGCACGGTGACCCGGCGCAGCACCCCGACCGCCGCTGCCTGCCGCTGCCGCACCGCGTCCGGTTCGAGGAACAACCGGTCGAGCCCGGCCTGCAGCGCCAGCAGATCGACGGGCGGCGGCTCCATGGCGGCGCGCTCCTGCAGCGAGGTGCGGACCAGCTCCTCCTCGTGCCAGTACCGTTCCAGGTACAACAGGTGCGCCGCACCGGTGGAGACCAGCCGCAGCGGCCGCCCGGACGGCGCGTCCGCTCCCACCGCGACGAGCGGCGACGCTCGGCAGGCTGCCAGCCACGCGGCCGGCTCCGGCCACGGCAGCACCGAGGTGTCGAGGACCTCGTCGCCCTCGCCGAGCACGGTGTGGTCGGCTGTCGCGAGGTCCAGGCACACCGAGCCCAGGCGCACCGCACGCACCGCCAGCGCCGCCGCGAGCAGCACCTCCTGCCGTTCCTCGCCGCCCAACCGGCCCAGCCGGGCGGCGACGTGCACGTCGGCGGGCTCCAGCACGCCCGCCCGGTTGAACTCCGCCAGCAGCCCACCGGCGCCGACGGCGAGCCGCGGATCCCCGACGTCCAGCGCGGCGGTCACCGAGCACCGTCCAGCAGGTCGGAGAGCTCGGTGATCAACGCTGCCGGTGGGTGCCAGCTGAACACGCCGCACGGCACATCGTCGACGGTGGGGGTGGCCGGTCCGCACATGCCCCGCACGAACAGGTACAGCACCCCGCCCAGGTGCCGCTCGGGGGCGTAGTCGCGCAGCCGCCAGCGCAGGTAGCGGTGCAGCGCCACTCCGTACAGCAGCGCTTGCAGCGGGTAGTTCGCCGCGATCATCGCGCCGGCCAGCAGCGGCGGCAGGTAGTGCGCGGCCGTCAGCGGCTCACCGGGCGCGGTGCCGAGCCAGTTCGTCTTGTAGTCGACGACGAGGAACCGCGGCCCGGGCAGCCGGAGCACCGCGTCGATGCTGCCGGTCAGGTAGCCGCGCAGCGGCTGGTCCTGCAGCTCCGGGTCGGCCAGCACGTCGGCGTAGGTGACCAGTGGATCGGCCGCGGACAGGTGCTTGCGCAGCAGCGGGGCCAGCTCGCCGAGCCGCACGTCCCGCGGACGCGGCGTGTCCCCACCGGCGAGCGGCAGCTCGAAGTCCAGTTCGGCGAGCCGGTCGCGCGGGGAGACGTCGGCCAGCCGCAACCCGTCGGCGAGTGGCCCCAGCGGCGTCTCGACCGCCGGGCGCAGCGCCGCGGCCAGTGTCTCCGCCTCCAGGCCGGGGACGGGGTGGCGGGCCAGCTGGGCCCGGCACTGCGCCACCAGCTCCGCGCCGAGATCGGCAGCGGTGAGGTCGGCCGCCTCGAGCACGGCGTGCACCAGCGTGCCGAAGCCGGTACCCGTGGGCAGCTCCGCCATCGGCGACGGGATCGCGGCCGCCGCACTGCCGACCGGTGCGGGCACGGCGACCTCCAGCTCGTCGACGGGATGCTGGTCCAGGTCGGCGTCGATGCCGGGTTCGTCGTCGGTGCTGCGCGTGTCGGCTTCGCTGCCCACGCCCGGCCCGTGGCCCGCACCCGCGGTGAGTGCCGAATACGACGTGCGGCGCCAGCGCAGGTCGAGTTCGCGGTCGAACCGGGCGGCCACCAGCGGTTCGGGGTCGGCCGGGTCGCTGGGCACCGCGGGCGGAACGACCGCGCGCGGCCGCACCGGTTCCACCGCCAGCACCGGCGACTCCAGTGCACGCAGCGCCTGCAGCGCCGCATCGTCGGCGGGTACCCGGTAGGCCAGCTCGGGGACCGTGCCCGGCGCGGGCCGCCCGATCAGCAACCGGTGCACCGGTGACGTGGCCGTGGTCGTGGCCGGCACCCACCACGTGACGACCCGGCTGCGCGCCCGGGTCAGCGCCACGTAGAGCAGCCGCAGATCCTCGCCGGCCTCCTCGAACTTGTGCGCGGCCACGTGGTCGCGGAACCGTTCGCCGGTCGGGCCGCCGACGTCGAGCACCCGCGCCCCGGCTGCGTCGTGCAGCAGCGGCACGTCGGGATCGCGGACATTGCGGTCCCACCCGAACGGCACGTAGACGACCGGGAACTCCAGCCCTTTGCTGCGGTGGATCGTGATGATCTGCACGGCGGCCGCGTCGGACTCCAGCCGGCGGCTGCGTGCGCTGCCCGCACCGGCTTCCGCCCGGTTGCCCGAGGTGGCCTCGCGGATGCGGTGCCCGAGCCAGTCGGCGAGCGCGGCTGGGCCCAGGTGTCCGGTGGTCGCGGCCTCGTGCAGCAGCTGGCCGATGTGCCGCAGATCGGTGAGGGTGCGCTCACCGCCGGCCTGCCGCAGCAACCGCTCCGGGAGCCCGGTGTCGGTGGTGACCGCCTCCAGCAGCGCTGCCACCCCCCGCTCGCGCAGCAGCGATCCCCACGCCCGCACCTGGCCGCCGATCCGGTCGAGCAGCTGGTCGGCGTCCGGGCCGCACAGCTCCTCGACGGTGTGGCCGAGGAAGCAGGTCAGCGCGGCCCCGCGCAGCCGGCTCGCCCGCGGCGCCTCGCACGCCTCCAGCAGCTGCAGCCACTCCGTGGCCACAGGGGTGGCGAACACGCTGGACGTGCCGGTCAGCACCGCCGGCACCCCGACGGCGCGCAGCGCGTCGTGCATCAGCGCCCCCTGGTCGTTGGTGCGCACCAGCACCGCGACGTCGCCGGGCGCCACCGTGTCCCCGGCGACCAGCTCGGCGATGTCCGCGGCCGCGTCGGCGGCCACCGCCCGGCGGGCCTCCTTGGCGAACACCAGTCCGCTCTTCGCCGCCGGCAGTCCGACTCGGCCCAGCACCCGCACCCGGAACGGCACGCCGGGGATCCGCTGCCCGGTGTGCGCCGCCCCCACCGGGTGCACGGTGATCCGCTCGTTCCCCAGGGCCACGTCGCCGAACACCTGGGCCAGCGCGTCGAGCAGCGGGGCGTCGCTGCGCCAGTTGGTGGCGAGCGTGGCGTGGCTGTCGGCGACCTCGGTGGCGTCGAGGTAGCTGCGCACGTCGGCGCCGCGGAACGCGTAGATCGCCTGCTTCGGGTCGCCGATGAGCACCAGCGTGGTGTGGCCGTGGAACGCGCGGCGCAGGATGTCCCACTGCACCGGGTCGGTGTCCTGGAACTCGTCGACGAGCACCACCCGGAACCGGGCCCGCAGCCTCTCGGCCGCCCCCCGCGCCGGGTCCGCGAGCGCGGCCGCGAGCCGGGTGAGCATGTCGTCGAAGGTGTAGATGCGCTGCTCCCGTTTGCGCCGGGCCACCTCGGCGCGCACCGCCGTGGCGAACCGGTAGCGCACGTCGGCGGTGCTGCCCGGCTCCGCGTCGCGCGGTTCCAGCCGGGCCTGGCCGTCGCCCACGGCGATCCGGGCAAGCCTCAGCGCCTCCTCGCGGGTGAACGCCGGGGTGCCGGCCGAGCGGTCGCCGTACTTGCGCACGTAGAAGTCGTCGACGACCTCGGTGATCAGGTCTTCGATGCTCTCGACGAACACCGCGTCGGGATCGCGGTCGCCGGCCGCGCCGAGCCCTGCGAGCATCTGCTGGCAGAACTGGTGGGTGGTGGCGATCGTGGCCGCGTCGAACTGGGCGAGCGCGCGGGTGAGCCGCTCCCGGCGGCGGGCCGCCTCGGCGTCGTCGACGGCCGCGAGCAGCGCGATCACCGCGTCCGACGATGCGCGCGCCGCGGCCGGGTCGCGCAGTGCCCGCTCCGCCGCACCCAGCCGCTCGCGGACCCGTTCCCGCAGCTCCTGGGTGGCCTCGCGGCCGAACGTCACCAGCATCAGCTCAGGTAGCTCGGCGTGGCCCTCGGCGACGTAGCGGACGGCCAGCGACGCGATCGTGTACGTCTTGCCCGTGCCGGCGCTGGCCTCGAGCACGGTGGTGCCGGTGGGGAGCGCGCCGCACACGTCGAACGCGGCGACCGACAGCAGCGACGTCACCGGGCGCTCACCGCCGCACCAGGTCTTCCGCCCGCAGCAGCGGCTCCCACAGCCGCCTCGCCAGCGTGCCGAACAGAGTGGGCTCCCCGCCGGGCGGGCCCGGCTCGGCGAACACCGCCTCCGCGTCGGCGTCCTCGCCCCACACCCGCCGGTGCGCCGGATCGCTCTGCTCCGCGCCCGCCCCGGCCGACCACGCCCGCTTCGCCTCCTCCAGCGCGTCGTACGGTTCGCCGCCCGCATGGCGCACCTTCGCGTACGTGCAGCCCGCGAACGTCGGCAGCGGTAGCGGGGTGCAGCGGCCCATCGCGGCCAGCTCGACCAGGTCGGCCAGCACCGCGCGGGCGTGGTCCGGAGCGACCGGCCCGAGCCGGGCGACGGCGATCCCGGTGTACTGGCCGCGGCCGATCGTGACGGCGGTCCACTCCTGCCCCGGCTCGGCCACCGTCAGCGCCAGCAGCTGCACCCAGGCCCGCAGCCGGTGCTTGGGGGCCAGCCGGGAGAACTCCACGCGCACCAGCCGGCGGCCGTGGATCCCGGACAGCGTGCCGACCACGCGGCCGTCCGGGACCTGGACGTCCACGTCGACGTCGGTGGGCGGCTCGCCGCCGCGCACCTCTTCGGCGGCGGCGACCAGCGGCTCGACCTCGTCGAGCACCTCGGCGAGGAACGCGTCGCCCAGGGCCCCCGGCGGGAGGGCGCCGCGGCGCCACTCCGCCTTGCGCGCTCGATCGAGATCGTGGCCGGCCAGCCGGTCGCGCAGCAGCCGGTCGCCGACGGACCAGCGGGCCAGCGCGTCGGGCTGGACGGGCAGCGCGTCCGGCGGCTCCTCGTCGTCCTCGCCGACCGGTACCCCGGCTCGCTGGGTGAGGAACGCCTTGACCGGGTGCTCCACGAACGCGACCAGATCCTCCAGGGGCAGCGGATCCCGCTCCTGCGGCGGCAGCGGTCGGGGCAGGAACGGTTGCGGCGGCACCCGCGGACCGGCCGCGGCGCGGGCTCCGGCGAGGTTCGCGGTGTCGAAGCTGAACGGGGCCGGCGCGCGGAAGTTGCGGGGATCGAACGGTTGCAGCGGATGGCGGTGGACCACGCGGGACAGATCGCCCGCGGTGGCCGCGATCGCGTCCAGCAGCTCGCCCAGCGGCACGGCGGGCGGGCGCCGGGCACCGGTGCGCTCGTCGGCGCCCGAGGCGATCACGACGAGCCGCTCGGTCGCCGCGCACACCGCGTCGAGCAGCAGCTGGCGGTCCTCGGAGCGCAGGTCGCGATCGCCGACGCGGGGTTCGCGGGCCAGCAGGTCGTCGCCGTCGACGGTGGTGGTGCGCGGGAACGCGCCGTCGTCGAGGCCGAGCAGGCACACGACGCGGTGCGGCACCGAGCGCATCGGCACCAGCGTGGCGACGGTGAGGCTGCCGGTGCGGAAGCTCGCTCTGCTGGGCCCGCCGCGCAGCCGCTCGGCGAGCAGGCCGCGCACGTCGGCCAGCCCGAGCGGGACGGTGCCGGCGTGCGGGCCGGCCTCGACGACGGCGTCGGCCAGCTCGGCGCGGGCGTGCGCGCCCTGCCAGGCCTCCGTCGGGGAAGTGGCGGTGAGCAGGTCGAGCGCGCCGAGCAGGCACTCGATCCACGCCTGCAGCGGGCGCTCCCCGGTGAGGCCGGACAGGACGCCGGCGAGGCGGTCGACGAACTCGGCGAGTGCGCCGAGCCGCTCGGTGTCGCTGGAGTCGACGTCGTCGAGGGGGAGCGCGGTGCCCAGCCAATCGCGGGTGGCGGCGGGCATCGCGACGCCGAGCAGCAGCCGATCCAGCCCGGCCGCCCAGGTGTTCTGCGGGAACCCGTCGAGCTTGTAGGGGGCGCGGTGGGCGGCGTCGAGGCCCCAGCGCACGCCGGCGGCGATCACGAGGGAGCGCAGCCGTTCGAGGTCGTCGTCGTCGAGCCCGAAGCGGGTGCGCACCGGGCGGGAGGCGAGCAGGTCGAGCACCTCGGAGGCGGTGAGCCGGTGCTGCGCCAGCTCCAGCAGCCGCTCCACGGTGTCCAGCAGCGGGTTGACCTGGCGCAGCGCCCGGTCGGCCAGGCGCACCTGCAGGCGATGGCCGGGATGCCCGACGTCGCCGAGACCGAAGGTGGCCGAGATCAGCGGCGCGAACCTCTCGATGTCGGGGCAGAGCACCACGATGTCGCGCGGTTCGAGGGTGGGGTCCTCGGCGAGCAGGCCGAGCACGATCTCCCGCAGCACCTCGACCTGGCGGTCGGGGCCGTGGCAGAGGTGCACGGCCACGCTGGTGTCGTCCGGCCCGATCGGCGTGGGGACGACCGGTGGGGCGTCGTCGCGCAGCTCGCGCTGCAGCCGCCCGAGCAGCGTGGGCGGTGGCTCGGGCAGCGGATGGTGCACCGAGCGAGACATTCGGCCGGACAGCCGCACCTGCAGCTCGCGGACGTCCCGGCCGAGCGAGGCGAGCAGCGGGTGGCGGGGCAGCGCCGCGGTCGGGTCGGCGCGGCGCGGCGGCACCTCGTCGATCCGCGGGAGGCGGGACCACAGATCGGGGGAGGGATGCGGCAGCCACAGGTGGACGTCGCGGTGCTCGGCCAGGGCCGTGAGGACGGCGAGCTCCTCCTCGGTGAGCCGGGTGGGGCCGAACAGGGACAGCCGCGGCGGCAGCGGGGCGAGCGCCGGGTCGCTGCGCAGGGCGGCGCAGGCGGTGTCGAGGCGCTCGGCGGGATCGGGCTCGGCGATCCGCTCGCGGAGCCGGCGCCACAGGCGGGCCTGCCACTCCAGGTCGGGCACGCCCGCGCCGCCGCCCTGCCGCCACGAGCGCAGGAGCTGGGGACGCTGCGCCGCGTACTGCGCGAACAGTTCGGCGAGCCGGCGCGCGGCGGCGTAGCGGCGGCCGGGGGCGGCGCGCAGGTGGGCGGCGAGCGGCGCGCACCAGGGCTCGTCCAGGCTCGTGTCGATCACCTCCAGCAGCGGCCAGACGGCGCGGGCGGGCCGCCAGGGATCGGCGTCGGGCGGCACCCCGGTGGCGCCGCCGACCGCCGCGGCGACCACCCCGGACGGGGCGGGGAACTCGACGCCGGCGCACACGCCGTCGTCGGATCCGCCGGCGCCGAGGCGGTGCGACAGGCGCTGCGCCAGCCAGCGCTCGATGCCGCGGGCCGGGACGGCGACGATCTCGGCAGCGAACGGGTCGGGCAGCGGCGTGGCCAGGAGCTCGGCGAGGGCGTCGGCCAGCGCGTCGGCCCGCTCCGCGCGGTGCACCACCAGCTCGCCCATGCTGTGCACGGTAGGGAGGGGGTCCGACGGTTCCCGCGCCGGGGTGCGGGCGTGTCGGGGTACTCGTCCCGCGATCACCCGCGCCCGGGTTGCCGACCGGGGAACGGCCGATCACGCAACCCCTGATCGGGTGAGCCTGCGACAGTGAGACGGACCGGCCCGGAGATCCGCCGTCCGCATTGGACGGCGACAGAACGGCCACGATCGACTACGGTAAGTGACTGCGATGGTGAAACGACACGATCGTGGTATCCCGCCGCCGGCACGATAACGGAAGGCTGGGGGCTGCGCGATGGGACGGGCAAAGATCGCGGAGAGGGAGGCCGAGATGGATCGGGACAGGCAGCAGGAGCGGGCCGGCGTCGAGCAGGTTCTCCTCCCGTCCCAGCGCGGCATCCGCGACGCGGCCCGTGGTGAGGTGGTCGCCCGGCACGCCCGGCTGCAGCGCAACGGGCGCCCGGTCTTCTGCACGCCCAGCCGCGCGGAGCTGGACGGAACGGTCGCCCTGCGGCAGGGGCGCGGCACCGACGGCAAGATCATCTACGAGACCCGGGAGGCCGCCGAGGCGGCGGCGCGGGAGCTGGAGCAGCTGGGGGCGCGGCCGCTGCGGGCGTACCGCTGCAACCGGTCCCGGCGCGGGCACTACCACCTGACCACCGACTCGACCCCGCGCTCGATGCTCCCGCTGCACCTGCGGATCCCCCAGCAGCGCAGCGCGTAACCGGACGCGTCGGACGTACGGTCGGGGCATGGGTGATCATCCGACCGTCGTGTTCGATCTCGGCGACGTGCTCGTCCCGTCGACGGGGGTGCTGCCGGCGCTGGCCGCTGAGATCGGCGTCGAACTCGAGCGGCTGACCGCCGCGTACTGGCCGGGCCGGCTCGCCTACGACCTGGGCGGCGACGACACCGCGTACTGGACGGGAGTCCTGCGAGCGCTGGACGTCGCACCGGAGCCGCAGCTGATCACCCGGCTCACCGCGCTGGACGCGGCGAAGTGGTCGGCGCTGCCCGCGCAGAGCGCACGCCTGATCTCGGGGCTCGACGCGGACGGGGTGCGGCTGGGGGTGCTGTCGAACGCTCCGGCGCCGCTGGCCGCAGCGGTGCGTGCGGCGGAGTGGAGCCGACGGATCGACGTGCTGGTGTTCTCCGCCGAGGTGGGGCTGGCCAAGCCGGACCCGGCGATCTACGCGGCGGCCGACGAGGCCTACGGCACGGCGCCGCAGGACGTGGTGTTCTTCGACGACCGCCCGGCCAACGTCGAAGCGGCCCGGGCCCACGGCTGGGCCGCCCACGTCTGGGAGGGGCCGCAGACGCTGGCGGTGCTGGGACGCGAGTTGCGGATCTCCTGACGGCGAGTCGCCGTTCTCACCGCGGCGAGTCGCGGACTCCGCGACGGAGGGGTGCGGGTTCTGTGATGGCCCTCGGCGCCGGCGTCCCGTTCCGGACGGCTCAGGTTCCTGCTCGGGGCGACTCGCCCTGCTGGAAGAGGCGACTCGCGCTGCTGGGAGGGGCGACTCGCGCTGCTGGGAGGGGCGACTCGCGCTGCTGGAAGGGGCGACTCGCCGGGCTGCACCGGACGACTCGCCGTTGCGATGACCGCGGCTCGTCGTCGTGAGAACCGCGATCCGCGCCGGCACCTGACGCGGCGACGATCACGTCCGCCGGGCCCGGGCGATGCCCCACTCCCGCCGGTAGGGTGCGCGCCATGGCGAACGACCCTCGTGCCGGCACCCCCGCGGAGCCCCGCGACCTCGTCGACATCGACGCCCTCCTGGCCGCCTACACCGAGCGGCACCCGGATCCGTCGGTGCCCGGCCAGCGGGTCTCGTTCGGCACCTCGGGGCACCGGGGCTCGTCGCTCACCACGACGTTCAACGACGACCACATCGCCGCGACGAGCCAGGCGATCGTGGAGTACCGGGCGGCGCAGGGCACGACCGGGCCGCTGTTCATCGGCCGCGACACCCATGCCCTGTCCGAGCCCGCGTGGCGCACCGCGCTGGAGGTGTTCGCCGCCAACGACGTCACGGTGCTCGTCGACGCCGCGGGCGGCTACACACCCACCCCGGCGGTGTCGCACGCGATCCTGCGCCACAACCGTGACCGCACCGACGGGCTCGCCGACGGCGTGGTCGTCACTCCCTCGCACAACCCGCCGTCGGACGGCGGGTTCAAGTACAACCCGCCCAACGGCGGCCCCGCGGACACCTCGGCGACGGCGTGGATCGCCGACCGCGCCAACGCCCTGCTGGAGGAGGGCCTCGCGGGGGTGCGCCGGCGCGCGGTCGACCCCGAGGAACTCCCCGGCTACGACTTCCTCGGCAGCTACGTCGACGACCTGCCGAACGTCGTCGATCTCGCCGCGATCAAGGCCGCGGGCGTGCGGATCGGCGCCGACCCGCTGGGCGGCGCCAGCGTCGCCTACTGGGGCGCGATCGCCGAGCGGCACGGCCTCGACCTCACGGTGGTCAACCCGACGGTCGACCCGCAGTTCGGCTTCATGACGCTCGACTGGGACGGCAAGATCCGCATGGACTGCTCGTCGCCCTACGCGATGGCGTCGCTGGTGGCCGCGCGCGACCGCTTCCCGATCTCCACCGGCAACGACGCCGACGCCGACCGGCACGGCATCGTCACCTCAGACGCCGGGCTGATGAACCCGAACCACTTCCTCGCGGTCGCCATCCAGCACCTCTACACCCACCGGCCCGGTTGGCCCGCCGGCGCGGGGATCGGCAAGACGGCGGTCAGCTCGTCGATGATAGACCGGGTGGCCGCCGATCTCGGCCGCAGGCTCGTGGAGACCCCGGTCGGGTTCAAGTGGTTCGTGCCCGGCCTGCTCGACGGCAGCCTCGGGTTCGGCGGCGAGGAGAGCGCGGGTGCGTCGTTCCTGCGCAAGGACGGCACGGTGTGGTCCACCGACAAGGACGGGATCATCCTGTGCCTGCTCGCTTCGGAGATCCTCGCGGTCACCGGCAAGACCCCGTCGCAGCAGTACGCGGAGCTGACCGAGCGGTTCGGTGCCCCCGCCTACGCGCGCATCGACGTCGCCACGACCCCCGAGGCGAAGGCGAAGCTCGCCAAGCTCTCCGCCGCCGACGTCACCGCCGACGAGCTGGCCGGCGAGAAGATCATCGCGCGGCTCACCGAGGCACCCGGCAACGGCGCCCCGCTGGGCGGGCTGAAGGTCGTCACGGAGAACGGTTGGTTCGCCGCCCGCCCGTCCGGCACCGAGGACGTCTACAAGGTCTACGCGGAGAGCTTCCGCGGCCCCGAGCACCTGGCCCGGATCCAGGAGGAGGCGCAGGCGGTGGTCGCCGCGGCTCTCACCAGCTGATCAGACGCTCGGTTGCCGGCCGGCGCCCGGCGTGTGAGCCTGGCCGGGTGACCATGGGCATCCAGCAGCTCATGCGGCAGATCGAGCAGGTGCGCGACGCGTTCCACGCGGCCGTGCACGTCGATCGTGACGCGGCCGCCGCCGAGGCGCTGCTCGGCGAGACGTGCGTGCTGGTCAACGCCCCGATCGGCACCGGAGGCGGCGATCCCGCCGCGATCCGCCGCTACCTGGCCGAGGACGTGCTGCCCGCGCTGCCCGACGACCTGGAGTTCGAACGCGTGTCGCGCACGGTCGATCAGCGCCGCGTCGTGGACGAGGTGCGGGTGCGGTTCACCCACGACCGCGAGCTGCCCTGGCTGTTGCCGGGAGTGCCGGCGACCGGGGAGCGAGCCGAGGTGCTCGCCATCGGGGTGGTGAGCTTCCGGCACCGCTCCACCGCCGGCCGCACGGAGTCGCGGATCAGCGCCCACCGCACGCTGTGGGACCACGCCGGCCTGTGCGTCCAGCTGGGCGTCGACCCGGCGGTGGCCCTGGCCGCGGCCCGCGCGTAGGACGGCCCCGTCCGCGCCGTCACGCGCCGCGCGCCGGTGCCTCTTCGGCGGGCGCCCAGCCGGGCGGCCCGAAGACGTACGCCAGCCGCTCTCGCCAGGTCCGCGCCGCCCGCACGTCCGCGATGATCCGCGCGTACTCCCCGTACTGCAGCTTCAGCAGGTTGTAGGTGTTCACCGGCTTGGTGAGCCCGTAGCGCGGGCGGTGCAGCTCCTCCTGGAACGTGCCGAAGAGCCGGTCCCAGACGATGAGGATGCCGCCGTAGTTCTTGTCCAAGTACTCCGGGTCGGAACCGTGGTGCACCCGGTGGTGCGACGGCGTGTTGAGGATCAGCTCGATCGGCGCGGGCAGCTTCCCGACGGTCTCGGTGTGGATGAAGAACTGGTAGATCAGGTTGACCGAGAACGCGATGTAGATCATCCACGGCGGGAAGCCGAGCAGCGGCAGCGGCAGCCAGAAGATCGCCTCCGACCAGGGGTTCCACTTCTGCCGCAGCGCGGTGCCGAAGTTGAAGTACTCGCTGGAGTGGTGTGCCTGGTGCCCGGCCCAGGCGATGCGCACGCGGTGCGCGAACCGGTGGTTCCAGTACCAGCCCAGGTCGACGAGCACCACCATCGCCGCCCAGCTCCACCACGTGTCGGCGGGCAGCTTCCACGGCACGAGCTGCCACAGCGCCACGTACACGACGAGCGTCGCCAGCTTGAAGATCAGCATGAAGGCCAGCGATCCGGCGCCCATCGAGATGCTCGTGCGGGCGTCGCGGAACACGTAGCCGCGCGGACGTTCGCCCTCGGGCAGATCGGAGTGGGCGATCGTCAGGACCTCGATGCCGATGAACAGCAGGAAGAACGGCATCGCGACGAGCAGCGGGACGTTGATGTCGGCCCAGAACGGCGCGTCCATCGAACGCAAGTTACCCGCGGGTCACTTCGGGGTCAATCCCGGCGCCACCAGGCGGTTCAGCGCCGATCCCAGCGCCGATCACAGGCCGAGTACAGCGCCGATCGCAGCGCCCTCGTCAGCCCCGCCGAGCCCGCACGTGGCAGTCGACGCGCGGCCCCGAGCTGCTCGGCGCCCGCCGCTGGGGCGGCGGTGCGGAGTCGCCGGTCTTCGCCAGCGCCCGCAGCGCCAGTTCGCGGTGCGGGCCGTCCTCCAGGCGCTGCAGGAGGCGCATGATCTCGCTCGCCGCCTGCCGCCGGGGGCGGGCGGCCACCCACGCGGACAGCTCCGCGTCGGCCACCTCGGCCCGCAGCGGCGCCGACTTCACGATCACGTACTCGATGTCCTCGTCAGCCAGCTCACCGGCCAGCGGAGCGATCTCGCCCTGCTCGATGAGCATCTCCCGCACCGCCCAGATGCCGATCGGGGTGAGCGAGACGAGCGTGGGATCGGGATCGTCGCGGCCGGCGAGGGCCACGAGCGCCTCGTGCTCCTCGATCCCGTCCGGGCTCTCGCCCAGCTCGACGGCCCCGAGCAGCTCCAGCGCATCCAGCAGCGCCGTGACGTCGCGCCGCCACAGCCGCTGCTCGACGTCTCCGGCGAGGTCGTCGACGACGCAGCCCATCTCCTCGTTGACGGTGTCCCGCACGAGCCGGTGGAAGCGCTCCACCGGCACCGGGTCACCGCCCGCGCTGTAGAGCAGGCCGAGCAGCAGCTGCAGCGCGTCGCCGAGCGGCATCCCGAACAGCGACGGCGCACCGAACACGTTGGTGCCGCCGAAGTGCTCGCCCAACCCGCCGACCGCGGAGAACAGCCGCTGCCACAGCTCGATCGGCCGCGACAGCAGGGGAGCAGCGCTCTTCACCGGCACCAGCCGGCCCTTCACGACGCGCACCAGTCGCGACTGCAGCGCCCAGTCCATGATCAGCGAGACCTCGGGCAGGTCCTCGGCCGAGCGGGCCCGGGTGCGGGAGAAGTGGTCGACGTCGAGCAGCTCGGCCACCGCGCGGGCGTCCTCCAGCAGCAGCCGCCCGTTGCGCAGCGGCCGGCCGGCGCGCACCCAGCGGGTGAACGCGCGCAGCCGGGCCAGCGCCGGGCTCGCATCGGCGGCAGCGAGCAGCGCCGCCGCGCTGGGCAGCACGACCGGCGGGAAGGCCGTCGGCTCCGGCTCCGGCGGCTCGGCCTGGCGGCGGGTGATCTCCTCCAGTGCCGCCCGGTCGATCTCGATCTCCCCGGCGTCGACCTGAGCCAGGAACCGGGACACCGCCACCGGGTCGGCCGTCGGCACCCGGTGGCGCAGCATCTGCACCGCCCAGAACGTGCCGAGGTCGAGGTTGCGCTCATCGGCGCACGCGTCGTGCAGGGCGGGCGTGGAATCCTCGATCTGCGCGTGCAGCTCCTCCGGCGGGTCCGAGCGGGAGTCGAGCCAGTCCTGCTCGGCGAGGAACCCGATCACCGCGTGCAGGGCGGCCGGCACGGCCGGCCGGTCCTCCTCCAGCAGCGCGACCGTGCGCGGGAACCACACGGCGAGCGCGTCGGCGATGTGCGCGCGCGTCCAGTGCCCGAGGCGGCCGTCGACGGAGTGCTTGTGGTCGAGCGCGGCCGCCACCAGCGACGGCTCGACGAACTCGCCGCGCCGCCGCGCCCAGGCGACGATCTGCAGACGCAGCCGATCCCGGGCACGCCAGTACCCGATGAGGTCTTCTGAGTCGTAGACGAGTCGCACCGCGGGCCAGCTTTCCACCCCGCGCCGGTTCCGGCGAACCGGGGTGGATCACGCAGCGTCATCTGCGGTCACCTGTGCTCATCTGCGGTCATGTGCGCGTTCGGCCGGGGGCGGGTGCGCAGCCAGGTAGCGTGCGGCGCATGCGTGCGGTGCAGATCGTGACGTTGGACGGGCCGAAGGCGGTCGAGGTGCGCGACGTCCCCGCGCCGGACCCGGGCGAGCACGTGCTCGTCGAGGTCCGCGCGGCGGGGCTGAACTTCCCCGACCTGCTGCAGACCCGCGGCCTCTACCAGTACGAGCCCGAGCGGCCGTACACGCTCGGCTCCGAGGTCGCCGGCGTCGTCCTCGCGGCGCCCGAAGGCGCGGACGTCCGGGTCGGTGACCGGGTGGCCGCGTTCTGCGGCACCGGCGGGGCGGCCGAGCAGGTCGCGGTCTCGCCGGACATGGTCTTCCCGCTGCCCGACGACGTCTCCTTCACAGCGGGCGCCGCGATGCCGATGAACTACCTGACCGCGCACTTCGCCCTGCGGGTGCGGACCGAGCTGAAGCCCGGCCAGACCGTTCTCGTCCACGGCGCGGCGGGCGGCGTGGGCACCGCCGTCACCCAGTTGGCCACCGCGCTCGGCGCTCACGTGATCGCCGTGGTCTCCTCCGAGGCGAAGGCCGAGATCGCGCGGCGGGCCGGCGCCACCGACACCGTGGCGGTCGAGGGCTTCAAGGACGCGGTGCAGGAACTGACCGGCGGGCGCGGGGTGGACCTGGTCGTCGACCCGGTCGGCGGCGACCGCTTCACCGACTCCCTGCGCAGCCTCGCCCCGTTCGGCAAGCTGCTGGTCGTCGGCTTCACCGCAGGGGAGATCCCCACGGTGAAGGTGAACCGGTTGCTGCTCAACAACATCGACGTGGTCGGCGTCGGCTGGGGCGCGTTCGCCTTCGACCGTCCCGGCTACGCCGTCGACCAGTGGAACCAGCTGCTCCCGCACATGGACCGGCTGATCCCGCTGGTCGACGTCGTGCTGCCGCTGGAACAGGCCGCTGACGGGCTCGTCCGCATCGACGAGCGCCGCGTGCTCGGCAAGGTCGTGCTCGAACCCTGACCGTCAGCGCTTCCTGCGCAGGGCCGGATCGGCCTCGTCCTCCGGTTTGACGTTGAGGATGAACCGGCCGTCGTGGGCGCGGGTGCCGTACTCCACGGCCTGCTCCACGGCGGCCACGGCGCGCCGGTCGCGCCGGGAGATCGGGTCGTCGTGGAGGTCCTTCGCCAGCGCCACGCACAGCGCGATCATCACCAGGGCGAACGGCGCCGCCATGATGATCGTGATGTTCTGGATGCCGGTGAGCGCCTCGTCGCCCGGTGCGACCAGCAGCATGATCACCGCGATCGCGCCCATCACGGTGCCCCAGAACACCACCACCCAGCGGTTCGGCTCGATCGTGCCGCGCTGCGAGAGCGTGCCCATGACGACCGACGCCGCGTCCGCGCCGGACACGAAGAAGATCGCCACCAGGACCATCGCCAGCACGCTGAGCACGCCGCCGAGCGGGTAGGTGTGCAGCAGCCCGAACAGCTGGCCCTCGGTGTCGGCCGCGGCCAGGTCGATCCCGGAGCGCTGGCGGTCGATCGCGGCCCCGCCGAAGATCGCGAACCACAGCAGGCTCACCAGGCTCGGGATCAGCATGACGCCGACGACGAACTGCTTGATCGAGCGGCCGCGGCTGATCCGTGCGATGAACATGCCGACGAACGGCGTCCAGGAGATCCACCACGCCCAGTAGAAGACCGTCCAGCCGGAGAGCCAGTCGGCCATCGCGTCGCCGCCGGTGGCCGCGGTGCGGGCCGACATCTGCGCGAGATCGCGGAAGTAGTCGCCGATCGCGGTCGGGATCAGGTTGAGGATCAGGATCGTCGGGCCGACCACGAACACGAACAGCGCCAGGATGCCGGCCAGCACCATGTTGATGTTGGACAGCCACTGGATGCCCTTCGCGACGCCGGTCACCGCGGACACGATGAACGCGATCGTCAGCACCACGATGATCCCCACGAGCACCGCCTTGGGCAGTCCGGTGATGCCGTTGGCGGCCAGCCCGCCGCCGATCTGCAGCGCGCCGAGGCCCAGCGAGGCGGCCGAACCGAACAGCGTCGCGAAGATCGCCAGGATGTCCACGGCCCGGCCGAACGCCCCATCGGTGCTGCGGCGGCCCATCAGCGGGGTGAACGCCGAGCTGATCAGCTGCCGGCGGCCGCGGCGGAACGTCGAGTACGCGATCGCGAGGCCGACCACCGCGTAGATCGCCCACGGGTGCAGCGTCCAGTGGAACAGGGTGGTGGCCATGGCGACGTCGAGCGCCGCCGGTGACCCCGGCGGCACGGTGCCGGGCGGCGGCGAGGTGAAGTGCGCGAGCGGCTCGGCGACGCCGAAGAACATCAACCCGATGCCCATGCCGGCGCTGAACATCATCGCGATCCACGACGAGGTGCGGAACTCCGGCGCTTCGTCGTCGCGGCCCAGCGGGATCTTCCCGTACCTGCCGAAGGCCACCCACAGCGCGAACACGACGAAGCCGCTGGCGGCGAGCACGAAGGCCCAGCCGCCCACGTCCATCACCCCGGTCAGCACCGCCGAGGAGACCGTCGCCAGGTTGTCCGTGGCGAACATGCCCCACGCGATGAAGACCAGCACGAGCACCGCGGCGACGCCGAAGATCCACCGGTCGAGCACCGGGCCCCGCTCCGCCGATCCGGGCTCGTGAAGATCGGGTTCGGGTTCGGCGGACGGTCCGGCGGCCGGTTCCTGGAGCGTCATGCGCAACACAGTGCGCGGTCGTGCGGTGGTCCGCAAACGGAGGACAGCGGCCGGGGCCGGGCCGTCACCGGTGTTCCACGGGCTGGCCCGCGCCGGTCGGCCACGCCCCCGTTCCCGCGGTGGCACGGGCGTAGGCGGCGAAGTCTCGGGGTGGACGGCCCAGCGCCCGCTGCACACCGTCGGCGAGGCGGGCGTTGCGCCCGTCGAGCACCTCGCGGAACAGGTGCTCCACCAGCCACAGCTCGTCGGCGGACAGCTCGACGGGCGCGAGCGCCAGGTAGTCCGGCAGCCGAAGCGGTACGAAGTCGATCGCCCGCCCGGTCGCGGCGGCGATCTCCGCCACGGCCTCGCCGAACGTCAGCAGCTGCGGGCCGGTCACCTCGTACAGCTCGCCGCCGTGCCGGTCGTCGGTCAGCGCGGCCGCGGCGACGTCCGCGATGTCGTCGGCGTCGACGAAGGGTTCGCGCACGTCCCCGACGGGTAGCGCCACCGTGCCCGCCAGCACCGGTCCGAGGAAGTGGCCCTCGCTGAAGTTCTGGTTGAACCACGCGGCTCGCACCACGGTCGCGACCGGGAAGACGGCGCGCACGGCCCGTTCAGCGGCCTCGGCGCCGGGTTCGCCGCGGCCGGACAGCAGCACCAGCCTGCGGACCCCGGCGCGCCCGGCCGCCGCTGCGAGCTCCGCGACGGTCTGCGCGGCGCCGGGCACGGCGAGGTCCGGGTAGTAGGCGACGTAGCAGGCGTCGACCCCGGCGAGCGCCGCTGACCAGGTGGTGGGGTCGGCCCAGTCGAACGGGACGGCGGCCGAGCGGGACCCCGGGCGCACCCGGTGGCCCGCGGCGGTGAGGCGCTCGGCGACGCGGCGCCCGGTCTTGCCGGTGGCACCGATGACGAGGACGTTCTGGCTCATGCCCGAGGATTCAAGCCGGAGATGGTGAGACGCTGAATGGTTCAGAAGCTCATCGACATGCGTGAGCGTCTTGCCGGCTCAGGCCTGAACCTCCACGAACGGCACCTTCGTCGGCGATGCTGCCACGAAAGTGCCGTTCGTGGCCTTCAGGGCGGCGCTGAGCGGTGCGCGCATGACTTGCCCGCCAGACATGCGTGTGCGTCTAGGCTCACCGCGTGGACGAGTTCGGCGGTCTCCTCGACGGCCCGCGGGCGCGGGGTGCCTTCCTCCTGCGCACGGTCATGGAGCCGCCGTGGTCGCTGCGCGTCCGGGACGAGGTCGCGCTGGCCGTGCTCGCCGTCGTGCGCGGTGAGGCGCACATGCGCTTCGCCGACGGCCGGGTGATCGACCTGCGGGCCGGCGACCTCGTGATCACCGTGGGTGGGCAGGAGTACGACATCGCCGACACCGCCGGCCGCCCGCCGGAGATCGTGATCCTCCCGGACGGCGAGTGCGCCACCCCGGACGGCCGGCCCGTGGAGACCACCACCCAGCTCGGCGTGCGCACGTGGGGCAACAGCGCCGCGGGCAGCACCGAGGTGCTGGTCGGCAACTACGCGGACGCGAGCACGCTCGGCGGGCGCGTGCTCGCCGGCTTGCCCGGGGTCATGGTGCTCGACGGGTTCGGCCACGACTCACCGGTGCTGGCGATGCTCGCCCAGGAGATCAGCACCGAGCGGCCGGGGCAGGAGGTCGTGCTCGACCGGCTCCTCGATCTCCTGCTGGTCACCGCGCTGCGGACCTGGTTCGAGCGACCCGGCGCGCCCGCTCCCGGCTGGTACGTCGCGGCCGCCGACCCGGTCGTCGGCCCCGCGCTGCGCGCCATGCAGGCCGATCCGGCGCGCCGGTGGACGGTCGCCGAGCTGGCCGCGCAGGCGCGGGTGTCGCGGGCTGCGCTGGCCCGCCGGTTCACCGAGCTGGTCGGCGAGCCACCGATGGCGTTCCTGGCCGGGCGGCGGCTGGCCCTGGCCGCCGATCTGCTCCGCGACACCGACGCCACGCTCGACGCGGTGGCCCGCCGGGTCGGCTACGGCTCCGGCTTCGCGCTCTCCGCGGCGTTCAAGCGGGTGCACGGGATCAGCCCGCGCGAGCACCGCGAGCGGGCCCGGCGGATCGCCCGGCAGATCACTGATCGGCGATCCGCCGCAGCAGCGGTTCGAGGCGGTGCGGCACCAGCCGGCGCATCACCAGCGACGTAGTCGTGCGCTCGACGCCTTCGATGGCCAGCAGCCGGCCCGCGATCCGGTAGAGATCGTCGCCGTCGCGGGCCACGACCTGCACGAGCAGGTCGACCTCGCCGGAGATGCCGAGCACCTCCACGACCTCCGGCACCGCGGCCAGCTCCTCCGCGACCTGGTCGAGGTAGCGCTGGCGCAGCACCATCAGCACGTACGCGGTGATCGGGTAACCCAGCTCGGCCGGGTCGACCCGCAGCTCGACGGCGGACAGATCCAGCCGGGCCAGCCGGGCCTGCACGGTGTTGCGGGAGACCCCGAGCCGTTCGGCGAGCGCGAGCGCGGAGGCGCGGGGATCCTCGGAGAGTGCGAGCAGCAGTCGGGCGTCGGTCGCGTCCACACTGCGCAGTCTGCCCCCTCCGGGGAAGCCTCGGAGTCCCGGGAACGTGCAGATTGCTCAAGGACTCGTGACCAGGTTGTGCAGTAGGTCGAGTCGTGTTGCAGTTGTCGTCGCAAGAAGACCAATGGAGGGGACGACAGTGATCGGGACCTCGCCGGCCGCCCTGCTGGAGATCGAGAAGCGGGTCCTCTGGCTCGCCACCGCGATCGTGCACCACGCCAACCGGGTACGGCCCAACCCGGAGGGGCTGAAGGTCGGCGGCCACCAGGCGTCCAGCGCGTCGATGGCGACGATCATGACCGCGCTGTGGTTCGAGCACCTCCGCGCGGGCGACCGGGTCTCGGTGAAGCCGCACGCCTCACCCGTCCTGCACGCCATCAACTACCTGCTGGGTGAGCTGGACGAGCACCACCTGACCACGCTGCGCGAGTTCGGCGGGCTGCAGAGCTACCCGAGCCGGGTCAAGGACCCCGACCCCGTGGACTACTCCACCGGCTCGGTCGGCATCGGTGCCACCGCTCCGATCTGGGGCGCGATCGCCCGCCGCTACGTGCGCGCGGGGGAGGGCCGGCAGTACTCGCTGGTCGGCGACGCCGAGCTGGACGAGGGTGCGGTGTGGGAGGCGATCCTCGACCCGATGGTCGCCGAGCTGGGCGAGGTCTGCTGGATCGTCGACCTCAACCGGCAGTCCCTCGACCGCGTCGTGCCCAACATCGGGGCGCCCCGCCTGCAGGGCATGTTCGAGGCCGCCGGCTGGCAGGTGATCACCGTCAAGTACGGCCGGCTGCTGGAGAAGCTGTTCGGCATGCCCGGCGGGCCGCAGCTGCGCCGACGCATCGACGAGATGACCAACCCGGAGTACCAGCGGCTGCTGCGGTGCTCCGCGCCCGAGCTGCGCAAGCGCCTGCCCGACAACCCCGAGCTGCGCTCGCTCGTCGACCAGCTCGACGACGACACCCTCGTCGCGGCCCTGCGCAACCTCGGCGGCCACGATCTCGACGCGCTCGGCGACGCGTTCACCGACATCGACGACTCGCGCCCGACCGTGATCTTCGCCTACACGATCAAGGGCTACGGGCTCGCGACCGAGGGGCACCCGCAGAACCACTCCGCGCTGCTCACCCACGAGCAGCTCGCCGAGCTCGCCGAGCGGGTCGGCGCCGACGTGGACGACCCGTGGGCGAGGTTCCCCGAGGGCTCCGACGCTGCCCGGCTGTGCGCCGAGGTGGCGCAGCGCCTGCGCCGCGACCCAGTGCCCGCGCCCCCGAAGGTCGAGGTCCCCACCGACTTCGGCCGCACCCCGAGCGGCACCGCCAACACCCAGGCGGCGCTGGGCCGCACGCTGCTCGACCTCACCCGGTCCGCGCCGGACGCCGCCCGCCGGGTGGTCACCCTCGCCCCGGACGTGTCCAGCTCCACCAACCTCGGCGGCTGGGTGAACAAGGTCGGGGTGTGGTCGCCGCGCGAGCGCGTCGACTGGTTCGCCGACGATCCCGAGACGATCCTGCACTGGCGGGAACGGCCCGACGGCCAGCACATCGAGCTGGGCATCGCCGAGACCAACCTCGTCGGCCTGCTCGGCGAGCTCGGCGCCACGTGGAGCCGCTGGGGTGAGCCGCTGCTGCCCATCGGCGTCGTCTACGACCCGTTCGTCGAGCGAGCGCTGGAGCCGTGGTCGTTCGGGATCTACGCGGGCGGCCAGTCGATCCTGGTCGGCACCCCGTCGGGGGTGTCGCTGGCACCGGAGGGCGGCGCGCACCAGTCGATCACGACGCCGTCGGTGGGGCTGGAGCAGCCCGGCTGCGTCGCCTACGAGCCGGCCTTCGCGATCGACGTGGAGTGGACGCTGCTGGCCTGCCTCGCCAAGCTGGGCAGGCCGGACGGCAGCTCGGCCTACCTGCGGCTGTCCACGCGGCCGGTCGACCAGTCCCTCGCGCAGGTGCCGGCCGACCCGGCGGCCCGCGAACTGCGCCGGCGCCAGGTGGTGGCCGGGGCGTACCCACTGCGGCGCTGCGCGGGTCGACCGGAGGTGACGGTCGCGGCGATGGGCGCCATGGTGCCCGAGGCGCTCGCCGCCGCCGACCGGCTCGCCGAGCAGGGCGTGGCCACCGACGTGGTGTGCGTGACCAGCCCCGGCCTGGTCTTCGAGGCGGTGCAGGCCCGCTCCGGGCGCGGCTCGGCCGACACGTGGGTGCTCGAGTCGGCGTTCCCGCAGCACCGGGCCGCCCCGCTGGTCACGCTGCTCGACGGGCACCCGCACACGCTGGCGTTCCTCGCGAACATCCACCGCGTGCGGGCCGTCCACCTGGGCGTGACGAAGTTCGGCCAGTCCGGTGGGCTGCGCGACGTGTACCGCTACCACGGCATCGACGCCGACTCGGTCGTGGCCGCGGCACTGGACGTCCGCTGACCCAAGGCCGCGTGTGCACGGCACGACCTGCGCACACACCACCCCGGGGCTACGGTCGCCGACGTGGCGGGGCGCGGGAGTCGTGACGTGCGGGCGCGGCCGGTGCTGAGCGCGGCGACCCGGGTGGTGCTGTGGCTGTACGAGCACGGGCTGGGCGGTGTGCTCGGCCGGCGCTTCCTGCTCCTGCACCACACCGGTCGCCGGTCCGGGCGGGCGTACACGACGCCGCTGGAGATCGTCGGCCGCACGGTCTCCGGGGCGCCGATCGTGGTCGCCGGATTCGGCGACGCGGACTGGCTGCGCAACCTCACCGCAGGTGGACCCGCCGCGGCCACCGTCGGGCGGAGGCGGACGCCGGTCGCTGCCCGCCGGCTGGGCATCCCGGAGGCCGCCGACGCGCTCGCGGCCTACGAGCGGCGGCACGGGCCGGCCGCACCCCTGGTGCGCCGGCTGCTCTCGGCGCTGCTCGGGTGGCGGTACCGCGGCGGGGCGGCGGACCGGCTGCGGGCGGCGGAGCAGCTGCCGATGGTCGCGCTGGAACCGGGCTGAGCCGGAACTCGGACCCGCGCAGGGTGCGGTCTCCGCGCACATGCTGGGGTGGGCCATGTGCGCGGGGTCCCCACCCTGCGCGCCGGGTCAGGACTGGCGGGGCGGCTCCTCCGGCGGATCGGTGCGCTCGGCGAGGAACCGCTCCACCTCTGCGCCGAGCTCCTCCGCGCTGGGCAGGTTGCCGTCCAGTCCGAACACGCCGCGGTCGCCGCGGCCGGACACCACCGCGTCGTACTGGCGCTCCAGCGCGTCGACGATCTGGCGCACCTCGTCGGAGGCCGCGACCTGCGCGGAGATCTCCTCGTCGGCCTGGCGGGCCGCCTCGGAGAGCGCCTCGGTCGGCAGGTACAGCTTGGCGGCCAGTCCCACGTGGTCGAGCAGCACGCGCGCGGCCTGCGGGTACTCCGCGCGGGCCAGGTAGTGCGGCACGTGCACGGCGAAGCCCACCGCGTCGTGGCCCGCCTCGCCGAGGCGGTACTCCATGAGCGCGATCGCGCTGCCCGGAACCTCGGCGGTCGAGAACCACGCCTCGTGCCCCTCGGTCAGCTCGGGGCGGGTGCCGTGCACGGTCACGCCGATCGGGCGGGTGTGCGGCACGGCGAGCGGGATCGCCGACAGGTTGATCACCAGACGCACGTGGAAGTGGCGCACCAGCTGCACGATCGCCGCGCAGAACCGCTCCCACTGGGTGTCCGGCTCGGGGCCGGCCAGCAGCAGGTACTCCTGGCCGGTGGTGTCGGCGAGCGCGACGACGTCGAGCTGCGGCGCCGCGTAGGACGCCCAGTGGTCGGTGTCGAACCGCAGCGCCGGCCGGCGCGACCGGTAGTCGACGAGCTGGTCGACGTCGAACCGCGCGACCGTGCGAGGCTCCTGCCCGGCGAGCAGCGCGGCCACGCTGAGGCGCGTGGCGGCGCCTGCATCGACGAACCCGTCGAGCGCCACGATGAGCACCGGGTCGTCGACGTCGATGTCGGCCACGATCTCGTACAGCCCGGCTGGGTCGAGCACCACGTCCACATCCCTTCCTCGCGGTCGACAACGTGGAACCGCACACACAGCATCCCGGTCCGCCGGTGGCTCGTGCAGGCAGGGGGCGTGTGCGATCGGCCGCACAGGTGACCCCGCACGCACCGCGTACCGGTCAGCACTGCTCGTGACGCACGATGGGGGCCGTCATGGCTGCGGATTGGGGACTCGACCGGCGGTCTGCCGTCGTCTGGACGGTGGGTCTGGCGGCCTACCTGATCGGCGTCATGCACCGCACCTCGTTCGGGGTGGCAGGGCTGGACGCCGCCGAACGCTACACCACGGGACCGGCGCTGCTGTCCGGTTTCATCGTGCTCCAGCTGATCGTCTACGCGGCGCTGCAGGTGCCGGCCGGGGTGCTGCTCGACCGGTTCGGCGCCCGCAAGGTCATCACCGTGGGCGGGCTGACGATGGCCGCCGGGCAGATCCTGCTCGGGCTGTCCACCACGCTGCCGGTGGCGATCGCCGCGCGGGTGCTCGTCGGCATCGGCGACGCGATGACGTTCGTCAGCATGTTCTCCCTGGTGCCGGCGTGGTTCACCGCGCGGCGGGTGCCGCTGATGACCCAGTTGACCGGGTTGATCGGGCAGCTGGGGCAGGTCCTGTCGGCCCTGCCGCTGGCGGCGGTGCTGCACGGCGCCGGCTGGACACCGGCGTTCGTGTCGGCCGGCGGGATCGGGGTCTTCGTGGCGACCGCGGCCTGGATCGTGGTGCGCGACCGTCCGCCGAGCGTGCCGGCGCCCCCACGGGTTGGCGGCCTGCGGGACGTGCTGGCCGGGGTCCGGGATTCGTGGCGGGAGCCGGGCACGCGGCTCGGGTTCTGGTCGCACACCGGCACGCAGTTCTCCGGCCATGTGTTCGCCCTGCTGTGGGGGGTGCCGTACCTGGTGGCCGGGCAGGGGTGGAGCCCGGCCGCGGCCGCGGGGATGCTCACGCTGCTCGTCGCGACCGGGATCGCGGCCGGTCCGCTGTTCGGGGAGTTCACCGCGCGGCACCCGATGCGCCGGTCGCTGCTGGTGATCGCGGTGATCGTCACGACTGCGCTGATGTGGACGGTGGTGCTGCTCGTGCCACCGCCCGCGCCGACGTGGCTGCTGGTCCTGCTGGTGCTCGTGCTCGCCACCGGTGGGCCGGGCTCGATGGTGGGGTTCGACTACGCGCGCACGTTCAACCCCGCCCACCGCAGCGGAACCGCCGTCGCGCTGGTCAACATCGGCGGCTTCACCGCGACGCTGCTGATCGCCTTCGCCGTGGGCGCGGTGCTCGGCGCGGTCTCGCCGGACGCGTACACCCCGGAGGCGTTCCGGGTCGCCTGGACCGTGCAGTACGCGGTGTGGGCCGTCGCGATCGTCGGCGTGCTGCTGTGCCGGCGCACAGCCCGCCGCAAGCTCGCGGCGGAGGGCGTGGTCGTCCCGCCGCTGCGGGAGGCGCTGGCTCGCCGACTCGGGCGATGATCGGCCCCGACAGCTTCACACGAAAGTGAAAACCGTTATCGTTGGCGAATGCGCATCGCCTTCGTCGGCAAGGGCGGCAGCGGCAAGACCACGTCTGCCGCCGTCTTCGCCCGCCTCCTCGCCGCGTCCGGCCACCGGGTGGTGGCCGTCGACGCCGACATCAACCAGCACCTCGGTGTCGCGCTCGGCCACGAGGGCCCGCCGCCGCGCGCGATGGGCACCGATCTCCCCTGGCTGAAGGACCACCTGCGCGGCACCAACCCGCGCATCCCCAGCGCCGACGTCATGATCAAGACGACGCCGCCGGGGCGCGGATCGCGGCTCGTCCACCTCGATCCCGACGACGAGGTGCTGCGCCGCTACGCAGCACCGGCCGAGGTGCCGTACGTCGTCACCGGCGAGTTCGCCGAGTCCGACATCGGCGTCTCCTGCTACCACTCCAAGACCGGCGCGGTGGAGCTGTGGCTCAACCACCTCGTCGACGGGCCGGGGGAGTACGTGGTCGTCGACATGACCGCGGGTGCGGACGCCTTCGCCTCCGGCTTGTTCACCCGGTTCGACCTGACCGTCCTGGTCTGCGAGCCGACCCGGCGCGGGGTCGGCGTGTACCGGCAGTACGCGAGCCACGCCGCAGAGTTCGGTGTCCCGCTGCGCGTGCTCGGCAACAAGGTCACCGACACCGCCGACGAGGAGTGGCTGCGCGCCGAGGTGGACAAGGTGGAGCCGGGTGCGCTGCTGGGCTGCGTCCACCACTCGGCGTGGGTCCGGGCCGCCGAGCGCGGCACCGCCGCCCCCGTCGCCGAGCTGGAACCGGTCAACCGGGCCGCGTTCGAGGCCGTGCGCGCCGCCCTCGACGCGCAGCCGCGCGACGACGCGTTCTGGGACCGCTACCACCGCACGACCATCGACTTCCACCTGCGCAACGCCGCTGCGTGGGGGAACCGCTCGACCGGCACCGACCTGGCCGAGCAGATCGATCCCGAGTTCACCTATCCCGTTCCCGTCAGCTGACAGGAGTCCACATGTCGCTCGATGTCCCTGCCGACGTCCTCGCCTCCGCCGAGCGCGGGGAGCTGACCGACGAGCAGTTCCTCGCCGTCGTGCGCGAGTCGCTGCCGTACGCGTGGGAGGTCGTGACCGCCGCGGTCGAGAACGGGGAGCACTCCGTCCCGCCGCCGTCCGAGGCCCACCGCGGCCAGCTGCTTCGGGCGCTGGCCAGCACGTCCATCCGCACCGCGCTGGAACGGCACTTCGGGGTGGCCCTGGCGTTCCAGAACTGCCACAAGGTCGGCGCTTTCCCGCTCGACCAGGTCGGGGGAGCGGCCTACCAGGAGTTCATCAGCCCGCGGGCGCAGATCCTGAACCAGACCCCGCAGCTGCGCGACTGCTGATGGGTCTGCGCGACCGCTGATGGGTCGACGGACGACGAACGGCCCTTTCGTCAGCGATGCTGCTCACGAAAGGGCCGTTCGTCGCGCTCGGGCCGGGCTCACTCCGCCAGCAGGCGGTAGATGGCCTTGCGCGCCTCGGTCACGGACTCGGCCGCCGCGGTGATCTGCTCCGGCGTGCCGGTGGCCGCGACCTGGTGCGCGGCCGCGATCAGCTGGTGCAGCTGCTCCATCAGCGCGCGGGCCGCGGCGGACTCGGGGTCGGCCGGGTCGTCGGTGACCGACTCCCACACCCGGTCGAGCTCCTCTCGGTGCTCGTCGACGTAGGTGGTACCGGCCTCGGTCAGGCTGACGACCCGGCGGCCCTCGCTCTTCTCGATCGAGACCAGGCCCTCGTCCTCCAGCTGGGACAGCGTGGGGTAGACGGAGCCGGGGCTCGGCCGCCACGCGCCGCCGGTGCGTTCGGCGATCTCCTGGATGATCTCGTAGCCGTGCCGCGGCTGCTCGGCCACGAGGGCGAGCACGGCCAGGCGGATGTCACCGCGGGCAGGTCGGCGGCCGCGGCGCCCGCGCCGGCCGCCGAACCCGCGGCCGGGACCGAACGGGCCGAACGGGCCGGGCCGGAACGGCGGGCCGAACTCGGGCCCGAAGCCGGGGCCGAAACCGGGCCGGCGCGCGTGGCGGAGACGTTCGGCGCGCGGGTCGTCGCCGTGGTCGCCGAAGTGGGGTCCGGCCTCGTGGCGGGGGACGTCGTGAGCTGCGTTCATCGGGCTGGCCATGGGGCGCAACGGCGGGCCGCCGCGGAAGCGGCGACGCAGCTCGCGGCCGATCGCGGGCCCGAAGGGCAGGTCGAAAGCGGGGTTCGCGGTCATCGCGGATCTCCTCGGGTGGGCGTAGGGCGAGCAGTAGCTCGCGTGCTTTCACGATATATCGGAATCTATCACAAGAAGAAGGTGACGGCGCTCACAACCTTCTGCGTCAAGCGTTTCGATGAGCGGAACGTCGTTGTTCCCGCCGCGCCCGCGCCGGCGCGACGATCGCCCGCATGAGCCCAGCAACAGCGGTCCCGGCGGCCATCGTCGGACCGGGCAACATCGGCACCGACCTCCTGGCGAAGCTGGAGCGCAGCGCGCTCGTCGACGTGAAGTACGTGGTCGGGGTCGTCGAGTCGGACGGCCTGGCGCGGGCGCGGGAGAAGGGCATCGCGGCGTCGGCGGAGGGCGTGGACTGGCTGCTGCGCCAGGACCCGCTGCCCGAGATCGTCTTCGAGGCCACCTCGGCGAAGGCGCACATCGCCAACGCCCCGCGCTACGCCGAGGCCGGCATCCAGGCCGTCGACCTCACCCCGGCACACCTCGGTCCGATGGTGTGCCCGCCGGTCAACCTGCGCGACCACATCGACGCACCGAACGTCTCCATGATCACCTGCGGCGGGCAGGCCACGATCCCGATGGTGTACGCGGTCTCCCGCGTCACCCCGGTGCCCTACGCCGAGATCGTCGCCTCGGTCGCGTCCCGCTCGGCGGGCCCCGGCACCCGCGCCAACATCGATGAGTTCACCCACACCACCTCCCGGGCGGTGGCCGAGGTCGGCGGCGCGCAGCGCGGCAAGGCGATCATCATCCTCAACCCGGTCGAGCCACCGATCATCATGCGCGACACGGTCTTCTGCATGATCGCGCCGGACGCCGATCGCGACCGGATCACCGCCTCGATCCACGAGATGGTGGCCGAGGTCCAGCAGTACGTCCCCGGGTACACGCTGCGCGCCGAGCCGCAGTACGACGAGCCGCGCGAGAACTGGGGCGGCAACGCCCGGGTGGCGATGTTCCTGGAGGTCAAGGGCAACGGCGACTACCTGCCGCCGTACGCCGGGAACCTCGACATCATGACCGCCGCGGCGGCCCGGGTGGGTGAGCTGATGGCCGCGCGCAAGCTCGAGGCCGAGCAGCAGGAGGTCCAGGCATGAGCCGGCCGGAACTCGCGCACGACGTGCGTCTGATCGACACCACCCTGCGCGACGGCAGCCACGCCATGGCGCACCAGTTCACCGAGCAGCAGGTGCGCGACACCGTCCGCGCGCTCGACGCCGCGGGCGTCGAGGTCATCGAGGTCTCCCACGGCGACGGCATCGGTGGCAGCTCGTTCAACTACGGCTTCAGCCACACCGACGAGATGAAGCTGATCGCCGCCGCCCGCGAGGAGGCCAAGCAGGCCAGGATCGCGGTGCTGCTGGTGCCGGGCATCGGCACCGTGGAGGACCTGAAACGGGCCCACGACGCCGGCGCCGACATGGTCCGCGTGGCCACCCACTGCACCGAGGCCGACATCTCCCCGCAGCACTTCGGCGCTGCCCGCGACCTGGGGATGGAGACCGTCGGGTTCCTCATGATGGCGCACCGCACCTCGCCGGAGGAGCTGGCGAAGCAGGCCCGGATCATGGTCGACGCCGGCTGCCAGGCGCCCTACTGCACCGACTCGGCGGGTGCGCTGCTCATGCACGAGGCGAAGGCCCGGTTCGAGGCGCTGGTCGCCGAGGTCGGCGACGAGGCGTGGGTCGGCTACCACGGCCACCAGAACCTCAGCTTCGGCGTGGCGAACTCGGTGATCGCCTACGAGTGCGGCGTCCGCTACATCGACGGGTCGCTGTGCGCCCTCGGCGCCGGGGCGGGCAACTCGCCGACCGAGGTGCTCGCCGCGGTGTTCGACCGGCTCGGCGTCGACACCGGAGTGGACGTGATGGCCCTGTTCAACGCCGCCGAGGACGTCGTGCGGCCGTACCTGCCGCGCTGGCCGAAGATGGACCGCAACGCGGTCGTGCAGGGCTGGGCCGGCGTGTACTCGTCCTTCCTGCTGCACGCCGAGACCGCGGCCGAGCGCTACAAGGTGCCCGCGCACGCGATCCTGCGCCGCTGCGGCGAGATCGGTCTGGTCGGCGGCCAGGAGGACATGATCATCGACGTGGCGATCCAGCTCGCGGCCGAGGGGGTCGAGGCATGACCGAGACGTTCGGGCACGTCATCGACGGGGACGAGTGCGACTCGCTCGACGGCGCGCGCTTCGACTCCGTCGACCCGTACACGCAGGAGGTCTGGGCGAGCGTGGCGCTCGGCGGGGCGGCGGAGGCCGATCTCGCCGTCGCCGCGGCCCGCCGGGCGTTCGACGAGGGGCCGTGGCCGCGGATGGGCTTCGCCGAGCGCGGGACCCTGCTGCACAAGCTCGCCGACCTGGTCGAACAGCACGCCGACGAGCTGGCCATGGCCGACACCCGCGACATGGGCAAGCCGCTGGCCGACGCCAAGGGCAAGGACGTGCCGCGGACTGCGCAGAACTTCCGGTTCTTCGCCGACCACGCCCGGCTGGCCGCCGCGGAGACGCTGCCGATGGACTCCGGCCACCACACTTACACCCGGTACGAGCCGGCCGGCGTGGTCGCCGCCATCGCGCCGTGGAACTTCCCGCTCATGCTGGAGAGCTGGAAGGTCGCCCCGGCTCTGGCCTGGGGCAACACCGTGGTGCTCAAGCCGGCCGAGGACACCCCGGTCTCGGCGACGCTCCTGGCCAGGCTCGCGCTGGAGGCGGGCATCCCGCCGGGCGTGTTCAACGTGGTGCACGGGTACGGGCCGAACTCAGCCGGCTCCGCGCTCACCGAGGACCCGCGGGTCGACCGGATCACGTTCACCGGCGAGTCGGGCACCGGGCGGATCATCACCGCGGCAGCGGCGAAGAACCTCACCCCGGTCAGCCTGGAGCTGGGCGGCAAGGGCGCGAACCTGGTGTTCGCCGACGCCGACCTGGACACGGCCGTCGACTGGTCGATCAAGGCGATCTTCAGCAACGCCGGCCAGGTGTGCCTCGCGGGATCGCGGCTGTACGTGCAGCGGCCGGTGCTCGAAGAGTTCCTCACCCGGTTCGTCGCGGCTGCTGAGGCGCTGGTGCTCGGCGACCCGAAGCAGTCCGGCACCCAGATCGGCCCGTTGGCCTCGCGCACCCACTACGAGAAGGTTCGCGGCTACGTCGAGGCGGCGGAGCGGGGCGGGTCCGGCAAGGTGCTGACGGGCGGCCTCGCCGACGGCTGGTTCGTACGGCCCACCGTCGTCGTCGACGTCCCGGCCGACGCGCCGCTGCAGCGCGAGGAGGTGTTCGGCCCGGTCGTCACCGTCACCCCGTTCGAGACGGAGGCGGAGGCCGTGCACGCCGCCAACGACACGCCGTTCGGGCTCAACGCGATGGTGTTCACCGAGAACCTCTCGCGCGCCCACCGGGTCGCCGCGCAGCTGCGCGCGGGCACGATCTGGACGAACTGCTTCTTCATCCGGGATCTGCGCGCCCCGTTCGGCGGGTTCGGCGACTCCGGGTGGGGCCGCGAGGGCGGGAACTTCAGCCGTGAGTTCTTCACCGAGCCCAAAGCGGTGGTGATGGCGATCGACCACCGCGGCTGACCCGATCGGCGACGTGCTCACCTGATCGTGAGGAAGATCGCGGTGTCGCTGATCACGGACGGCGTCGGCGCTCACCTCCTGCTGCCACGATCGGCGGGTGAGCGTCGACGACCGGGTCCGTGAGGACGCACCCGTCCGTCAGGCAGCCGAGATCGCGCAGCCCACCGCGGGCGAGCGCGGCTGGATCCTGCCCATGCTGGTGCTCGTCGCCGGCATGTTCATGTCGATCCTCGACACCACGATCGTCAACGTTGCGGTGGTCGACATCCAGCGCGACTTCGGCGCCACCACCGACCAGGTCCAGTGGATCGCCACCGCCTACACCCTCGCCGAGGGCGTCGTGGTGCCGGTGAGCGCCTGGCTGGGCCTGCGGTTCGGGATGAAGCGCGTCTACAACATCGCGCTGGTCCTGTTCGCCGCGGGCTCGGTGCTGTGCGGGCTGGCGTGGAGCCTCGACTCGCTGATCGTCTTCCGCGTGGTGCAGGCGATCCCGGGCGGGGTGCTGCCCGCGGTCACGCTCACGATGGTCTACGCGCTGGTGCCGAAGGACAAGATCGGCCAGGCCATGGCCGTGTACGGGCTGGGGGTGATCTTCGCCCCGGCGCTGGGCCCGGTCGTGGGCGGCTACCTCGTCGAGTACGTCGACTGGCGGCTGATCTTCTTCATCAACCTGCCGATCGGCGTGCTCGGCGCGCTCGCCGCCGTGGTCGTGCTGCCGTCCTTCGACACCGAGCGGGCCGGCAAGTTCGATCTGTGGGGCTTCGCCGCCATCGCGACGTCGCTGGGAGCGCTGCTGCTGGCCCTGGAGGAGGGCAGCGCGTGGGGCTGGACGTCCGGCCCGATCGTCACGCTGTTCGCGATCTCGATCCTCTCGCTGGCGCTGTTCGTGGTGATCGAGCTCGAGGTCGACGAGCCCCTGCTCGACGTGCGGGTGTTCCTCACCTGGCAGTACACGAACTCGCTGCTGCTCATCGCGATCCAGGTCGCCGGGTTGTTCGCGGTCGTGTTCTACGTGCCGCTGTTCCTGCAGCAGGCTCAGGGCCTCGGGGCGTTCGAGGCCGGGCTCATGCTGCTGCCGCAGGCTCTGGCCATGGCCGTCGTCATGCCGGTCGCCGGGCTGCTCTACGACAGGATCGGACCGCGCTGGCTGGCCGTCACGGGCCTCGCGATCAGCGCGTACGGCACCTTCCTGATGCATGACCTCACCGTCGACACCTCCCGCACGACCGTCGTGTGGCTGCTGGTGCTGCGCGCCGTCGGGTTGGGGCTGGCGATGATGCCGATCATGGGCGGCGGCGTGGCGGCGGTGCCGCCGCACCTCGTGCCCGCCGCGAGCGCCTACAACAACGTCGTGCAGCGCGCGTCCCAGGCGTTCGGGCTGGCCGTGCTCACCGCGTTCATGACCAACTGGCAGGCGTCGCTGCTGAGCGGGCGGGCCGCGCTCGTGCCCGCCGGGGCGCCCGCGGTCGGCCCGGCCGCCGAGCAGGCGATGCTGCAGACCTACCAGCTGTACGCGCGGACCCAGACGCAGGTGTTCGTCGACGCGCTCGACCAGCTCATGCTGGTGACCTCCGCGCTGACCGCAGTGGGGATCGTGCTGGCGCTGTTCCTGCGGTCGGGGCCGTCCGGCTCCGACGGGCCGGCCGTCATGATGCACTGATCAGCCGGCACCGATCAGCCGGCACCGATCAGCCGGCACCGACGATGCCGGCGGCCCGGGCCGCGCGCAGCCAGTCCGGGAACTCGCTGAGCAGCCGCTGGTAGAGCTCGGCGTCGGAGACGGAGTCGACGTCGTCGAGGGCGAAGAAGCCCGCGTTGTCCACGACCCGGCCGGGCAGCTCGTCGAGCGACTCCAGCAGGCCGTAGTTGGCCTTGCCGATGCCGACGAACTGCCAGAACGCCGGCAGGTGCGCAGCCTCCGTCATGAGCTCGGCGATCTCGCGCTTGCGGGAGAAGCCGCCGTCGGTGAAGAACAGCACCAGCGTCGGCGTGCGCCGGCCGCGCAGCCCCGCCATGACCTCCGTCATGATCGCGATCTCGTCGTTGGCGTGGCCGATCCGGTCGTAGTCGATGCCGCCGTGCACGCCCCGCAGGTGCAGGAACTGCCCGGGCCACCACTCGAGATCGGCCACGCGCAGGTCGGGCAGCCGGGCGAACGAGCGCGCGTACAGGTAGGGCTCGAGGACGCCGTCGTCGTCGAGCTGGACGGCCACCGGCACCATCCGCTCCACCACCCGGTGCACGACGCCGTCCCGGTACTGGCGGTGCATGGACCCGGTCTTGTCGATCACCAGCAGGATCCGCGCGCGCTCCCCGGCGGCGCCCTTGGTCAGCAGGACTCGGTGCACCTCCTTCTTGCGCAGGTCCAGCTGCTGGCGCTTGACCAGGGAGAGCTTCTCCTCGCCGGGCACGGTGCGCACCGCGGCCGCCGGCTGCGGCTCCTCGGGGGCGTCGTCGACGGTGACCCCGTGCTCGCGCACCAGCGCCGCCAGGCCCTCGGTCCAGCCCGCCGACTCCGAGCGGACCTTCCAGCCGCCACCGCGGCGGTAGACCTCGACCAGCACCGCCGCCCGCTCGGTGGTGAGCCCTTCGGCGCGGGCCACGATCCGCTGCCCGTCGTCGGTGACGGTCACACCGAGCCCGGGCACGTCGGCGAGCGCGCCCGGCACGCCCGCGTCGAGCGCGACGGCGACCGCCAGCCGGGCCACATCGGCGGGGACGCCGGCCGGATCGACCTGCACCCGGTCGGTCCCGGCGAGCCGCACGGCGCCCTCCGGCGAGGCCGGGTTGTTGAAGAACACCAGGTCCGCGTCGGAGCGCACCCGCCGGTCGGCACCGAGCTGGAACACGAACAGGTCAACTGCGCCGGGGCGGGCGCCGAGGACCGCGAGATCCAGCGGGCCACCGGAGAGGGGCGCGTTGGCGCCGCGCTGAAGATCGGGCATACGGCGCATTCTGCCGGTGGCGGGAACCATCCGGTGACGCCGCACGTCTACCGGACATGCTGCGGATCGTCGGAATAGCGCTCGCCGTCGTGGTCGGGCTGTGGATCCTGTTCTCGGTGCTGGGCCTGTTGGCGAAGCTGCTGTTCTGGGCAGTCGTGCTCACCGCGGTGGTGCTGCTCGTCGCCGGCACCGTCGCGGCGGTCAAGAAGAAGCGCAGCGGCGCGCTCCGTTAGCGGATCGCGACCTGACCCGCGCGCCGGTGGGAACGCGGCACCGCGGTCCCGCGTTGATCGGGCATGGCGACGACTTCGGCGACCACCAGCGCGCGCCGCACGGCGGCCCTGCGCATGTTCTGGCAGGCCGTCATGGCGAGCCGGCGATCCGGCGCGCCCGGCCTGGGCGAGCTCGCCGGCGCAGTGCCGCGCATGGCCGGCACTGCGCTCTCCGGCCGCTACCGGCTGCTCACCCGCGGTCGGCTGCTCGTGTTCGTGCTGGCCGTGGCCTACCTGCTCTCGCCGGTCGATCTCCTGCCCGAGCTGGCGCTCGGCCCGTTCGGGCTGATCGACGACGGCGCGGTCGCGATGTGGCTGGCCGGCGCGCTGCTCGTCGAGGCGGAGCGGTTCCTGCGCTGGGAACGAGCAGGGCGGCCCACCGTCGTCGGCTCACCGGCGGGGTGACCCCTCCAGAAGCGCGGCGCAGCGGGTCATCCGGTCGCGCCACCACGCTGCCCGCTGCGGGCTCATCGGCGGGATCCGCGCCGGATCGGGCACCGGCGGGGTGCGCGGCACCGCGAGGTGGCCGGCGACGGGGCGCAGCGAGTCCGCGTCGGGCACCACGTCGGTCTCGAACAGCGTGATGGTGCCCAGGCCGCAGGCGAAGTCCAGCTCGGGCAGGGCACCGGCGAGCGCCAGCTGCGCGGCCAGCCCGACGCTGGTCTCCAGCGCCGACGACACCACGCACGGCAGCCCGCACGCCTCGGCGATCTCCAGTGCGCGCCGCACCCCGCCCAGCGGAGTGCACTTGATCACCGCCACGTCCGCGGCCCTAGCCTCCGCGACAGCCAGGGGATCCTCGGCGCGGCGGATCGACTCGTCGGCCGCGATCCGCACGTCCACCCGGCGGCGCACCGCGGCCAGTTCCTCGACCGTGGCGCACGGCTGCTCGACGTACTCCAGCCCGTCCGCGGCGCGGTCCAGGGCGCGGATCGCGGCGACCGCGCCGTCGACGTCCCAGCGGGCGTTGGCGTCCACCCGGATGCGGCCCTCGGGGCCGAGGGCGTCGCGGACCGCGGCGACCCGTTCGAGGTCCTCGGCGAGCGAGTCGGCGTGGTCGGCCACCTTCACCTTCGCCGTGCCGCAGCCGGACGCGGCGACGATCGCGTGCGCGCGCTCGGGGTCGACGGCGGGCACGGTCGCGTTCACCGGGATCCGCTCGCGCACCGGCTCGGGCCACCCGACGGTCGCCTGCTCGACGGCAGTCGCGAGCCAGCGGGCGGCCTCGGCGTCGTCGTACTCGGGGAACGGGCAGAACTCGGCCCAGCCCGCCGGGCCCTCGATCAGCACGCCCTCGCGGACGGTGATGCCGCGGAACCGGGTCCGCATCGGGACGGCGTAGGGGAGCGCGGTCGCGGCGAGATCCACGGGGCCGAGCCTATGCGGGCTCCGCGGTGGCAGGGTGGCCGCATGGGCTCGTCGAACGGATCGGCGCGCAGTCGCCGTGCTCTGCAGATCACTCTCGGTGCCCTGTCCCTCGTCCCGGCGCTGTCCGGTGCCGTGGGGCTGGTCAAGGGGCCGCGGGCGCTGCCGGGCTCCACCGGCACCACCGATCCCGCGCTGGACAGCGAGTACCGCGTGAACAGCGCGTTCCTGCTGGTCACCGCCCCGGTCATCTGGGCGTCGATCCCGAAGATCGAACACGCCACCGGGGCGCTGCGGCTGATCGGGGCGGCCGGGTTCCTCGGCGGCATCGGGCGGCTGCTGTCCTGGAAGCAGGTCGGCCGGCCGCACCCGCTGTACGTCGCGGCCGCGGTGCTGGAGCTGGCCGGAGTTCCGGTGCTGGTCGCCTGGCAGGAACGAGTGCGGCGGCGAATGCGCTGAACGGCGCTACGGTGTGCGCATGCCGATCCTCGAGGTGCACCTGGTCGAGGGGATGCACACCGCGAACCAGCAGGCCGAGCTGCTGCGCACGATGAGCAGGCGCTACGCCGAGGTGCTGGAGTCACCGCTCGAGCGGGTGCGCGCCTACCTCACCCTCCACCGCCCCGAGCACTGGGCGGTCGGCGGCGTAGCGGGGGTCGCCGCACCGTACTTCACCGCGATCGTGCTTGCGGATCGGCCGGTGGAGCAGCGACATCGGCTGCTCGGCGCGCTCACCGACGCCCTCGTCGACGTGCTCGGCGTGGATCGCCGCAGCATCCGCGGGCGGATCATCCCGGTGTCGCCGGACGACTGGGGGATCGGTGGGGTGCCGGCGAGCTCGGTCAGGCGGGACGAGATCGCGGCGAGGGCGAGGTCCTGACGAGCCGGGGTCGGCACGGCAGGAAAGCCACAGCGTCGCCCGCGCTCGGCTCCTTCGTCGCAGAGCGCGGGCTCGCGCGCCTGTGAACCCTCGACGGTTCTGCAGGTGATCGGGCTCGTGAGGCGGCGAGGTTCTCCTCCGGTGCTCGCGCCCTCGTCCCTCGGGCGCGCCGTGCGTCTCTCCCGCACCTCGACGTCGGCCGCTCGCGCGGTGCCTGCTTGACGGCGGCCTCGCTGCTCGCAGTCCCGTGATGGCCGGGCGCGTCCTCGTTCCTCGGGCGCTGCGCGCCTCCCCGCCGTCGTCGACGCGCGAGCAGGCGGCCACCTTGCGGTGGTGCTCGGCCCGGTGCGGTGCGGCGCAGTGTGGTGCGCGAGGACCGGGCAGTGGAGGTGGAACACGTCTACGGGAGCCTCCTTCCCGCCGTTCCCGGCAGGCGGGTGGCTTTCCGACAAAGATCAACTACGCGCTCCGCCCGCTGCCGTCCGGCTCAGAGGATCCCGCGCCGCGCTCCCATGTCCAGCCCCAGCGTCGAGCCGAGCAGGGCGTCGGCCTCCGGGGCGAGCAGGGCGGCGACCGCCCACGCCACCTCCTCGGGCGTGACAAGCCGACCCAGCGGTGACTCGGCCGCGCGTTCGGCGAGCACCTCGGCCACGTCGACGCCGCGCTCGGCCGCCGCCGCCGCGGCCAGGCCGCGCAGCCGCGGGGTGTCGGCGGGCCCAGGGGCGACCAGGTGCGCGGTGATCCCGCGCGGCCCGTACGCGTCGGCCAGCTGCCGGACGAGGTTCGCCAGGGCCGCGTTGGTCACCCCGGCCGCGCACGCGTAGGGCGCGGGTTCGCTGCCGAAGTGCCCGCCGAGCGCGACGATCCGCGATCCGCGATCCAGCTGCCCGTCCACCGCTCGCACCAGCCGCAGCAGCCCGCCGCACTTCAGCGCCACCGCCCGGCCCAGTGCGTCCGGCTCGATCGTCGCCAGAGGACCGGTCGGCGGCAGCCCCGCGGCCTGCACGACCATCCGCACCGGCCGCCCACCGACCGCCGCCGCGATCACCGCCACCGCGTCGTCGGAGCCGATGTCGGCGCGGCAGTCCGGCGGCTCGGCACCCCGGGCCACGCCGAGGACGTCGAGCCCCGCGCGCCGCAGCCGGGCGGCGATCGCCGAGCCCAGCGCCCCCGATGACCCGACGACGACCGCCAGTTCGCTCCCGCTCATCTGTCTCCCTCGCGACGAACGGCACTTTCGTCTACCCCGAGTGGACGAGAGTGCCGTTCGCTGCATTCCACCGGGACCGGTAACCCCAGCTCCCGGGCTGCCCGTTCGAAGGCCGCGGCCGGGTCCCGCAGGTCCACCTCCACCGCGATCATCCCGGCGCGCCGGGCCCCGGCGACGTTCCACGGCATGTCGTCGACGAACACGATGTCCGCCGGGTCCGCGCCGAGCGCCTCGGCGCCGAGCGCGAACGCCCGCGGGTCGGGCTTCATCACGCCCGTCACGCTGGCGTCCACGAGCGCATCCAGCTCGGCGAGCAGCGGGTGCGCGCTCATGCCGGCGCCGCCGTGGAAGGCCTGCAGGTCGTTGGTCAGCGCACCCACTCGGATCCCTGCGGCGCGCGCCGCGCCGATCAGCGCCGCGGCCTCCGGGCGGACGATGTCGGCGCCGACCGCGGCCGGCTGCTCGTAGAGCAGGTGCATGAACTCCTGGATCGGCCAGTCCCGGCCCAGCGCCGCCCCGATCTCGGCGCTGCGGGCGTGCCAGTAGTCGCGCTCGCCGATCTCCGCGGCGATCATCCGATCCCACAGCGGATCCGGCTCCGTGCCGAGCGGGCCGCGGCGGGCCGCGACCGCGCGCACCCGCGGTTCACGCTCGGCGAGCAGCCCGAGCAGCTCGCTGCCGGAGCGGAACACGGTGCCGCCGAGGTCGAGCAGCAGGGCCCGCCGCGTCATGAGCGTCCTCGGGCCGCGGAACTCACCGATCGGACGGCTACCTCGGACGCCCTCGTCGTCGCGCTCGGCATGCGCTGGACCGTACGAGACGACGCTGACCTGCGGGAAGGCGCACGTTCGGCTGCGCAGAACACGATCGGGTGCGGCCCGGTTGTTCGGCAGGCGGGAACGGGTGGCTTGCTCGGCGGATGTGTCCGCTGTCACGGTCGGGCGAACGACACGGAGCCCCTGGAGGTCCGATGACCAACGTCGTCCCCGTCGAACCCTTCACCGGTGAGTGGTACCCCGGCTACAAGCCGGAGTTCTTCGACTTCCCGTACGTCGTCGACGCTCCGTCGCCGTTCAAGCCCGGCGACGAGCAGGCCTTCTGGTTCCTCGACTTCCACTGGTCGCGGGGCCTGACGCCGCTTGCGGCGACGCTGTGGAGCGCCGACGGCTACTGCCACGGCACCCAGAGCGCCTCCGAGAACCTGCCGCTGCCACCCGGGCGCGGCGTGACCTGCCGGTTCGCCGGCACCCACCTGTACGGGTCGCCGATCCCCGAGGACGATCCGCGCGAGATCAACGCCCGTGCCCAGCGGCTCGCCCGCAACCTGCCGCACTTCCTGCAGAACTTCACCTCGATCTGGGAGGCCGGGCGCGACGAGCTGGAGGACACCTGGAACTACTTCCAGGGCATCGACCTCACCAAGGTGCCGCGGGAGGACTTCCCGAAGCTCCTCCACCAGGCGCGCCGCTACCACAAGCGCGCCATGGAGATCCACTTCGCGGTCATGTACCCGATGCTGGTGAACTTCCTGTCCTTCTACGGTTCGTGCGCGGAGATGGGCATCGACACGAACCTGATCGGGAAGTTCCTCCAGGGCGAGGACACCAAGATCATGGAGCTGGACCGCGAGCTGTACAAGCTCGCGATCAAGGCCCGCGAGGCCGGGCTGTCGCAGGTCTTCGCCGAGAACGAGCCGGAGAACATGCGCCAGGCCCTGCTCGCGCACGGCGGCTCGGCGTCCCAGTGGCTCACGGACTTCGACGACTGGCTGCAGGTGTGGGGCCACCGCTCCGACGCCACCTGCGACGTCGGCGTCCCCAGCTGGATCGAGGACAACACCAACGCCTTCGGGAACATCAAGACGTTCCTGATGAAGGACACCGACCACGACTTCGACGCCGCCCAGCGCAACGCGATCGAAGAGCGCGAGGCCGCCATCGAGGCGGCGCGGTCCGGGCTCACCAAGGAGGAGCAGGCGGTCTTCGACGGCGGTCTCGCCGCCAACCGGGCTGCGAACTTCCCCTGGTGGCAGGACGACCACAACTTCTACATCGACTTGAAGGTCATGCTGCCGCTGCGGCACATCTGCCAGGAGCTCGCCGCCCGCGTCGGGGCCGACGACAAGAACGACATGATCTACCTGTTCTGGCCCGAGCTGCTCGAGGTCGCGAACGGCAAGCCGTACGCGGGCGAGCTGCGTAGCCTGGTGGCCGACCGGCGGCAGTACTTCGACCACTGGTTCCACAAGCGGGCGGAGATGCCGAAGGTGCTCGGCACGATCCCCGAATCGGTCGAGGACCCGGTCCTGATCGAGATCTTCGGCATCAACCCGGGCTCGCTGCGCGCCGTGCAGAACCCGGACGCCGCCGAGCAGACCCAGCTCGCCGGGGTGCCCGCGGCGAAGGGCCGCGCCGTCGGGGTGGCGCGCGTGCTGCAGAGCTCCGACGAGCTGCACCGTGTGGCCCCGGGTGAGATCCTCGTCTGCGAGTCGACCTCGCCCAACTGGACACCGGCCTTCGGCAAGATCGGCGGCGCGGTCTGCGACGGCGGCGGCATGCTCAGCCACGCCGCCATCGTCGGCCGTGAGTACGGCGTCCCGACCGTCACCGCGGTCGGCGTCGCCACGATCGCCATCAAGGACGGCGACACGATCGAGGTCGACGGCACGAACGGCAAGGTGACCATCCTGAAGCGGGCGGCCGATCTCGCCGGGGCGGACACATGACGGGAGCTCTCGTGGGGACCGATTCCATCGTCTGGGTCGATTCCGTCGATCCGGCCACAGCGGTGGCCGTGGCCGGGTCGAAGATGGGCAGGCTCACCGAGCTGCACCGGGCGGGAGTGCAGGTCCCACAAGGGTTCGCCGTCACCGTCGAGGCCTACCGGCGCCACTGCGCCGAGTCCGGCCTCGACGAGCGGATCGACCAGGTGCTCTCCGGGCTGGGCAGCAGCCCGGCCGAACACGAGGTGGAACAGGCCTCGGCCACGATCCGGGGCCTGTTCTCCGAGACTCCGATGGCGGCGGCGCTGGAGGCGGAGATCGTCGCGGCGTACGAGGAGCTGGCCGACCGCGTCGTCGAGGTCAACCCGCCCACGGCCGTGCGCTCGTCAGCCACCGGGGAGGACGCCGCCGACGCCAGCTTCGCCGGCATCTTCGACACCTACCTGGGCATCTCCGGCCCGCAGCGGGTGCTGGCCGCGGTGCGGTCGTGCTGGGGATCGCTGTTCACCACGCGGGCGCTGTCCTACCGGCTGCGCAAGGGGATCAGCCACCACGACATGCCGATCGCCGTCGGCGTGATCGAACTGATCCACGCCCGTGCGTCCGGGGTGGCGTTCTCGGTGCACCCGGTCACCGGCAAGCCGGATCGGATCGTCATCGAGACGTCGTGGGGCTGGGGCGAGGCCATCGTGCAGGGCCTGGTCGATCCCGACCACGTCGAGGTCGGCAAGGCCGACAACCGCATCCTCAAGTACGAGGTGGCGCACAAGAAGATGGTCTCGGCGTTCGACTTCGCCGAGGGCCGGGTCACCGAGATCGCCATGCCCGAGCGGCTGGCCGACCGCAGGGTGCTCGACGACGAGCAGATCGTCGCGATCGCCGAATCGGTCAAGGCGATCGAGCGGCACTACGGCTACCCGGTCGACGTCGAGTGGGTGATCTCGCGGCACCGCCGCGCGGGCGATCCGATCTGCATCGTGCAGTCGCGTCCGGTCACGGTGACCGCCACCGAGACCACCCCCGCCGCGTACGACCCGGTGGCGCTGGCGCAGAAGTACATCTTCAGCGGCAAACCGATCCCCGGCCGCTGATCCGGTAGCTCACTCTGCGCCGTCGGTCTCCGCGACGAGAACGAACCTGCGGTGATCAGCAAGCCCTGTTGATCACCGCGAGGTCGTTCTCGTCGCGGAGCTGTGTTCCCGGTGATCACGGAGAGTGGGCGCCGGCAGGGGAGCGGCGCCCCGATCCGCGCGCAGCGGGCCGCGGTGGTAGGCATCGCACGTGCGAGTCATCACGCAGCTCTCCACCGGCGGCCCGGAGGTCCTGGAGCTCGGTGAGGCCCCCGTGCCCGAGCCCGGGCCGACGGAGATCCGGGTGCGGGTCGCCGCCGCGGGCGTGAACCCGGTCGACTGGAAGACCCGCGCCGGTCGGGGCATGGCGAAGGTGATCGGCCCGCCGCCGTTCACGGTGGGCTGGGACGTCGCCGGCACGGTCGACGCCGTCGGCCCGGGCGTCACCCGGTTCTCCGTCGGCGACGCGGTGTTCGGGATGCCGTGGTTCCCGCGCCAGGCCGGCGCCTACGCCGAGTTCGTCGTCGCCCCCTCCCGACACTTCGCGCACCGGCCTGCACGGCTGTCGGCCGTTGAGGCCGCCGGCCTGCCGCTCGCCGGGCTGACCGCGTGGCAGGCGCTCGTCGACGTCGCCGGGGTGCGCGAGGGCCAGCGCGTGTTGATCCACGCCGCCGCCGGCGGGGTGGGCCACCTCGCCGTGCAGATCGCCAAGGCCCGCGGCGCGTACGTGATCGGCACCGCCTCCACGGCCAAGCACAACCTGCTGACCGACCTGGGCATCGACGAGGCGATCGACTACCGAGCCGAGGACTTCGAGAAGGCGATCGAGCCGGTCGACGTCGTGTTGGACGCCGTGGGCGGCGACGTCGCGATGCGCTCGCTGGACGTGCTCGCCCCGGAGGGCCGGATGGTGACCCTCCTGTCGTCGTCCGCGGCCCCGGCGCTCGCCGCCGCCACCGACCGCGGCCTGCGCGCCACCGCCATGATCGTCGAACCCGACGCCCACGGGCTCGAGCAGCTCGCCACGCTCGTCGACCAGCGCCGGCTGCGGGTGCTGGTGTCCGAGACGTTCCCGCTGGAGCGGGCTCGGCACGCCCACCGGGCGGGCGAGCTGGGGCACACCACCGGGAAGCTGGTCCTGACCATCTGAGATCACCTGCGCGCGCCGAGGCGGGCGCTCGCCCGCGCCGCGGCCGCGATCACCGCGGAGCGCAGGCGCGCGAGCGCGCTCGGCGTGGCCCGCCCGGTCGGCGCGGCCACCGACAGCGCCGCGATCACCGCGCCCGATCCGTCCCGGACGGGCGCCCCGACGGACACCACACCCACCCGCGACTCCTCCCGGTTCTCCGCCCAGCCGCGCTCGGCGACCTCGCGCAGCCGCGCGCGCAGCACCGCCTCGTCCACGATCGTGTACGGGGTGATCCGCTGCGGCGTCCACGCGGCCAGCCGCGCGTCGAGCTCCTCCGGGGGCAGCGCGGCCAGCATGACCTTGCCGGTGCTCGTCGTGGGTGCGGGCAGCCGGGTGCCCACGCGGGCGAAGATCCGCACGGTGTGCGGGCTCTCCAGGCGGTCGATGTAGACCGACTCCAGCCCGTCGAGGACGGCCAGCTGCACGGTCTCGCCGGTGTCGGCCCGCAGCACCGCCATGACCGGCAGCGCGGCCTCGTGCAGGTCCAGGTTGCCGCCGACGCTCGCGCCGATGTCGTAGAGCGCTAGACCCAGCCGGTAGCGGCCGGAGCGTCCCCGTTCCAGCAGCCGCTCCGCGGTGAGCGTCGCGAGCATGCGGTGCACCGTGCTCGTGGACAGACCCAACCTGCGGCTCAGCTCGGAGACGCCCAGTTCCCGGTCGGTCCGGGAGAACTCCTTGAGCAGCCGCGCGGCGTTGCGCACCGAGGTGAGCTGGGCACTTCCCTGCATGCGGGAAGGATTCCTTGTTGGGTGTCCGGCGCGCCACCTACCGTCCCCCGTACCCGAACGGAAGGGACCACCACGCATGCTGACCGCCGAGCAGAACGATGAGCTGACCCAGGTCGAGGCGGGCACGCCCATGGGCGAGGTGCTGCGCCGGTACTGGTACCCCGTGGCGTTCACCCGCGAGCTCGCCGAGTTCCCCGTCAAACGGGTCGAGCTCCTCGGCGAGTTCTTCGCGCTGTGGCGCACCCCGTCCGGCCGGTACGGGATCATCCCCGAACCGTGCCCCCACCGGAAGGCCTCCATGGCCTACGGCCTGGTCGAGGAGGACGGGCTGCGCTGCCCCTACCACGGCTGGAAGTTCGACACCGACGGCGCCTGCATCGACCAGCCCGCCGAGAAGGACAGCACCAACTTCAAGGACCGCGTCCGCGCCACCGCCGGCAAGGTGGAGGAGCTGGGTGGGCTGATCTGGGCCTACATCGGGCCCGAGCCCGCACCGCTGCTGCCGCGGTTCGACGTCTACGTGATGGACGGCTTCCGCGACATCGGCTGGGCCGACCTGCCGTGCAACTACGTGCAGATCATGGAGAACGCGGTCGACCCGCACCACGTCGAGTGGCTGCACGGGCGCTACTTCGAGTTCATCGGCCGCCACGAGGGCTTCACCGCGCCGGCGTCGTTCGGCAAGCAGCACGTGCGCATCGGCTTCGACACGTTCGAGTGGGGCATCATCAAGCGCCGCGTCCTCAAGGGCGCCACCGAGGAGAACGACGACTGGAAGGTCGGCCACCCGCTGGTCTTCCCCTACAACATGCGCGTCGGCGGGGGCGGCATCCACCAGATGCAGATCCGGGTACCGATCAACCGCACCACCACCCGGTTCATGCTCTACACGGTGCACGCCCCGGAGGGGTACGAGCCGGTCGAGCAGGCCGCGATCCCCGACTACCAGATCCCGGTGTTCGACGAACGCGGCAACCACGTCGTCAACTACGTCGAAGGCCAGGACATCATGGCGTGGGTGACGCAGGGCCCGATCACCGACCGGACCACCGAGCACCTCGGCCGCAGCGACATCGGGATCGCGCTGCTGCGCAAGATGTTCCGCGAGCAGATGGCGCGGGTCGCTGAGGGCAAGGACCCGATCGGCACGATCCGGGAGCCGCACGAGCGCATCGACCTGCCGTGCGAGATCGACAAGTTCCACGCCGGCGGCGCCCAGTTCGCGCTGGACTTCTGCGAGATGGGCTCCACCCGCTTCTCGCCGATGCTCGACACGATCAAGAAGATCCACGTGCGGGCCGCCGAGCAGGCGCGCAAGGACAAGGCCGCGGGCCGCACGCCGTACACCCCGGTCGGCGGGTTCGGCGGGGCGACGCTCGCGCCCGGAGCCTCGGCGCAGGTCGACTCCGGGCCGCTTTCGTGAGACCGCGCCCGACACCGCCGCAGCCGTGGCAGCCGGCGGTCGTCGACCGCCGCTTCCTCGCCGACGCCGAGGCGCACCGGCGCGACGCACCGCGGTTCTGCCCGCGGTGCGGCGCGCAGATGGCGCTGGCGAGCGAGTTCTGGGAGGCCGACGACCGGCGGTTCTACTGCGCGTGCACCGGGTGCGGCTGGTCGGGGGAGATCATCCCGACCGGTGAGGGCGTGATCGGGCACGAGCTGGAGCACTGATCGTCCCGGCGCCGGCGGTGGGCTCCAGGCAGACGGTCGGGGCCGGCGGCTGGAAGAACGCTGACTCGGGTGCCGTCCCGAGCAGTCTCTGCCGCGAGTGCGGCCCTCCTCCGCGGGAGCATGGGTGAACGAACGGCACTGTCGTCCACTCCGAGTGGACGACAGTGCCGTTCGTTCACCGTCGGCCGGGGCCGAACCCGGAGCACTCAGCGGCGCTGCAGCCCCCGCACCTCGTCCACCACGGCCCGCACGCGCTCCCGGATGCCGCGCAGCTCGGTCAGGTAGAACCAGTAGTCCGGGTGCACCCCGGTGAGCCGGGCCTGCGCGTTCTCCAGCCGCACCGCCTGCGCGTCGAGGATCGGGCCGAACCGGTCCACCAGGCCCCGGTCCACGACGAGCCGCTGGGCGTCGCGCAGCACGAACCGGGTGTCCGCCGCCTCCTTCGACGGATCGGCCTTCACTTCGCGCAGGTGCGTCAGCCGGTCCGTAGTGGCCTTGACCCGTTCCTCGGCACGGCCCAGCTCGCTGCGGGCGCGCGCGACCGCGTCGGCCGCGTCGTCCCACTCGCCGGTCCCGGCGAACCGCTCCGCCTCGTCCAGCGCGGCCGTCGCTTCGGCCACTGCGGCGCGGGCGACCTTCTCGGCGTCGACGAGATCGCGCGAGCAGGGCTCGGAGAACTCCCGCCGCAGCGCGGACAGCGCGGGCTCGATCCCCTCGATCTTCGTCAGCGCGGCCTCCCGCCGGGTGCGGACGCTGCGCAGCGCTGACTGCACCGACGCTGCCGTCTTCGGCGCCTCCTCGGCCAGCTTCGCGGCGGCTCTGGCCAGCTCGATCGTGCGCTGGGCCGCGGCGTGCCGATCGCGCAGCCCGGCCGCGGAGTCGATCCCGGTCTCCGCCCGGACGGCTTCGACGAGCATCTCCGTCGCCCGCCGCGACGGGTACCCGGCCCGCTCTGCCTGCGTGATCGCCTTGTCGGCGTCGACGAGCGCCACCCGCGCCTTCTGGATGGCCTGCGGGAGGTTGCGGATCAGCATGTCCGCCTCGTCGATCTCCCGGGCGTGCTGGGCGCGGAACCGGGTGATCGCCTGGCGGGCCGCCTGGATCTCGCGCAGCGCCTTCTCGTCGGCCTCCTTCGAGCCGGTGACCGGCGCGCTGCCGTCGAGCGGGTACTGCTGGGTGGCCGCGAGGTATGCCTCGGTGGCCCGGTCGCACTGCGCGGAGACCTGTTCCCACTGCGCGCGCAGCCGCGGCTCGCCGGCGATCTCGTCGGCGACGCGGACCGCCTCGGCCGCCGCGCGCTGCTCGTCGTCGAGGGCGAGGAAGCCTTGTGTGGCGGCGTTGCGGGCCGCGAACGCGGCTTCGTCCGGGGCGGGGGAGGGTCGGTCGTTGCGACGGAACAACGCGCCTCCCTCCCGCTCCACCCGGCTCGTCGTCAACGTTACCGGGATCCGCGGGGCGAGTCGTCCGAACCTGCAGGTCCGGACCAGGGCTCACGAACCTGCCCGGCGGGCGTGCGCGCGCAGCCGCTCCGCCCACGACAGCGGCTCGGGCGGTTCGCCCACGTCGGCCCACCACGTCCCGTCCCGTTCGAGCACCGGGTAGACGCCCAGCCGGTACTGCCGGGTGGTCGCGCAGGCGCCGGTGCCGAGATCGAACCGGTACCAGTGCCACGGGCACACGAGCGTCTCGCCGTCTCGCACCCAGCCCTGTGCGAGCGGGCCTTTGTTGTGCGGGCACTCCGCGTCGGTGACGCGGTACCCGTCGCCCACCCGGAAGACGGCGAACTCGCGCCCGTCCGGCGCGCGCACCGTCCAGGACTGTGCCTCGCGCGGATCGAGCGGGACGAGCATCAGCGTTTCCCGGCCGCGCGCAGCTCGGCCAGCGTCTCGCCGCCGGCGAACCAGTGCTCGGGCTCGCACTCGGTGATCACCACGCGGATCGTCTCCCGCTTGGCACCGATCGCCTGTTCTGCTGCGTCCGTGAGCGCCTGTCCGAGCGCCCGCAGCTGCTCGGGCGTGCGTCCTTTCGCGAGCGTGACCTGGATCAACGGCATGCGAGCCTCCCGAACTAGACCCCGAACTAGATCCCGACTAGACGCAGCCCAGCTCGACGGTGCCGAGCCGGTCGATCGAGGCGACGACGACGTCGCCCGGTCCCACGGGCACGGCCGCGGTGAGCCCGCCGGAGAACACCACCTGGCCGGCGCGCAGCCCGTCGCCGTCGGCGGCCATGGTGCGCACCATCCACGCCACGGCGGAGGCGGGGTGCCCGAGCGACGCCGCCCCGGACGCGGTGGCGACGACCTCGCCGTTCTTCTCCAGCACCACACCCACCAGCCGCAGGTCGATGCCGGTCGGCGGGACCGGGGTGCCGACGAGGAAGCGGCCCGCCGAGGTGTTGTCGGCGACGACGTCGGCCATCGTGAACCTGTAGTCGCGGTAGCGGGAGTCGAGCACCTCGATGCCGACGGCGACGCCTGCGGTCGCGGCGAGCACGTCGGTCGCGGTGACGTGGGCGCCGGCGAGATCGCGACCCATCACGAACACGATCTCGGGCTCGCAGCGCGGCTGGATGCACGTCGAGGTGTCCAGCGGCTCGCCCAGGTCCAGCGCGGCCGTGGCGGGGAGGAAGCCGAACACCGGGCTCGACACCCCCACCTGGGCCTGCTTGGCGCGGCTGGTCACCCCCAGCTTCCACCCGGCGAGCGGACCCGCCTGGTCGCGCAGCACCCGCTGCACGGCGTAGGCGGTGGCCAGGTCCAGCTCCGGCACGTCGGTGGACAGCTGCTCGATGGCGGCGCGCTCCGCGACCGCTTTCTGCAGCCGCGCGGCGAGGTCGTGGACGTCCATCAGGCCCCCACTCGGATCGTGATCGGGCCGAGCCGGTCGAACTCGGCGCGGAAGACGTCACCCGGGTTCATCGGCACGGCGGCGTGCAGTGCCCCGGTCATGACGACGTGGCCGGGCTCGAGCGCCACGCCGTTCTCGCCGAGGACGTTGGCCAGCCACGCGACGACCGCGATCGGGTCGCCCAGCGCGGCCGCGCCGGCGCCGGTGTCGATCAGCTCGCCGTTGCGGGTCAGCGTCATGCCGATCAGCCGCGTGTCCAGCCCCTCCAGGGGCACGATCCGGCTCGACATCGCCAGCGCCCCGTTCGAGGCGAGGTCGGCGACGGTGTCGGCGAGCTTGATCCGCCAGTCGGCGATGCGCGAGTCGACGATCTCCATGCCGGCGACGGCCCCGGCGATCGCGGCGTGCGCCTGGGTGACGGTCACGCCGGGCCCCTGCAGCCGGTCCTTCATCACGAACACGATCTCGGCCTCGACCTTGGGCGCGATGAACCGCGACAGCGGGATCTCGTCGCCGTCGTTGTAGACGGTGGAGGCCAGGACGGGCCCGTGGTCGGGGGAGTCGACCCCGATCAGCTTCTGCATGGGCTTGCTGGTCAGGCCCACCTTGCGGCCGATGATCTCGTCGCCGTCGGCGAGCAGGAGCTTGATCAGTTCCTGCTGCACGGCGTAGCCCTCGGCCATCCCGAGCGTGGGGTCCGCGTCGGTGAACGGGGCGATCGGCACGCGCGTGCGGCGGGCGTCGTAGAGGGCGCGCGCCATGGCCGGCGCATCGATGACGGTCACGGTGCGATCCTGGCGCTCGACGGTGCGCAGGTCATCGCCGGCGTTTCGATGAGCGGAACACGGGGGTTCACGGGATCGCCTCGGGGTTCCAGCCGAGCCGCCTGCTCACCGCTTCGCCCGCCTCCACCAGCGCCGCGGCGAGCGTGGCGCGCGGCGCGGCGCGGAAGCGGGCGATCGGCGCGCCGATGCTCACCGCTGCCACGACCTCGCCGGAGGCGTCGCGGATCGGGGCCGCGATGCTGCCGACGCCGATCTCGCGCTCGTTGACCGCGTCGGCCCAGCCGCGTTCGCGCACGAGATCGAGCTGGGCGCGCAGCGCGTCGGGATCGACGATCGTGTGGGTGGTGTAGCGGGGGAGCGGTGCTGCGGTGAGCGCCTTCTCCCGCTCCGGCTCGGGCAGGTGCGCGAGCAGCACCTTCCCGGAGCTGGTGGCGTGCGCGGGCACCCGGCGGCCGGTCTCGGTGAACAGCCGCAGCGAGTACGCGCTCTCCAGGCGGTCGACGTAGACGACCTCCGGCACCTGCGTGCTCGGGTCGAGGATCCCGACCTGCGACGACTCGCCGGTCTGCTCGCGCAGGTGCGCCAGCACCGGGCCGGCGGCGGCGTGCAGCTGCCGGTGGGCGGGCACGGCGTGGCCGAGCTCGAAGACCACCAGGCCGAGCCGGTAGCCGCCGGTGTGCGGGTCCTGCTCGAGCAAGCCTTCGGCGACGAGCGTGGTGAGCAGCCGGTGCACGGTGGACTTGCCCAGGCCCAGCCGGCGCGCCAGTTCCGAGACCCCGGCCTCGCCGCCGGTCTCGAGGAACGCCTTGAGCAGCCGTGCGGCGTTGCCGACGGTGGACAGCGTCGCGTCGCTCATCGCCGGCTCCGGTTCCGGGGGCTCGGCAGGGCCCGACAGGGCGGCAGGGAGGATGTGGTCCACCTCCGCGGCACCCGGGCCCGGTGCTCTGGGGCGCCCCACCGCGGCCGGCCGAGCATCACCGGGGGAGCCGTCGTCGACGTGGCGGCGCGCGAGCCGCGCTCGGCGACGGAGGCGCCGGGCGCTATCAACGCTGTGGCGATCAACGCTGTGGCGATCAGCGGTGCGGCGATCAGCGGTGCGGCTCTCCTGCCGTTCCCCGGCCCCCCGGCCGTCACGCCGGTCCTCCCGGTGTCCACCCCGTCCGTCCGCCGACGGCCTCCAGCAGCGCTTTGCGGATCTCGACCGGGTCCGGTTCGGGCGCACCCGCTGCCGCGTCGACGGCCCGGTTGTGCGGTGCGATCGCCTTCGCCAGCAGCGCGGACGCGTGCGGCAGCCCGGCCGTCGTCGCCCCGATGAGCTCGTCGACGAGCCGTTCCCGGCCCCGCACCCGGCTGCGGATCGTCTCGAAGTCCCGCGCCGCGGCGGAGTCCCCGGACGCGAGGCTCGACCCGACGTGCGCAGCGTGGTGCGGGGTGAGTCCGGACCCGGGCTGGGCCACCACGTGGTAGATGCTCGTGGAGATCCCCAGCGCCTGGCGCACCTCGGCGTTGGCGGGCCCGGCGGACTCGTCGATGGTGCCCAGCGCCGGCGTGACGACCGGGTCGTAGAACCGCAGCGCCCAGGTCAGACCGGGCAGCTCGCCGGTCAGCTCGATCTCCTGCCCGCGCAGCGGCCCGAGCGGCTCGCGAGTGGCGATCAGGTGCAGGTTGCGCGCCCCCGCCGCGGCGACGGTGATCGGGCCGCCCGGGCCCAGCAGCGGCATCCGGCCGCGCACCGCGGGCGGGAACGTGTCGGCCTGGGCGAGGTAGGCCCGGTGCAGCGCCGTCACGTACTCGGCGACGGCCGCGCGCATCTCCTCGGGTCCGGGCATCGCGACTCCGATCTTCGTTCCGATTTGCGGAACGCGCTGTCTTTCATCTGGAACGTTAGGAGCGTTACCGTTCGGCGGTCAAGCGCAGGAGGCCCCACGAAGGAGTCACCGATGGGCATACTCCGGCTCGCACACGTCGACGTCCGCACTCCCGATCTCGATCTCGCCACGGCCTACTACACGCAGGTCATGGGCCTGCAGCTGGTGCAGCGCGGCACCGTGGAGGGCTCGGACGCGGCCTGGTTCAAGTGCTGGGACGAGGAGGACCACCACTCCCTGCGGCTGCGCTACCACCCGCGTGCCGGGCTCGACTCGTTCACGTTCCGCGTGGAGTCCGAGGACGACCTGCACGACTTCGAGAAGCGCCTGGAGGCCTACGGCGCCCAGGTCAGCCGGGTCTCGCGCGGGGAGGCGGTCGGGCAGGGGGAGTCGATCCGCTTCGAGGTGCCGTCCGGGCAGATCATGGAGCTGGTCTGGGAGATCGAGAAGACCGGCAACCTGCTCGGCAAGCGCAACCCCGCCCCGGCCCCGCCGCCGGACCTGCCGGGCATCGCCCCACCGCGCGTGGACCACCTGCTGGTCAACGCCGAGGAGGTGGCCGAGGCCTGCAAGTTCTTCACCGAGGTGCTCGGGCTGCGGCTCACCGAGCAGGTGCTCGACGGCAACGGCCACCAGCTGGGCGTCTGGCTCGCCGGGCGCACCAACTCCCCGCACGATCTCGCCGTCGTCAACGGGCCGAACGGCGCGCTGCACCACTGGGCGTACTGGCTCGACGACTGGGACCACATCCGCAAGGCGGCCGACATCCTCGCCTTCAACGGTGTGCAGATCGACCAGGGGCCGACGCGGCACGGGGTCACGCGCGGCAACACCATCTACTTCTTCGACCCGCTCGGCATCCGCAACGAGGTGTTCACCGGCGGCTACTGGGTCGACCCCGACAAGGAGATCATCACCTGGACCGAGCAGGAGTTCGGGAAGGGGCTCTTCTACTACGAGAACGTCGTCAGCCAGCGCTTCCTGAGGATGCACACATGAGCGACCGGATCCTTCGCCTGCAGCACGTCGAGGTCCGGGTCCCGGACCTGGAGCTCGCCGCCGCCTACTACACCGAGGTACTGGGGCTGGTCGAAACGGCCCGCAGCTCCAGCGGGGGAGCCGAGCAGGTCTTCCTCAAGTGCTGGGACGAGCAGGAGCACCACTCGGTGGTCCTGCGCCAGGCCCCCACCTACGGGCTGGACCACATGTCGTTCAAGGTCGCCGAGCGGGACGACCTGGACTACTTCACCGACAAGCTGCAGGCGGTGAGCGTTCCGGTGAAGCGCTACGCCGCCCGCGAGCTGGGCCCCGGCTGGGGCGAGGCGATCCGGTTCGAGGCGCCGTCGGGCCACCTCGTCGAGCTGGTGCACGGGATGGAGCGGGTCGGCAACATGCTGCCGATGACGAACCCGCCGCCGCGGCCGCAGGACCTGGTCGGGATCGCCCCGCCCCGGCTGGACCACGTGTTCGTCATGGCCGAGGACGTCGAAGCGTTCACCCGCTTCTTCATGGACGTCCTGGAGTTCCGGCTCACCGAGCAGATCCTCGCCAACGACGGCCACCAGCTCGCCACGTTCCTCGAACGCAGCCACACCCCGCACGACGTCGCGGTGATCACCGGGCCGAACGGCGGGCTGCACCACTTCGCGTTCTGGATGGACGACTGGAACGGCATCCGCGAGGCCGCCGACACGCTCGCCTACCACGGTGTGGAGATCGACGTGGCGCCCACGCGGCACGGGGTGACCCGCGGCTACACGACGTACTTCTTCGACCCGGTCGGCAACCGCAACGAGCTGTTCACCGGCGGCTACTGGGTGGACCCGGACTTCGAGCCGATCACCTGGACCGAGGAGGAGATGGGCCGGGCGATCTTCTACTACCACGGCCAGGTCAACGAGCGCTTCTTCACGGTGCACTCATGACGAGGAACCTCGACCGCTACGAGGCGCCGAACTACCTGGCGAAGTACCGGGAGCGGCGCAGCGCGACCACGGCCCGCGGCCCGGCCGCCCCGGCCGGCGACGACGGCACGCCGCTGTACCTGCGGCGGTTCCGCGAGCGCACGAACGGGAACAACGGCGCCGCGACCACGACCACCGCGCCCCCGACCACGTTCGTCGAGCACGAGGGAGCGCGGTTCACGCCCGCGCTGGCCGCTGCCACCCGCGGCAAGGAGATCTCGGCCCCGCTGGAGCGGCGGTCGGCGGAGAAGTTCGTCTGCGAGATCTCGATCATCCGCCACGGGGTCACCCAGGGCTACTCCACCGACGCCGGGCTGACCCCGATGGGCAGCTGGCAGGCCCACCAGCGCGGGCACGAGCTGTCCCGGCGCTGGAACGACGGCGAGCGGATCCGGCTCGTGCACGCCGACACCAACCGGGCCCGCCAGACCGCCGAGCAGCTCTACAACGGGGCCAAGGACGGCCTGGCGCTGTGGGGCAAGGAGGTCGTCGTCTCCGAGCCCGAACCGATCCCGGAGCTGCGCAACTTCGGCGTCTGGACCCCGGACGGGCTGCGCGACGTCACCTCCGCCTTCCGCCAGTACCAGTCGACGATGGAGAAGCTGGAGCGGATGGCGGTGGGGGAGCGGCCGCGCTGGCTCGTCGAGATCGACCGCTTCTACCGCGTCCAGCTGGGCGGGGCGGACCCGATCCAGATGTGGCTGACGATCCCGCTGATGTACTTCGAGCCGCCGGCGATGTGCGTGCGCCGGTTCTGGCGCGGGTTCCACCGGCTGATCGCGGAGTACCCCGAGGACACGCGCATCCTCGCCGCCACCCATTCGGGTCCGATGCGGGCGTTCGCGACCTGGGCGCACGGCTACGACCCCGGCGAACCGTTGAACACCGAGGAGATCCGGGTCAAGCTGCGCGAGGGCGGGCAGACGGCGTTGGTCTCCTACCGGAACCGGGTCACCGAGGTCAACGTCCCGCCACCGGACGAGTTCCCCGCCTGGGAGGCCTGAGCCGATGACGCTGACGGATCTCGACTTCGAAGCTGCAGTCCCGGATCCGGCGGTCCTCAGCCCCGACGCCCCGCCGCTGGTCCCCGCACCCGAGCGGGACGAGGGGCCGCTGCGGTCGGTCTCGATCGCGATGGCCGTGCTCGGCTGCTTCGAACGGGAGGCCGAGCTGGGCGCCACCCGCGTGGCGCAGGAGCTGGGGGTCGCGAAGAGCACCGCCTGCCGCATGCTCGCGGCCCTGGCCACCGCCGGCATGCTGGAGCGCACGACGTCCGGCCGTTACCGGCTGGGGCTGCGCCTGTTCGAGATCGGCCAGCTCGCCGTCGACCGGCTGATGCTGCGCGAGCTGGCGCTGCCGGTGCTGGGCGAGCTGCGGGAGCTGCTGCGCGAGACGGCGCAGCTCGCGGTGCCGGTCGGGGCGGACGTGCTCTACATCGACCGGCTGGAGGGCAGCGGGGTCGGCACGATGTTCCACACCGAGCTGTACCGGCGCGGGCCCGGCCACTCCTCCAGCGCGGGCAAGGCGATCGCCGCCCACAACCCGCCGATGGCCCGGATGATCCTGGAGCGCGGCTTCACCCGCCGCACCCCGTTCACGATCGTCGACCCGAACCGGTACAAGCAGGTGCTCGCGCAGGTCCGCAAGGACGGCTACGCGGCCTCACGGGAGGAGCACACCCTCGGCATCTCGTCGGTCGCCGCGCCGATCGTCGTCCGACGGGCGGAACGGACGGTTGCGGTGGCGGCCATCTCCGTGGTCGGCTCGACGTCGCGGGTGCTGGGCGCCCGTAAGGTCGCGGTCGTACAGAGCGTGCGGCGGGCCGCGGCGACGGTCTCCGCGGCACTGGAGCGTTCCCAGGAGTGAGGCCATGACGGCGCAGGAGTTGGGTCCCGGACCGGTCGAGATCGATCTCGCCGACCGCTACCGCAGCGGAGGGGGCCCGGTCCTGCTGACCGGGGTGCAGGCGATCGCGCGCCTGCTGGTCGAGCAGCACGCCGCCGACCTGGCCGCCGGGCTCTCGACGGCCACGTTCGTGTCCGGCTACCAGGGCAGCCCGCTCGGCGGCCTCGACATGACCCTCGCACGCGCCACCGAGCTGCAGGAGAACGCGGGGCTCACCCTGGTGCCCGCCGTCAACGAGGAGCTGGCCGCGACCGCGGTGTGGGGCAGCCAGATGGAGGTGCCCGGCCACGGGCGCACGGTCGACGGCGTGGTCGGCGTCTGGTACGGCAAAGGGCCCGGCGTCGACCGGGCCGGCGACCCGATGCGGCACGGCAACATGTGCGGCGCCCACCCGAAGGGCGGCGTGCTCGTGCTCGCCGGGGACGACCCGGCCTGCAAGTCCTCCACGATCCCGTGCATCAGCGAGCGCACGCTCGCCGGCTACGGGCTGCCCGTGCTCTACCCCGCCGACGCCGCGGACGTCGTGCGGCTGGGTCGCTACGGGGTCGCGCTCTCCCGCGCGTCCGGCATGTGGGTCGGCATGAAGATCGTCGCCGACGTCGCCGACGGGGTGTTCGCCGTCGGCAAGGACGTGGCCGACGTGGCGCCCGTCGTGCCGCAGCTGGAGTGGAAGGGCGCCCCGTTCGTCTACCGGCAGTACCCGATCCTCGCTCCGCCGCACTCACTGGTCGCTGAGGAGCAGCTGTACGGGCCGCGCTGGGCGATGGTCCACGCGTTCCTGTCGGCGAACCCGGTCAACACGGTCGAGGTGGACCCCCCGGACGCGCGGCTCGGCATCGTCGCGGGCGGCAAGACGTTCGCCGACGTCCGCCAGGCGCTGGCCGATCTCGGGCTCTCCGACGCCGATCTGCGCCGCGCCGGGATCCGGCTGCTGCGCCTGGGCATGATCCACCCGATCCAGCGCGACCTGGTGCGCGAGTTCGCCCGCGGCCTGCAGCGGGTGCTCGTCGTGGAGGAGAAGTCGTCGTTCGTGGAGGGCGCGGTGCGCGACGTCCTCTACGGGATGCCGGACGCGCCGCTGGTGGAGGGCTCGAAGGACGCCGAGGGCCGCCCGCTGGTGCCGGAGGCGGGGGAGCTGACCGCCGACCGGCTCGCCGGGCCGCTGCGCCGGGTCCTGTCCGGGGTGCCCGGCATCGAGCTGGCCCCCGAGCGGCGCCGCCCGGCCGCGCTGCCGCTGCTGCCGGTGCAGCGCACCCCGTACTTCTGCTCGGGCTGTCCGCACAACCGCTCCACGACGCTGCCCGAGGGCGCGGTCGCCGGCGGCGGCATCGGCTGCCACGCGATGGTGGCGTTCAGCGTCACCCGCGAGTCCAGCGCGGTCAGCTCGATCACGCAGATGGGCGGCGAGGGCGCGCAGTGGATCGGGCAGGCGCCCTACACCACCGCCACGCACATGTTCCAGAACATGGGCGACGGCACGTTCGCCCACTCCGGACAGCTGGCGATCCAGGCCTGCGTGGCCGCCGGGGTCTCGATCACCTACAAGCTGCTGTACAACCGGGCCGTCGCGATGACCGGCGGGCAGAGCGCCTCCGGCGCGCTGGAGGTGCCCCAGCTGGCGGCGAAGCTGCTGGCCGAGGGCGTGGCCAAGGTGCTGGTGGTGGCCGACGAGCCCGAGCGCTTCCGCTCGCTCGACCCGCTGCCGCGCGGGGTGGAGCTGTGGCACCGCGACCGGCTCGACGAGGCGCAGCGGCTGCTCGCCGGCATCCCCGGCGTCACCGTGCTGATCTACGACCAGCGCTGCGCCGCCGAGTCCCGCCGGCTGCGCAAGCGCGGTGCGCTGCCCGTCCGCCCGATGCGCGTCGTGATCAACGAAGCGGTGTGCGAGGGCTGCGGCGACTGCGGCGCGGCGAGCAACTGCCTGTCCGTGCAGCCGGTCGAGACCGAGTTCGGCCGCAAGACCCGCATCGACCAGACCTCCTGCAACACCGACTACTCCTGCCTCAAGGGCGACTGCCCGTCGTTCGTCACGGTGGAGGCGCCGGCGAAGGCCCCGCGACGCCGCGCCGAGCGGCCGGAGCCGCCCGCCGTGCCCGACGTCGAGCCGCCCGCATCCGGGGAGGTGTTCCTCGCCGGCATCGGCGGCACCGGCATCGTCACGGTGAACCAGGTGCTCGGCTCGGCCGCGATCCGCGACGGGCGCGCCGTGCACGGGCTCGACCAGACCGGGCTCTCGCAGAAGGCCGGCCCGGTGACCTCCCACCTGCGCATCGCCCCCGACGAGGCCGGGCTCGGCCCGGCGAACCGGGTCGGCACGGCCACCGCCTACCTGGCCTTCGACGTCCTCGTGGGCGCCGACGGCAAGAACCTCGCCCGTGCCGACGCCGCCACGACCACCGCCGTCGTGTCCACCAGCCCGGTGCCGACCGGCGCGATGGTGTCCGACGTGCGGGCTCCCGCCCCGGACGTGGAGGCGCTCGTCGCGCGCATCGGCGAGCAGGCTGCCCGCGTGGTGCGGATCGACGCACAGGCCGCGGCGCAGGCGCTGTTCGGCGACGCGATGCCGGCGAACTTCCTCGTCGTCGGGGCCGCCTACCAGGCCGGGGTGCTGCCGCTGTCGGCCGAGGCGATCGAGTTCGCGATCGAGCTGAACGGGGTCGCGGTCGCCGCCAACACCGCCGCGTTCCGCTGGGGCCGCGTGGCTGTGGCAGACCCGCAGGCGTTCGCCGCCGCGACCGCCCGGCCGGCTGCCGCGCCGTCGCGGACCTGGGACGACCTGGGCGAGCTGGCGGGGGAGACCCGCCGCAAGGCCGGTATCCGCGCGGCGTACCTGGCCGAGTACCAGGACGAGCGGCTCGCCCGCCGCTACGTCGCCGACGTGCTGACCGTGTGGCGGG